>MDTB01062785.1_pt1 | contig 20567 bp, 20 predicted proteins | sample 811161 | NCBI WGS metagenome assembly MDTB01 (sample SAMN05326650, study PRJNA326480) | marine metagenome | isolation source: seawater | place: Mediterranean Sea | collected 2009
ATTCTGTTGATGGTGAGTATAATATTCCTAGACCTCAACAAGTTTTCTCATCTGGTACTTCTAATGAAGTACGAATGCATAAATTGGGAGAAATTAGATGGGTTTATGTCGAAACCTTACCTAGCAGTGCCTGGCCAATGATGAATGATTTTTGGCTAGCAAGCAGCTACGGCTTATCTATTGCTGACCCAAATGCTGGTGTAATAGAAAGTAAAACTATAGACCATGAAGGAAAAGAATCTAAATTGGTTATGAAAATTGAACATGGCATAAGACAGGCGAGCTCAGAAATTTTTATTACACACTTAACTAAAGATTTAGACAATTGGATCCGAGTTCCTGGTGAAGGAAATTTGGAAGAAAATGCCTTAAGGGGCGTACTGGATTATTTTGCTTCAACACCTCCGAGTGGAGGAACTTCACTTGTTGCTCTAAATTTAAACTACGGTCAGAAAGCTGCACTAAAACAAGGTGATAATAATACAAGCTTTATAGAACTTAATCTTGAGTATGCCAGGGCATGGGCTGCTGTGGATAGAGCCCTTAAAGAAGCCTTAATAGAAGTTAGCGATCTTGACAGAGATGAAGGAACCTTTTACGTGAATTTCTCTAGAGATGAAGAAAAGGGTTTCATAAGAAAAATAATTTCTCGAAATTCTTTTATTGGCGAATATAAAGTTGAGGTCAAAGAAATAGACTCAAACACTTGTTGGGTAACTATTTCATCAGAAGAGGAAGAGGCAAAATTATTTGAAAGAGATCTTCTTTCCGAAATCAATCAATCATTATCTTAAAAAATTATGGAAAATATAGAAAAGGGTGAACTAATAACAACCGGTAAAGCTAAATCTCTTTACCACTCTAATCAACAGGATTATTTAGTGATGCATTACAGGGATGATACGTCCGCTTTCGATGGAAAAAAGATAGAAAGTCTTGAAGGAAAAGGAACTATCAATAACAAATTTAATGCATTCATAATGAATTATTTAGAAAAAGAAGGAATTCAAACTCACTTCGTTGATCTTCTGAATGATACTGATAGCCTGGTTAAGAAACTTGATATGGCCCCGGTAGAGTGCGTGGTTAGGAATGTCGCTGCAGGAAGCATATGTAAAAGACTAGGGCTAGAGGAGGGGATTGATTTGAATCCTCCAACTTTTGAGTTTTTTTATAAAGACGATGAGCTAGGAGATCCAATGATTAATGAATATCACATAAGATCATTCGGTTGGGCTAGTGAAGAGCAGGTTAAGCAGATGCAAATTAAAACTTTTGAAGTAAATGAAGCTCTAAAGAAGCTTTTTTCAGATGCAGGTATGATTCTTGTTGATTACAAGCTAGAGTTTGGAGATTTTCAAGGCACGTTGTTATTGGGTGATGAATTTACTCCTGATGGATGTAGAGTGTGGGACGAAGAAACAAGAGAAAAGTTAGACAAAGACAGATTCAGACAAGGGTTAGGAGACGTGGTTGAATCTTATCAAATTATGGCCAAAAGACTTGGAGTTATTTAAGTCTATTTTAGACCTGCATTAATTCCTTCAAGTTTTTCCGAGCCTGGGCATAATTCCTTTCTGTCCATTTCGTTTAATGGTTTATCAGACACATTTAAAATATCCCTTAGGTCTTTAGCGTCAGGATCTGCATAAAGCAGGCCGGTTAAAACTTTACCATCTCTTTGAGACTCTTGAATATTTTGAATAGCTTTAATCTTGTCAGTTGGATCATAGTTTTCAGAAAGCTTCTCTAAAGACAGAAGAGAGCCGTCATGAAGAGGTACATCTATAGATGTACCGGTTTTATACTCTGTGACAATTTCTTCTCCGGAAGGTACAAAATCTGGTCTAGATAGAGAGTCATTATGCTCTCTAATATAGTCATAACTTTTAGTGGAAGTATTATGATTATTAAAAGTCACACAGGGAGAAATAATATCTAGAAATGAAAAGCCTTTATGGGAAAGAGCCGCTTTAAGTAAAGGAACCAATTGGTCTTTATCTCCTGAAAAGCTTCTAGCTACAAAACTAGCTCCTAATTGAATTGCCATAGAAGGTAGATCAATAGAAGGGAATAAGTTGTCATCTCCATACTTACTTTTTGATTCTAAATCATTTGTTGCAGAGAACTGCCCTTTAGTTAAACCATAAGTACCATTGTTTTCTACAATATAGGTCATATTGAGTTGTCTTCTAGCGCAGTGAACAAATTGGCCGATACCTATAGAGGCACTATCTCCATCTCCAGAAATACCCAGATATAGTAGTTCATGATTAGCCATTGCAGCACCAGTCGCTATTGAGGGCATCCTCCCATGTACAGAATTAAATCCATGTGATTGATTTAAAAAGTATGCCGGAGCTTTAGAAGAGCAGCCAATACCCGAAAGTTTAGCTACTTTGTATGATTCGATACTGAGTTGAAAGCATGCCTCTACAATGGCAGAGCTTATTGAGTCATGGCCACAGCCAGCACAAAGAGTTGATACAGCACCTTCGTAATCTCTTCTCGTTAATCCAAGATTATTTCTTTCTAACAAAGGGTGATGATTTTTTGGTTTTACTATATAGGTCATTTTTTTATGATGCAGCCATCACAGGTTTTCCTGATAGATGGGCGTTTATTTTATTAGTTATATGTTCAGCTGTTATTGGTTGTCCGTCGAAGCAAAGAATTGAAACTAACTTATCTGGAATAATTCCTCCTTCAGCCATAAGTAAAGTTCTCATTTGTCCGTCTCTATTTTGTTCCACAATGAAAAGAAGGTCATGATCTTCTATGAATTCCCACACTTCTAGATTGAAAGGAAATGCTCTTAATCGCATAGCATCAATCTTAATATTTTGCTCTTGTAGATTGTCCAAAGCCTCTTGCATGGCGCAATCAGTGCTTCCAAAATAAATTATACCCATAGAGCTGGTATTTTTTTCTTGATTGAATACTGGAGCAGGGACTAATGAGGAGGCAGTTTGGAATTTCTTAAGAAGTCTAGAAAGCATTTCTGCATTCTTGGTTCCATCTTCTGTATATCCTGCATATTCATCATGAGAGGTCCCTCTCGTGAAGTATGCTCCCTTCTCAGGATGAGTTCCGGGGTAAGTTCTATAAGGAATACCATCACCATCAACATCCAGATATCTTCCAAATCTTTCTATTTCGTCTAGATCATCTCTAGATAAAATTTTACCTCTATCGTATTCGCGCGAATCGTCCCATTCAAATTCTTTGGTAGACCAATCATTCATACCCAAATCTAGATCAAGTAATACAATTACAGGTGTTTGAAGTCTATCTGCTAAATCAAAGGCTTCTACTGCAAAATCAAAGCATTCTTTTGGGTCAGAGGGTATAAGTAATACATGTTTTGTATCACCATGAGAGGCATAAGCAGAGCACAATATATCCGATTGCTGTGTTCTTGTTGGCATTCCAGTTGAGGGTCCACCTCTTTGAACATTGAAAAGAACAGTTGGCACTTCAGCGAAGTAAGCCAATCCAATAAATTCGCTCATTAAAGAGACTCCAGGACCACTTGTTGCAGTAAACGCCCTTGCACCGTTCCAGTTAGCACCGATGGTCATGCCCATGGCTGCAAGCTCATCTTCAGCCTGTATGAACGCGAATTTATTTTTATCAGTACCTATTTCTATTCTTAATTGTTCGCTATATTTGCTATAGGACTCAGCTAAAGAAGTTGAAGGAGTGATGGGGTACCAAGCACATACTGTGGCTCCACCATAAACACACCCTAAACCTGCAGCATCATTTCCACTTGTTAAAATTAACCCATCAGTTTTATTAGACTTCTCAACTTGTATTTCGCAAAAGTCTTTGAAATTTTCTTCTGCGTAGTTATAACCAATATTTAGAGCTTTAACATTTGGTTCTATAAGTTTCTCTTTACCTCGGAATTGTTCTTCAATTAAAGAAACATAAATATCTTTATCCATTTTAAGAATAGAAGCTAGCAAACCAACATACCCTAGATTTTTGAAGAGTAATCTCTGCTTGGGATTTGTAAATTCTTTTACACAAAGTTCAGTAAGAGGAATTTCTATAATATTAATATCATCTCTTCCAAAATCTCTCTTCCAAGAAGAGTCGTAAATAAGATATCCATTTTCTTTTAATTCAGATACATCGTTTTGGTATGACTGAGGATTCATCGCAACAAATATATCAATTCCATCCCGCCTACCCAGATAGCCTTTTTCATTAACTCTAACTTCAAACCAAGTTGGTAAACCTTGTATATTTGACGGAAAGATATTTTTTGGACTTACAGGGATTCCAGACCTAAAAACACCTTTAGCAAACATTTGATTAGCACTGGCTGAACCCGATCCATTTACATTTGCGAATTTAATTACGAAATCATTTATAGAATTTATTTTATTCATGAATATACTTTTGCTTCTTGGTAGAGGAAATTCTGCATATCCCAAGCTCCAGTAGGACATCTTTCAGCACATAAACCGCAATGAAGACATACATCTTCATCTTTTACCATAACTCTAGATGTCTGTTTTAGTTCTTCAGAAACTAATATTTGTTGATTTAGATTTACAGCCGGAATCCTTAGATTCTTTCTTAAAGAATCTTCTGAATCATTATGTATGAAGTTAATACAGTCTGTAGGGCAAATATCTACACATGCATCGCATTCGATACACAAATCTTCTTCAAAAACAGTCTGTACGTCACAGTTTAAACAGCGTTGAGCTTCTTCCAGAGCTAATTGCTCATCAAAGCCTAGTTCAACCTCCATTTTTAGATCTTTAAGTGCATTTTTTTGGTCTGCATGCGGCACTAAATATCTTTTAGCTTGAGAAATATCATTGTCATAGGACCATTCATGAACACCCATTTTTTGACTTACCAAAGTGGTAGAAGGTTCAGGCCTTTCATAGAGATCTAACTTATTGCAAAATTTATCTATTGAAATCGCAGCCTGGTGACCATGAGCAGCTGCCCAAATAATATTTTCAGGTCCCCACGCAGCATCACCACCAAAAAAAACTTTTTCATTAGATGATTGAAAAGTTACCTTATCAACAATAGGCATATCCCATTCGCCAAACTCTATACCTATATCTCTTTCAATCCATTCAAAGGCATTATCTTGACCAATTGCTACAAGCACATCGTCACATTCAAAAATTACTGGTTCGTCTCCGGTTGGCACAAGACTTCTTTTGCCATTAGCATCAAAAACAGCTTCGACTTTCTCAAATTCCATACCAACAAGTTTATTATCTTTAATAATGAAACGTTTAGGGACATGGTTGTCATGAATAGGTATACCTTCTCCCATGGCATCTTCTATCTCCCATTCTGAAGCTTTCATTTGATCGAAAGGGCTGCGCACTGTTACTTTGACTTCCTCTGCACCAAGACGGATTGCTGTCCTACAACAGTCCATGGCAGTATTACCTCCACCTAAAACAATAACTTTTTTCCCAACAGATTTAGTGTGTTCAAAGGCTATGCTTGTGAGCCAATCAATTCCTATATGTATATTTTTTTCAGCTTGCTCTCTTCCATCAATTCTGATGTCTCTTCCTTTCGGGGCGCCTGTTCCAACAAAAATAGCATCAAAATCTCTCTCTAGTAATTTTTTCATGCTTTTTATTTCAGAATTAAATTCAGTCTTTATGCCTAAATCCAATATTTGATCAACTTCTTCATTTAAAACTTTTTCAGGCAGCCTAAAAGAAGGGATATTAGTTCTCATCAAGCCTCCAGCCTGTGGATCTTTTTCAAAGAGGGTGCATTCATATCCCATCATCACTAAATCTCTTGCCACAGTTAGGGATGCAGGACCTCCACCAATTAGAGCTATTTTCTTGCCGTTACCTTCCTCTGGGGTAGGTATTAAGGTCTGTATATCGTCTTTATAGTCGTAAGTGACTCTTTTTAGTCTGCATATTGCCACTGATTTTTCATGTGTTCTAGTTCTTCTGCAGGCAGGTTCGCAAGGTCTATCACATGTCCTGCCTAAAATGCCTGGAAATACATTTGACTCCCAATTGAGCATATAAGCTTCATTATAGTTACCTTGAGCTATTTGCCTTATATACTCAGGTACAGGTGTATGGGCGGGGCAGGCATGTTGGCATTCAACAATTTTATGGTAATACTGGGGATTTGCAGTGTCTGTAGGAGGTACATATTGGATGACTGGTTGATCTGGTACAGTGAAAAGATCTAAGCTCTCTTGGCTTTTTGCTTGAGCTATTTTAGCTTTAAGTTGCTCAACTACTTCCCATCTTAATTCCTGTGCTTTATCCAGATCATGGGTTTGAAGAGATTTTCTTAAGTCATACCCTAATTCTTCTCTTAGAGTTTTAGGTACAGCTACTTTTACCCACCAAGTGTTGTACCTTTTAAACAGGTACCTTGTGTCTGCGTTACTCATGCTATGGTTTTAAATTCATTCCTTTTAAATTCGAAATATATGGTACATGTATTAACCATATTTACCAACTCTTTTCATAGATTTTATTTATATGTTAATGATAATCATTATCATTAATGGTACATGTACCTGTTTTTTTCTGATTTAAGATACTTTATTCTTGACTAATTTACTCGGGAACATATAATTCCGCTCGTGAACTTAACCACTAAAGGTAAATACGCTGTAACCGCAGCTCTTGATTTGGCATTGAATCAAGGAAATGTTGATAGCTATACTAAGATTTCTGATGTTGCGGACCGTCAATCCATACCTGCTTCTTACTTGGAACAAATTTTTAGTAATCTAAGAAGGGTTGGTATTTTACAAGCTGCGAGAGGACCAAAGGGTGGTTTTAAGCTCGCTAGACCGAGCAATGAAGTAATGATTGGAGAAATAATTAATGCAGTTGAACGAAATATGGACGCTACTCAGTGTTCAGGAGAGGGTATTTGCAATAGTGGAACAAAGTGTATAGCGCACAATTTTTGGATAGATTTTAACGATAACGTCAATGAGTTCTTGATGACAAGATCGTTAGAAGATGTCATTACTCAAAGGAGAGGTAGTGTTGAACAAATGGGCAAGGCCCTAATAGCTACAGGATAAAATATGCAATTACCTATCTATTTAGATTACGCTTCTACTACTCCAGCAGACCCTAGGGTGGTCAAAAAGATGCAAGAGTGTTTGTCCCTTGATGGAAATTTTGGAAATCCTGCTTCAAGGTCTCATGCTTTCGGATGGAAAGCTGAAGAAGCAACCGAAGAAGCTCGTCAATATGTTGCAGAATTGGTTAATTGCGACCCTAGAGAAATTGTTTGGACCTCTGGTGCAACAGAATCAGACAACTTAGCTATCAAAGGTGCAGCTAGGTTTTACAAGAAAAAAGGAAAACACATCATAACCTCCAAAATAGAACATAAAGCTGTTCTAGATAGCTGCAGGCAGTTGGAAAGAGAAGGCTTCGATATTACTTATTTAGATCCCGACAGTAATGGAATAATATCTCCAGAGCTAGTTAGAGAATCGTTAAGAGACGATACTATTTTAGTTAGCTTAATGCACATCAATAATGAAATTGGAGTAGTTAACGATATCAAGGCTATAGGAGAAATAACAAGAGAAGCGGGCATTATTTTTCATGTTGACGCAGCTCAAAGCACTGGCAAACTCCCAATTGATTTATCAGTCTTAAAAGTAGATCTGATGTCTTTTTCAGCACATAAGACATATGGACCTAAAGGAATAGGTGCCATGTACGCAAGCAGAAAACCTAGGGTTAGGTTAGAAGCTCAAATACATGGCGGTGGGCATGAACGAGGAATGAGATCTGGTACTTTGGCAACCCATCAAATCGTGGGAATGGGTGAAGCTTTTAGAGTAGCAAAGTTAGACATGGATGAAGATAACAAGAGAATAGAAAAGCTCAGGGATAAGTTTTGGAATGCTATTAAAGATATGGAAGAGGTTTATTTAAATGGAGACGAGATATCCAGGGCTCCAGGATTCTTAAATGTAAGCTTTAATTATGTAGAGGGCGAGTCTTTAATTATGGCGTTGAAAGATATTGCTGTTTCTTCCGGTTCTGCATGTACTTCTGCAAGTTTAGAGCCTTCTTATGTTTTGAGAGCTTTAGGCTTGAAAGACGAACTTGCTCATAGCTCAATAAGATTCGCTATTGGAAGGTTTACCACAGAGCAAGAAGTTGAATACACTATCAATTTAGTAAGAGATTCTGTTGAGAAATTGAGAACTCTTTCACCATTATGGGATATGTATAAAGATGGAGTTGATATGGACTCTATCGAATGGGCAGAAGGTTAATTTTATAAAAAGGATAAGTTATGGCTTACAGTAAAAAAGTAGTAGAGAAATTTGAAAATACTCTTAACGAACCTGAAAAAAACAGTGTTGGTAGATGGAATCCAAGTGATTCTGATATAGGCACGGGAATGGTAGGAGCACCAGCTTGTGGTGATGTTATGAGATTACAAATCAAATGTGAGCCGCGTAACAATAGCCACGTTATAAGTGATGTCAAATTTAAAACGTATGGGTGTGGATCTGCAATTGCTTCATCTAGTGAGTTAGTTGATATGTTGATTGGCAAAACATTAGAAGAAGCTAAGGAAATTAAGAATAAAGATATTGCAGATGCTCTTGACTTACCTCCAATTAAGATTCATTGCTCTGTATTGGCTGAGGACAGTATCCATAAGGCTGTTGAGGATTACGAATCAAAAATATAGCTAAATTTATGTCGTCTAATACCGTCAATTCCTTTAATCCCAATGAGTTCAGCTTATCTCAATCTGCTAGAGATCATTTTTCTTCTAGCTTATTAGGGAAAGACTATGCTGGTATTAGGTTGTCCGTTTCTGAATCTTCTGGTTGTTCTGGTTACACATACGAGATAGATTATGTCACTGACAAAAGCTCTGATGATCTGGTTTTTACGTTTGATAAAATATCCGTTTTCATTGACAAAAACTCTTTTAAATTTCTAAAAGGAACAAAAGTTGACTATCTGGTTGAAGGTGTCAACGAAGGAATAAAATTCTTAAATCCTAATGTAAAAGCTATTTGCGGATGCGGTGAAAGCTTTGAAGTCGATATATAAATTTTATGACGAAAATCAAAGTCCTTCCTCACGAAGAGCTTTGCCCTAAGGGCGCTGAGCTTGATGCTAAGTCTGGAGAGACTCTTGCTGAAGTTCTGTTAAATAACAATATAAAGATAGAACATGCATGCGAGCTATCTTGTGCCTGTACCACTTGCCATGTTGTGGTGAGACATGGGTTTGATAGTCTATTAGATGCTTCTGATGATGAAGAAGATATGCTTGATAAAGCTTGGGGTTTAGAAGCAGAATCAAGATTAAGTTGTCAGGTTGAAATAAAAGAAGTTGATCTTGAAGTAGAGCTTCCTAAATACACAATAAATATGGTTTCGGAGAATCACTAATGTTGTGGATTGATGTACATGAAATAGCTATAGAGCTTGCAGAGAAGCACCCTAATGTAGATCCAACTTATATTATATTTACAGACCTTAGAAAATTAGTTTTGGATTTAGATGGCTTTGATGATGATCCCGAGAAGACTAACGAAAAGATCTTAGAAGCCATCCAAATGCTTTGGATTGAAGAGAGAGAATAGCAATTCTGGTTTCTACAAGTATAATGCGCTTTTTTTAAATTTAGGGGATTAAGATGTCTATAGAACAAACTCTTTCAATAATAAAACCAGATGCTGTTTCAAATGGCCATGTTGAAGAAATCTGTACTAGGCTTACGGATTCAGGTCTATCTATTATAGATAAGAAAAGCCTTCATTTAGATAGAGAAAAAGCTGAAGGATTTTATATCGAGCATAAAGGTAAGCCATTTTTTGAAGACTTAGTTAAATTCATGACTTCAGGACCAATACAAGTTCAAGTTTTAGAAGGTGAAGACGCGATAGCAAGATACAGGGAAGTAATGGGCAGCACGAATCCTCAAGAAGCAGCTCCTGGAACAATTAGAGCAGATTTTGCCGTTTCAATAGATGCCAATGCTGTTCACGGATCTGATTCTGCCGAATCAGCTAAACGAGAAATAGATTATTTCTTTAGCTAAATGAGTCTCCGTTGTGACTGAAGCCAAAGATATTTCTATAGGAAATACACTAGCTACCGCGAGAAAAAAGAAGCGATTACGTTATAAGAAACTTTCTTCTGAATTAAATATTGAAGAATCATATTTAATTGCCTTAGAAGAAGAGAAATATGACCGCATACCTGGTGGAGAAGCATATGTTAAAGGCTTCTTAAGGTCATATGCAAAAAAGCTCAATCTTGATCCAGATGAAATAATTTCTCAGTACCTTCTCACCCGAATTCAGTCTCAAGAAGGGAATGCTGAAAAAAAATTAGAAAAGGGTAAAGAGCTTTTATCAATTCGTAAAAACATCTTATTTCTTTTTTCTGCCCTTTTGATAATTTCTATCTTCATATTTTTTTTTCTAAAAGAGGAGACAGACTCCACTGAAATTATTATAGAGACTTACTACTCTGATGATGCAAATCAAGAAATAAGCTCAAATAACGCAGCGATTCAAGAAACTGAAAATATAGAAAATAATTCCATACTCATCGATGAAGAGAATTTAGATTTCAACAATCTAAAACCAGACAATCAACCAAAAGATAAAATCAATAACGATCAAATCCCAGTTTCTGGGCATATTATAGATATCTTTGTTTCTGGTGATTGCTGGATAGAAGTTTATTCAGAAAATGAAAGACTTCTATATAAACTATCTCAATCTGGAGAATCACATACTTTTGTTGAGGAAAAAATAAAAATTATTGCAGGAAATTATAAAAATATTAGTGTTTCATTTAATGATAAAATAGTTGATCTAGGAATATATGCGAACGCAAATCAAGTGAGCTGTGTCGTTTTACCTTTAGGGGATTGCAGTGAATTCAGAACAACAAATAATTAGACAGAAGACCAGAAAGATCTACATAGGGGATGTTGCCGTTGGTGGTGATTCTCCTATATCTGTCCAGAGTATGACTAATACTTTAACAAATGATGTTGATTCAACAGTAACTCAAATTAAACAGCTTGCCGATTCAGGTGCCGATATAGTTAGAGTATCTGTTCCTGATCAAGAGGCTGCCGACGCCTTTAAGTTAATTAAACAACAAGCTTCCGTACCTCTAGTAGCCGATATACATTTTGATTACATGATGGCTCTGGAGGCAATTAAGGGAGGTGCTGATTGCATAAGAATTAACCCTGGAAATATAGGTAAAGAAGAGAAAATTAGAGAAGTTATATCTGCGGCAAAAGATACAAATACTCCTATAAGAGTTGGCGTGAATGCCGGTTCCTTAGAAAGAAAGTTACAGATCAAGTACGGAGAACCAAATGCCGACGCTCTTGTTGAATCAGCTCTTAATCATATAAATATACTAAAAAAACTTAATTTTGAAGACTTTAAATTAAGCATAAAAGCGTCAGATGTACATTTGACTGTTGAGAGTTATAGAAAGATATCCAAATTAATTGATCAACCCTTACATTTAGGAATTACTGAGGCAGGAGGGTTTAGATCGGGAACAGTAAAATCTGCAATGGGTTTAGGGTCTCTGCTAATGGAAGGTATTGGTGACACTTTACGAATATCTCTTGCTTCGGATCCAGTTGATGAAGTTAAAGTGGGTTGGGATATTTTAAGAAGTCTTAAGATAAGATCCAGAGGTATTAACTTTATAGCTTGTCCTAGTTGCTCCAGAATGAACTTCGATGTAATCGGGACTATGAATAAACTTGAATCAAGATTGGAAGATATAAAAGAGAATTTGGATGTGGCTGTTATTGGCTGCTATGTAAATGGACCTGGAGAATCTAAACATACAGATATTGGTGTAACCGGAGGATCCCCAAAAAATTTAATCTATATTGACGGAAAGCCTGACCATAAAGTAGAAAGCCAAGATTTGGCAGATCATTTAGAAAAAATGATTAGAGATAAGATTAAACAAAGAACTGAAGAAGAGGCTAACATAATCGCAAAGATATAATGGCTAAATTACAAACCATAAGAGGTATGAACGATATTAGTCCTAATGAGGTTAGGGAATGGACGTATGTAGAAAAAGTTCTTAAAACTATTGTCGAATCTTATGGTTATGAAGAAATAAGGTTTCCTTTACTAGAAAAAACTGAACTATTCACCAGATCTAATGAGGCGGCAGATATAGTAACTAAAGAAATGTACACCTTCCAAGACAAGGGAGGAGAAAATATCTCATTAAGACCAGAAGGGACTGCAGGTTGCGTAAGAGCAGCTATAGCTAATGACTTATTAAGAACCGATAAACCAAGGCTGTGGTATTCAGGTGCAATGTTTAGATACGAAAGACCACAAAAAGGCAGGTCTCGTCAATTTCATCAATTTAGTGCAGAGGTCTTTGGTCATAATTCTCCTGAAATAGATGCAGAATTAATGATTATGTCCGCAAATATATGGAAAGAGTTAGATATTGAAAATGCCATAGTACTAGAAGTGAATAATTTAGGTAATGATAAGTCCAGGAACTTATACACTGATGCATTAATCGAATACTTCAAAGATCTAAAAGAAGACTTTGAGGAGGATATTCAGAGGAAGTTAATAGAAAATCCGCTCAGAATTCTGGATTCTAAGTCTGCTAAGGTACAGGAAATTTTAAAAAAAGCCCCTTCCATAATTGATTTTCTTGATGACGAGTCACTTGAATACCATGAAAAACTACTAACTATTCTTGATAAGGCAGAACTGGACTATGTTGTAAATCCTAAGTTGGTTAGAGGGTTGGACTATTACAATCAAACAGTATTTGAATGGAAAACAAGCCTTTTAGGATCTCAAGATACAGTTGCTGGTGGAGGGCGATATGATCATTTAGTCTCTGAACTTGGAGGTAAAGATTGTCCCGCAGTGGGTTTCTCAATAGGAATGGAGAGATTAATTCTTTTGTTGAAAGAACAAGGAAAAACTTCTGTCAAAAATAAATTAGATATTTATTTAATTTGTCAGTCGGAAAGCGCAACCCAAGAAGCTATAATATTGCGTGAAAATATAAAGAAAACTTATCCTTCATTAAGTATTAAAGTAAATTTAGGCTTAGAGGGTTTAGGTTCTCAATTTAAAAAAGCTGACAAATCTGAAGCGTCAGTAGCTATCATTCTTGGTGAGGAAGAACTTAAACAAAATATGTTTTCTTTAAAGAATTTAAGAACTAAATCTGATCAAGAGACTCTTACCTATAAAGAATTATTAGAAAAATTAAACGAACTTTAATATAAAAACATGGCAAACTTTTTTTCAGCTTCTCAAGAAGAACAACAAGAAATACTCTTATCCTTTTGGCAAAAGTACAGATATGTATTAATAGCTTCACTTCTGTTGATTGCTTTAGCAATTGTTGGGAGAGATTACCTCCAAACCAGCACCCTTGAAGATAATTTAAATTCTGCTAGTCAATATCAAGAGTATATTGAAGCAGAAACTGATCAAAAGGCATTAGGAGAAAAGATTTTACAATCTTATCCTGACAGTATTTATTCAGACTTTGTTCGTCTGAATGAAGCAAAGAGAAATTATATTGATGGTGATTTCGATGCTTCAATTAATCTTTTAATTTACATCCTCGAAAACAAAAGCATGAGTCCTGGCGAGTTTGATCCTATTATTGCAGTAGCGCAAACTAGGCTGGCAAAAATTTATATAGAACAGCAAAACTTCAATGAAGTGATCTCAATTTTTGAATCCACAGGCGAGATGACATCTTCTATGCATGAATTAAAAGGGGATGCGCACAATGGATTGGGACAATTTAGTTTGGCCAGGGAAAGTTTTATGCTTGCCCTCCAAAATAGTACGAACCAAACAGCACGCGCAATAATTAATATGAAAATTTCTGATTTGGAGAGTGAAGAAGTTGAGTAAGTCTAGGATAATTTTCTTATTTTTCGCTCTGGTAGCTTTGTCAGGATGTTCTTCTTTTGGGTGGATGAAATTTTGGGAAGATGAAGATGAGATTGAAGGCCCAAGTGAATTATATTCTATTAATACAAACGTAGACCTCAATAGAGACTGGTCTTTTTCTGCAGGAAATGATCTGATTTACGGAAGACTAATTCCTGAAATTTACGAAGATAATTTATTTTTCATTAATTCTTTTGGAAACGTCACATCTTTAGATTTTAGTACTGGTAATAAAATCTGGAATAGAGAAACAAATGATATCGTCTCCTCTGGAGTTGATGTCAATTTTAAAACTATCACATATAGCACTCTTGATGGTTTCTTGGTTGCTTTGAATTATAAAAATGGAGAAGAAATCTGGAGATCGGAAACTTCTAGTGAAGGGTTATCTCCTCCAGCAAATTCTGGTACTCATATAATCTTACAAACAATTGATGGTAGGATATCTGGATACGATTCTAAATCAGGTAAGCTTGAATGGTTTCATCAAACGGTGCTACCTAGTTTAACTTTGAGAGGCACTTCTACTCCTTTTATCGATCAAGGATTTATTTTTACTGGTTTTGCAAACGGTAAAGTAGCGATGCTTTATCCTGATTCTGGAGCAATTAGGCTTGAACTGCCGGTTACACTTAATGAAGGGAAGTCTGAGTTAGAAAGAATAGTAGATATAGATGGAAAACCTGTCATAACAAATGACTTCCTTATAGCAGCTTCTTATCAAGGAAATATTTCTGCAATTAATCTTAGAGATGGGCGACCAACGTGGCAGGAAGAGCTCTCTACAGTGAAAGATCTAGCAGTTAATAGCAATAGGGTAATTGCTGTAAATGATAAGGGCACATTAATTGCTTTTGGAACAGCCACAGGAGCCATAATATGGGAACAAGAAGATCTTAGATTAAGGAAACTAACTTCGCCAGCTTCAGTAAAAAATCTTATTGCTGTTGGTGATTTTGAAGGCTATATACACCTTTTAAATGCACAAAATGGAAACTTTGAAGGAAGAAAAAAGGTTTCTAGAAGTGCTATAACCGAAGTCGTTTCCGAAGGTAATAATTTAATAGTTGTTGACGTAGATGGTAGGATACAAAAATTCACAACTAACTAAATGATTTTGGTATCAATAGAAAATCATGTCCATAGTAGCAATTGTCGGTCGTCCTAATGTTGGTAAATCGACCATATTCAATATCCTGACAGGATCTAAATCGGCGATAGTTGCAGACTTTTCAGGTTTAACTCGAGATCGCCAATACGGCAATTTAAAAAACTCTAATATCACTTTAATCGATACGGGTGGTTTAAATGAAGCTTCTGATGATATGTCTAGATCTATAAAGAAGCAGACTGACCTTGCAATTGAAGAGGCAGATATGCTTCTTTTTGTTGTAGATGCTTTGGATGGAATGCTCCCCATGGATAAAGATTTAGCTCAAAACCTTCGCAAGCAAGATAAGAAAACAATTTTGCTAATTAACAAAGCTGATAACAGTAAGTTGGAAGAGTCCTCGTCAGAATTCAACAGCTTTGGTTTCCAAGAAGTTATTTGTCTATCTGCTTCACACAATAAAGGGTTTAACGAACTCAGAGATTATCTTATAGATCATGAAACTTTTGATGATTACTTAGTGGAGGAATCAGATCCTTCTTTAAAGATTTCAATAATTGGAAGACCTAATGCAGGAAAATCAACTTTGATTAATGCTTTGATTGGCGAAGATAGGTTGGTTGTTTCTTCTAAATCCGGAACAACTCGAGATTCTATAGAGGTCCCAATTGATGTCGGTAACAAAAAATTAACTTTAATAGACACAGCCGGCATGAGAAGAAAACGATCTATTAAAGAATTAACAGAAAAATTTTCTGTGTCTAAATCCGTAGAATCCATCAAACGAGCTGATGTGGTTATTATTCTTCTTGATGCTTCAGAAAATATTGTAGATCAAGATATACACCTTTTAGGTTTAACATTGGCTATTGGAAAACCAGTAGTTGTTGTAGCCAACAAGATGGATCTTTTGAAGAGTAAGGATAAGGATGCTCTAGAAAGTAAAATAAATCGTAAACTTAGATTCGCAAGCTACCTATCTTTACACTATATTTCTGCAAAAGAACGTAAAGGGCTTAAAAAATTACTGACTCTTGCAGATAAAATATACCAAAGCTCTGTGAAAGATCTTGATACTTCAATTCTAAATAAAATACTGAAAGTAGCTCTTTCTAACCAACAACCTTCAATGTCAGGCAGGTTTAGACCAAAGCTTAGATATGTTCACTCGGGGGGGAATAATCCTCCTAGAATTATAGTTCATGGTAATAATCTAAAAGATATACAGGCAAGTTATACGAGGTATTTAGAAAATTTCTTTAGGAAGGAGCTTAAATTAGAATCAACTCCTTTAGAGGTGGTGTATAAAGAACAAACTAACCCTTTTAGGAATAAACCTAATCAACTTAACGAGAGACAAATTAAGAAGAGAAAAAGGATGATAAAAAGAAGAAAAAAATGAAACTATGATTAAGTTTATCTATTCTTTTCTGTTAATCTACTTTTCCTTATTACTTTTCAGTGAAACTAAGCTTGAAACCTTGAAAGAATTAAAACCTTCTCCAAAAAAAATACCAGTTACTTTTGAAGCTCACGGAGTTACGAGGGTGGATAATTATTACTGGATGAGGGACGACTCTAGAAAAGATGAAGAAGTTTTAAGTCATCTTAACTCTGAAAACGACTATCTTGAAAATTGGTTTCTTTCGTCAGAGGATTCTCGTGAAAAGCTCTTTGAAGAAATTATTGGTCGAATACCTGAAAAAGAAGATTCCGTTCCGGTTAGGCTTAAAAATTATGAATATTTTCGAAGATATGAATCTGGCAATGAACATGGTATCTATATTCGAAGAAAGGATAAAAATTCTAAAGAGTTTGTTCTACTTGATGTTAATAAGCTTGCTGAAGGGAAAGATTTTTACCAATTAGCAAATTGGAGTATTTCTCCTAAAGAAAACTTATTAGCCTATGCAGAAGATATAAATGGTCGTAGACAGTACAAGATAAAATTTAAAGATCTTGATACAGATAGTACATATGACTACTCAATAGAGAATACTTCTGGTGATATGGCATGGTCTAAGGATGGCAGATTCTTGTTTTATGTCTTACGAGATGAAGAAACGCTATTACCTTTTCAGGTAAAGCGTCATGAAATTGGTACCTCAATTAATGATGACTCAATCGTATATCAAGAAATAGATTCTACTTTTTATACATCAGTTGGAAACACCAGATCAATGGATTTTGTCGAGATTAATATATCTTCCACTACCAGTTCAGAAGTTAGATTGATACGTTCTGAGGATCCTGAGTTAGAGCCTGAAATCTTTCTTCCACGTGAGAATGATCATCTCTATTCAGTTGATCATGATCCAGCTAGTGATAGATTTCTCATTGAGTCTAATTGGGAAGCTATCAATTTTCGACTTTTAGAAACTAAACTGGAAGACTCACGCAATAAAAACAAATGGAAAGAACTTATTCCCCATAGAGAGGAAGTTCTTCTTCAGTCTGTTGTTCCTTTTCCTCAGCATCTTGTAATAATGGAAAGAGAGAACGGTTTAAGGCATCTCAAGATTCTAGACAAAAAATCTAAATCTATAAAAACTATAAATTTTAATGATCCTACTTATACTGCCTATCTAGCCTCAAATCCAGAGTATGATTCCGATAGATTCTATTTTGGATATTCTAGTATGCGAACACCGGATAGCTTATTTTCGGTGAAACTTTCCAGCGGGAGAAAAAGACTTTTAAAAGAAGCACAAATAAAAGGTAGATTCACAAGCAGTGACTACAAAGTGGATAGAAAGTTTATTGAAGCAAGAGATGGAACCATGGTTCCTGTGTCGATAGTTTATAAAAAAACAAAATTTAAAAAAAATCAAAACCCTTTATTTATATATGGCTATGGTTCATATGGTAACTCTATTGATGCTGGATTTAGCTACTCTAGACTTTCGTTATTGGATAGAGGTTATATCTTTGCAATAGCTCATGTTAGAGGTGGTCAAGAGCTAGGTAGGTCATGGTATGAAGACGGTAAAATATTTAATAAGTTAAATACATTTTACGATTTTATTGATGTCACAAAAGGTTTGCTTGATTTAGGGTTAGGAAACGCCGAACGAGTTTATGCTGCAGGTGGAAGTGCTGGTGGCTTATTAATGGGAGCAATAGTCAATATGGAGCCAGAGCTCTACAAAGGTATCATCTCAAATGTCCCATTTGTCGATGTCATAACAACAATGTCTGATCCAAGTATTCCTCTTACAACAGGAGAGTACAGTGAATGGGGTAATCCAGAAAATAAAGAAGAATTTGAATACATTATGCAATACTCACCTTATGACAATATAGGTGAATATAATTACCCTAGTATTTTAGTAACTGCGGGACTATGGGATTCTCAAGTTCAATATTACGAACCTGCTAAATATGTTGCAAAGCTAAGAGATTATAATCAAAGCTCTAATCCTATTTTGATGAAGGTTAATATGAGCGCTGGTCACAGCGGCGTTAGTGGAAGATTTGAAAGCCTTAAAGAAGTTGCCATGGAATACGCCTTCTTATTGAGAGTAGACTCTAATTAATGACTCCCAACAGCAAGGAGGCAGAAGAAAGCAATTCTAAGATTCTATCTGGTCTTATGTTGATAATCCTATTTGTCAGTATGGGGCAATCTGTTTATTGGCAAACTATGCCTATTATCGGAAGAGAATTTAACTTCTCTGAAATAGAAATAAATACTTTAGTTTCTATATCTGCGGCCATGTTCATTGTATTTACTCCATTTTGGGGGAGATTGAGCGATAGGATAGGCAGGAAAGCTGTTCTTCTAATTGGATTATCAGGATATGTTCTCTCAAATTTAATTTTCCTTTATTCGGCATCCTTAGGGTTAATTGGATATGTAACAGGATTTTCATTATTAATGATTTTACTGATGGCAAGAATAGTGAATTCAGCCATTGGAGCAGCTTCAAGGCCTGCTTCAGGAGCTTATGTAGCGGACGTAACTTCTGAAGAAGATAGGTCATCTGGGATGGGAAAATTTGGAGCAGCTAACAATATAGGAACGATACTGGGTCCTGTACTAGTGGGGTCTTTAGTTGGTTTAAATATCTTTGGAATCAATATACCTCAATTTGGATTACTAACCCCATTGATTGTAATGTCTATCTTGATGGCAATAGCGGCTGTGTTTGTATATATATTTCTTCCTTCAGGTGATTCGGTTTCTGAAGCAGAGACTAATGGGTCCGGAATTGTTTTTGATAGAAACCTAAAATTACTTTTAGCTATAGGAGTAATTATTTTTACTGCCTTTGCGCTCGTTCAATCTATTACTGCTTTCTACATTCAGGATAGATTTGCTTATAACCTAGATGAAACTGCAAAAACAACAGCACTTCTTTTAGGCACTATGGCCTTTATGGCAATAATTTCTCAATTGACAATTGTTCAAAAATACAAAGGAAGTCCTCTAAATTTAATTAAATTTTCTCTTCCTTTATTTATTTTGAGTTGTTTATTTATAATTTTTTCTCCTAATTTTTTGTTTCTATATGCTGGTATGGCTTTTATGGGTCTTGGCATGGGGCTTGCCTCTCCAGGTTATACCTCTGCTGCCTCATTAAATGCTGATAAAGATAAGCAAGGTGCGGCTGTTGGTTTGGCTATGGTAGCTCCTGGTATAGGTTTTGCACTTGGCCCGCTTTTGAGTGGTTTCCTTTATAGTTCTTCAATGAACTTACCATTCATTTTTATTCTCCCTTTATTCTTACTAATAATTGTTTTTATAAGGAAATTAGAGCAAATAAATTAAACAAAAGTATGTGGTATTTGGCGCATCAAATAACTATAATGACGTGGCTTTTATTCGCCCAAGAAGCAAATTCTTAATTTAACAAGTGATTGAAAAAGACAACCGACCAGTAAATCTAAATTTACTAACAATTAGCCTTCCTATAATAGGACTATCGTCTATTCTTCATAGGATATCCGGGCTAGCTGTCTTCTTTAGTTTCCCTTTGGTTGTTTGGCTACTTAGCGTCTCACTCAAATCTGAGGAGAGTTTTTTAGTACTATCGAACTTATATCAAACCTCGGTTGTTATAAAAATTTTGACATATCTAATTTTGGTTGGATTTAGTTATCATCTGCTTGCTGGAATTAAGAAGTTAATCAGCGATGCTTTCGGATTTGGAGAAACACTTGAATCTGGAAGACTCCTTTCCTGGTTAGTATTTGGCGCTACTTTTGTTTTAGCTATTTTATTTCTTTTTTATCTTTTTTAATTATGTTTTCAAGTTTGGGACATGGATCTAAAGAATTTTTGAAAATAAGAGCATGCGCGCTTCTAATCCTCTTGTACACTCTTTATCTGGGCAGTTTTTTTGTATTCGCCCATGAAGTAAACTTTAATACATGGTCAGAATTTTTTGGTAACACTTTCAATAAAATCTTTACATCAATCTTTTTTTTGGCGTTTGCCGTTCATACTTGGTTAGGTACCTGGGCTGTGGCA
>MDTB01185769.1_pt1 | contig 20565 bp, 20 predicted proteins | sample 811161 | NCBI WGS metagenome assembly MDTB01 (sample SAMN05326650, study PRJNA326480) | marine metagenome | isolation source: seawater | place: Mediterranean Sea | collected 2009
AAGTAATTTTTAGTAAAAAAAAATTTTTTAGCAATTTTTTTCTTTTTTTGATTAAAAATTAAACTGTAAAGCATCTTGAGTTGTTTTAAATTTTCAATTCCAACCACAAAACTATCAATATTTTTTTGGCTTAAGATAAAATTAACACAAGTTTGATAAGTAGAAATTCTATTTTTGTTACACCATAAAAAAAATTCGTTTAAAGCTCTATTTTTTTTTGACAACTCGGATAATATTTTTTTATCATCAGTCAACACACCTTGTAAAAAAATAGATCTAGCTTGTAATTTAATTTTTTTTTGTTTTAAAATTTTTGAAATTTTATTTTGCAAAAATTGTTTATTAAAAATATTTACAGGTGCTTGAATAATATCAATTTTAGAATCATTATTAATTTTTGTTAAAGATTTAGTATTATAAATTGATAACCCTATCATTTTAGTGAGTCTTAATTTTTTTAATTTTTTCATTAATCTAAATAATTTTCTAAAATTTTTCCTTTTTATATCATCAAAATTATGAATAAAAATTGTTTCAAATTTTTTAATTTTAAATTTATCAATTTTTTTGTCAATTTTTTTGATAAAGTAATCTTCAAAATTAACCTTTCTAAAATCTGTCTCATTAATAAAAATTTTAGTTGAAATTTTTGAATTTATAAAATTTATTTTTTTTGAAAATTTTAAAAATTTATCGTATTTAAGTGCAGTATCTATTCTAAAAATACTTTTTTTTTCTAAAAAATTGAAAATTTTGAATATCTCTTTTTTTTTTACCGATTTATTTTTATAACCATAATTTTTAAGAAAATTAGCAGTGCCGATATAAAAGTTCATAATAATTTTATTATAGAAACATAAATTTTGTTTAATTTATATGGGATTTTAATATCTTAACCACTTTTTCTGAACTACTAATGTTATTCTTATCAGAGTTAATATTTTCTAAATATTTATTGTAAGTTTCTAGACTTTTATTGAGTTTTTCTAAAATTTCATTTTTTGTTAAATTAATATCACCTTTAATATCAATTGATAACAAATTTAACTTTTCTTTATAAAATCTGACTCTTTCTGAATGATAATCACCAAACAAATCTGTGTCTAAAGAGATAATTTTTTTTTTTAGAAATAATGCATCTAGTATAGCTGATGATTCATGGAACAAAACCAAAGAGGCTTGATGAATTTTCTTTTTAGTTTCTCCTTTTGAAACCTCTATACCAACTTTGTCAAAAAACTCTCTATAAGCTTTTTCATCAGATGATGGGTGTAGAGCAATTTCAACTTTATTTTGAAAAATATCCTCTAGTTTCTTTAATATATTTGAAAGATATGAAAAATAATTTTTTTCTATTTTTTTAATACTTGGATTATCTCTAAAAAAGTATTCTTTATTTTTATAGTTACCGTCTATAAAAATTATCTTGTTTTGTGGGTTATAGTTTTCTTCCTCTTTCAAAGAATTTTGATATTTACTATTGATTAAGTAAATATTCTTAATATTAAAAATATTAAAAAATGGAAAAATTTTCTCAATAAAATGAAACTTTTTATTTTTATTGAAGTGTTCAAAAATATTTTTTCTACATTCATAATAAATAAATATTGATGGAAAAAATTTAAAAAAAACTAATAATCTATATAGTTTTCTTAAAATATATCTTTTGGCCTCGTATATTTTTCCTTTAGTTCCTATATATTTTCCTAAATTTTCATTTGAGATGTAACCTGAGTCTAATAATAATATTAAAAATATATTCTTTCTATTAACCCATCTTCTAAACTTCCAAGAATATGTATAATTTATTCCCAGACAATCAATTCCATAAATTTTTTTATCTTTGCAATATCCTAAAAATTCTTTTTTTGTTTTGGGAGAAAAAACTTCAATCTCCTCTTTTTTTAATTTTTGAATATTATTATTGTTTATATTTTTTATTTCTTCACTTGAAAAAAAATTATTAAAAGAGATAATTGTAAATTGTCCAAATTCTTTTTTCAATTCTAAAATAATTTCTAAATGATTTATTATAATTTTATCTAAATCTTTCCCAAGAGTAAAAAGACAAAAAAAATTATTCATAGCATTTAAATTTCTTAAATTTAATTCAGTTTAGTATTTAAATTCAATTATACTAAAAAACTTCATCAATAATTTTGATAAAATTTTCATAGTATATGTGGGTTTATTAAAAAATAGATATCTATGATATTTATCCTTTATGTCATACTTTTTAATTGATTTATCAAATAAAAAATAGTCATCATTTCTTTGATAGCTATCATGAACAACATCATGACTTTGATAACAAATTCTGAGAACCAACCTATCTTTTGATTTACAGAATCCCCCTCTGTGGTAAGTAGAAAAACTATCTAAAAAAAAGGCTGTTCCAGATTTTCCAATTAAAGGGATAGTTTTATAACCCTCAAAAACTCTATCAAATTCGGCAAAACTTACTTTACCTCTTTCACCAGATTTACTTTTTTGATACGGAAAATTCTTAAATGTTCCAGCTTTAACTCTATTTTCTAAACAATAAAATGGTCCTGAATTTTCGTCTATATCTGTTACTGCCATAAAAAAATCTAAATTTTTAAATCCAAAAACATCCTTGTGCCAAAGCATTGCTGACCTTGCACTTGAATTTTCTCTTGGTATGTTAAGTGCAACTTGTATTCTTGTTATCATAGGGTAAATGCCCATATAGTTTGCAGCAGTATTTATCATTTTTTTTGATGCTGCAAATTTAACAATTTTTGATTTTAATGATTCACTTAAGTCGTCATAAAAATCAATAGAATATGGCAATTCTCCAAAAGCTTTATTTTTAGAGAGAATCTTAGATTTATAATCCTCAGATAATAATTTTTTTTTTAAGTCAGGAATTTTCTTCAAACTTTCATCTTTAATTTCTGAGGCCAAATTTTCAAAATCAGGATTGTTTTTAATAAGAATTTTATCATTTTTCCCTAAACTGAAATATTCATTTTTATCTTTTAAAAAAATGAAAAGAAGCCGAGCCTTTAAATTGATAATATTTTTCCATAAGAAATGATAAAAAGGATAAAACAAATAACTTATAAAAATTTCATAAAGAAAAGTTTTTTTAATTTTTTTTATTAAATTAATCATAATATCTTAATGAAAAAATTTTTTAAGACCGAAACAAATATTATTTATTACGTAATCTAAATTTTTGGTACTTGTTGATGCCGATAAAAAAATAATTCCATTTGAAGGATATAAAATTTTTTTTTTAAATAGATAATTTTTAAATTTTTTAATTCTATCAAATTTTTTTTCTTCTAAAAAATCTCTTTGAAGCCTATTTCCAACTTTATTTTCTGTAAAAACTATTCTTAGAATTGAGTCAAATCTATAAACTCTTGCTTTAATATTTTGATTGTATAAAAATTTATTAATATGATTTTGAAATTTTAAACTTTTCTTAATTATATCTGAAACAATATCTTTTTTTTTTTATAAATTTAATAACCTCACTACCAACAAATGTACTAAATGCATTTCCAGAAAAGGTACCACCAAAAAAAATTTTTTTCTTAAGTTTAGATATTTTCCTTAATGTAATGCCAGAAATTCCTATGACGCCAATTGGTAAACCTCCTCCCGATACTTTACCAATCAAAGTGAGATTAGGTCTAATATTAAATTGGTTTTGTACACTAAAATTTTTACTTCTAAATCCAGTTATGATCTCGTCTAAAATAAAAATTATATCATTTTTTTTACAATAATTTTCTAAAAATTTTAAATAAGAAGATACATTTTCTAATGGCAGACCTCCTAGAATAGGCTCAATAATTAAACAATTTATTTTTTTTTTATTTCTATCTAAAATTTTTTTAGAATTTTTGATATCATTATAAGGTATGTAAATGATATTATTTTTATCATTTATCTTAAGTCCTGATGATATAGGTTGAACTTCTTTTCGAATATCTTGAGTAAATAAAGTTTGATCTACTGAACCATGCCAACTTCCAACAACAGAAACTATCTTTTTTTTTTTATTTATCGCCCTACTTATCCTGAGTGATTTAATAACTGCTTCTGAACCTGTATTACATAAGACTATTTTTTTAAAGTTTGGAAATATCTTTCTAATAATTTCTGAAAATTCTAAAGCTCTTGTATTCGGATAAGAAGTTGAAGTAAAATTTTTATTTAGGTAATTTTTAATTGCTTTCTTAGTTACGCTATGATTATGACCTAGTAATAATGCACCAGAACAATTTGACAAATCTATAAATTTTTTGTTACCTATTTTAACTATATCTTTATTTCCATTTTTTAAGAAAGATTTAGAGAGATTATAACCGTCATTAAGAATAAAATTGGACATATATAGTTTCAGTTTTTACAAGATATGCTAAAATATTAAGCCTAAACAACAAAAACTCAAGTATTATTTGATTAATTTGCTTTCATTTGCTATATGACGTTCAATATTTGAACAATTTGTTCAAATCTTGAACAGTATGAAAAATAATAATATAGATCATTTTGAGATATTAAGAAAAATATCAAAAAAACCTGAAGTGAGTCAGAGAGAAATGGCTCAAGAGTTAGGTTTTAGCCTAGGAAAACTTAACTATTGTATAAAACAATTAAAACAAAAAGGTTTAATTAAAATAAAAAATTTTAAAAAAAACCCAAAAAAAATTAATTATCTCTACGTATTAACTCCCCAAGGGATTACCTCAAAGACAAAACTAACAATTAATTTTATGAAAAAAAAAATGCAAGAATATGATGAACTTAAAGCTGAAATCCAAAATCAAAATCAAATTTCATTATCTAGTAAAAATAATCAAATAAAAAAAAATAGTCAGATAAAAAAATAATGAATAAACTTGGTCATAATAAACCACTATTAAATCCTAAAGAAACGATTTTAAAGAATATTGAAAGAAAAAAACCTATTCTTGATAGAGATCCTCAGTATCATAATGGATTACCCCTACCAAGTTGGATCGAATTAAGCTTGATAGATGTGTGCAATAGATCTTGCAGTTTTTGCCCGAAGTCCGATGAAACAATTGCACCTAATACTTATCAAAAAATGCAAATGATTTTAATCGATAAATTAGTGAGTGATCTTAAAAAAATCAATTATCAAGGGGCTTTCTGCCTTTGTGGATATGGTGAACCAATGCTTCATAAAGATTATTTAAAAATTGCCAATAAATTAGGTTCAGTAGGTGGAGTAGAGATTATTACTAATGGGGACATGATAAATAAAAAAAAATTAATTGAAATTTTTGAGTCTAAAACAACAAGGTTGTTAATAAGTTTATATGATGGACCAGATCAAATTTTAAAATTTGAGAATATGATAGAGGAATGTAAAATACCAAGAGATTTTGTTATTTTAAGAGACAGATGGTACAGCGATAAAGTTGATTACGGGGTAAAATTAACCAATAGAACTGGCACAATAAAAATTGGAAATCAGCCAAATGTAAAAGATTATCAAAATAAAAAATGTTTTTATACAGCTTACCAATTACTTATTGATTGGAATGGAGATGTTTTTTTGTGTCCTCAGGATTGGCAAAGAAGAGTAACTATGGGAAACATTATGCAAAAAGATATTTTTGATATTTGGAAAGGTCCTATTCTTTCTAAATTTAGAAAAGAACTTTTAAATGGTCAAAGAAAATCAAATCCTTGCAATCTATGTAATGCTGATGGGGTTGTATATGGTAACAAACATAATTCTGCATGGAGAAAAGTTTTAAATATTTAAAAGTAAATAATGTTCAATTATTTAAAAAAAGCTACTTTCGTATTATCAAGAGAATATCATAAAAAACTTTATATAATTTTAGCAATAACTTTGATTAGTACCGTAATAGAATTGTTAGGTATTGGAATGATAATCCCAATACTAAGTATTTTTGTTGAAAGCGATTATTTGAAATATGTAAAATTTGTTCCTTATTTTGATAACAAAACAAAAAATGAGATATTTATTATAATTTTGTTGTCATTTTTATTTTTATACTTTTGCAAATTTTTCTTACTTAAATATTTGATTCATCAACAGAATAGTTTAGGTCATAAAATATACACAGATGTTGCCAAAAAAGTGTTTAGAAATTATTTATATAAAGACTTTTTTTTTCATATAAAGAATAATTCATCTGTACTAATTCGTAATATACAAAGTGAGATAAATTTATACAGTTTTGGTGTAATTTTTCCCGGGATTAGATTAATTTCAGAAATAATAGTTTTTATCTCTATAACTGTAATGTTAATGATCTTTAATCTTGCAGCATCAATAATCGTAATCATATTTTTTTCTTTAGTTGGTTATTTTCTTATTAAAAGTACGAATACAAAATTAAAACATTGGGGGGATATTAGACAGTATCATTCAGCATTAATTCTCAAACAATTACAACAAAGTTTTCAGAGTATTAAAGAAGTAATCATAAATAATTTGCAGGAAATTTTTTTGAAGAAATTTCACTATCATAATCTTGAAAATGCTCAGGCTGGAAAAAAAAGAGACACAACAGTCCAAATGCCAAGGCTAATTCTTGAATTATTGGGTGTTACAACTTTTGTAATATTAATATTTTTTTTACTTTATAGAAACGTTCCGATTTCAGAAATTTTTATTATTATAGGAGTATTTTTTTTTGCTGCAGTAAGATTGTTACCTGGGGTATCAAAAATAGTTAACTCAGTTCAATCATTGAGATTCAATACAGCCGTAGTAGATCTAATTTATGACGAATTAAATGATTGCGAAAAAAATAGTTTCTTTATTGAGACTCAAAAGAATAGAACTAAAAAGGAAATAGAAAAATTCGAAGATTTAAAAATTAAAGACTTAAGCTTTTCATATCCTGGTAATAAAAATAAAGTATTAGATAAAATCAATTTTGAAATAACCCAAAATGATAAAATCGGTATAATAGGCAAAACTGGTGTTGGGAAAACAACGTTATTAAATTTAATAACAGGTCTTATCAAAAGCGATGAAGGTGAAATATTAATCAATCAAAAAAGTATTAAATCAATAAAACTAGATTGGCAAAAGATTATTGGGTATGTACCTCAACAAGTATCAATAATTGATGAAAGTGTTTTGTTCAATATTACACTGGAAAGAGATGAGAAAAAAATAAATCTAGTGAAGTTGAACAATATTTTAAAGATATTAAATCTTTATGATTATATATATAGTTTGCCAGATACCATTTATGAAAAAGTTGGTGAGAGAGCTGGGGAAAAATTTTCAGGGGGGCAATCTCAAAGATTAGGTATTGCAAGAGTGTTATATAAAGATCCTCAAATTTTGATATTGGATGAGGCGACTAATTCTTTAGATGAAAAAACCGAGGACATTATTTTGGAGAGAGTTTTTAATAAGATTAAAGATAAGACTATAATTACAATTTCTCATAGAAAAAATTCTCTGAAATATTGTAATAAAGTCATAGAAATTAATGATGGTTCAATTAAAATAAAATGATCAAAAAAATAATTAATAATATAGTTTTAGTATTTTCAATTATTTTAAATAGACATTTATTAAAAAAACCTGACTTTTCTGAAAAAAAAATTTTTTTACAAGGTAAAATTCTTGAGGAAATAAATAAAAAAAAAAACTTTATAAACAATTTTACAGATATTGAATTTTCTGTCTTTTCACAATTTGGTGAAGATGGAATAATATCTTGGTTAACAGATAATATTCCTGGTATTAAAAAAATTTTTGTTGAAATAGGCACCCAAGATTATTGGGAATCAAATACTAGATTTTTACTTAAATCTAAAAATTGGAAAGGCTACTTAATTGAGGGCTCAAACAGTTACGTTAACCGAATAAAAAAACAAAGAACTTATTGGCAAAATAATATTAGAGCAATAGAAGCATTTATTGATATAGACAATATAAATGCAATAATTAGTCACAACAATATTGAAAAAGAAATTGGATTACTCAGTATTGATATTGATGGAAATGACTATTGGATTTTAAATCAGATTAATACATTGACACCATCAATTATTATTTGTGAATTTAACTCTATTTTTGGAGATATATATAAACTATCCATCCCTTACAACAAAAAATTTGATCGAGAGAAAGCACATTATTCTAAATTATACTTTGGGGCATCAATTCAGGCTATGATCAGTATGTTAAAAAAAAAGGGTTATATTTTTATTGGAACAGGTTCAAAAGGCATAAATGGGTTTTTTGTGAAAGAAGAATTAATGATGCATTTAAAAGATAAAATTAAAGAAATAAGAATATATCCATCCCAAGCCAGAGAAGGCCTAGATTATAAAGGTAATCTAACTTATCAAAATATCCCAGATTCATTAAAGGAGATTAATGATTTAGAGGTTTTTGATTTTGATGATAATAAAAAGAAAAAAATTAATGAATATAAAAATTTGTATTCTTCTGATTGGAAAAGATATTACAAATGAAAGTAGATAAAAAAATATTTGCGCAAAATAGTTCATGGTCATTTGATAAAAATGTTCCAAAAAATTTTGATCAACACATTTCAAAATCAGTCCCGCTTTATCATCAAATGCATTGGCTATGTGAGCAAATATCAGATTTTTATATAAAAGAGGACTCAGTAATATATGATATTGGAAGTTCAACTGGGTCTTTACTATCTAAAATTGCCAGTAGGCATAAACTAAAAAAAAACACTAAATATTTTGGTTTAGATGTTGTTAAAAAAATGATTACTTATGCAAACAAGCATAACACTCATAAACAAATTAAATATTTAAATAAGGATATAATTAATTTTAAACTTAAAAGGTCTGATTTTATAATTTGTTTTTATACTTTACAATTTATTCACCCAAAACATAGGCAGAATGTTGTAAATAAACTTTTTAAAAGTTTAAACTGGGGAGGAGCTCTTTTTATAGTAGAAAAAGTAAGATCTTATGATGCTAGAACTCAGGATCAAATGACAACTATTTATGAAGAATTTAAATTATTTAATGGATTTAATGAAAAAGAAATAAGTGCAAAAAAGAAAAGTTTAAAAGGAGTTCTAGAACCATTTTCATCAAATGCAAATATTCAGATGTTTAAAAGAGCAGGATTTAAAGATATATCAACAATTGCTAAATTTATTTCTTTCGAAGGGTTTCTTGCCATTAAATAATTAGATTATTTAAAATGAACTTTAATAAAATTTTTTCAGCTTTATACATAAAATTTTTTAAATTATTTCCACTAACTTTAAATAGAATGTTAGCAAAATTTTTTAAAAAACTTCACGATCTAAATCTAAGTTCATCTTATGGGTCAGATTTTTTAGCAGAAATGAATATAGAAAATACCAATTTTAAACTCTGGCTCATGAAGGATGATGTTCAAGCACAAAGTGTTTATTTACCACTTCATAAAAAAAAAATTACTTACGAAACTATTATGATCAAAACATTACTCTCTACTACAAGAAAGCTTGATTTCAAAAATTTTTTAGATCTTGGATCTTTTATGGGGTATTATGCGTGCTTTGTATCAAAATATTTTGAAGAAAGATTAGAAGTTTTTGCCATTGAAAGTAATCCTTATTATTCACAATACATTAAAAAATCAATTGCAGAAAACAACTTAAAAAATATACACGTAATTAATGAAATATTGTCTGATAAAGAGGAAAATTTATTTGTATATAAAGAAGGAACTTACAAATCTAAACAGATCTATAAAAAATCTACAAATAGTAAATCAAAAACATTAGACCAAATTTGCTTAGATAGAAAAATATACCCAGAATTGATTAAAATAGATGTACACGGAGCAGAGGGTAAAGTACTCTTGGGTTCCAAAAAAGTACTAAAGGATTTTACAAAAATTATTTTACTAGAACTCCATTCGAATAATTACATAAAAAAGTTTTCTGACGGACTGAATAGAGAAAAAATCTTAGAGCTCCTTATATCTCTAGATTTTAAATGTTATTTGATTTCTTCTTTTAGAGACTTCGAAAAATCAGAAGATGTACAAAATCAATATTATTCAAATAAAAAATTTCAATATATAGAGGTTAACTCTAAAAACTTTAATGAAGTATTTTTTGATAGAGATCAAACAGATCAATTTATATTCGCTTGTAAAAAAGAAATAGATATAAAGGGATTTGATTGTTTTTAAAATTAAATTTAATTAAATATCTTTTTTAAGAAACTTTTTAATATTGCATTACAAAATATGATTAATACAAAAATAAAATTTTGATTATTATTGAGTCTTATTTTAGTTTCTTCAATTATGTGATCCAACGAGCTCACTTTACTTGAAAAACCTCCACTTTTTACTATTCCAATTAGTTGATTTTTTTTGGTGAAGCTACCAATTTTTTTCTCTCTTACAATTATTCTGTAATATAGATCATAGTCTGATGAACATTTATACTTAGTATCAAAAGCCCCATATTTTTTGAAAATTTTTTTTTTTAAAAAAAAACCAGTCGAATGTGCAGTAGCAAAATCGAAATTATATTTTAATCTTCTAGTATTAAATCCATATTTTAAAATTGTAGATTTTGTGTAGTGTCTTTTTACTGTACCAAAAACATAATCAAATTTCTTATCCTTATTAAAAATACTACTTATAATTTTTAATGCATTTTTTGTAAAAATATCTCCACTATTTACAAAAACTATGATTTCGCCCTTAGAAATTTTAATCCCTTTATTCATTGCAAAATAAATTCCATTATCATTCTCACTAAGAAGTAAATTTATTTTTTTTTTTATACTTGAGTATTTTTTTCAGAGTATTGTCTGATGAATTCCCATCAATAATTAAATATTCAAAATCTTTATATGTTTGATTTAATATACTTTTTATAGTGCTAGAAATGCCCTTCTCATCATTTTTTACGACAGTAATAATTGAAAATTTTGGTTTTTTTTTAATCTTATCTATAATAAAATTTTTTTTTAGTTTCATTTTTTTTAAAGTTATTATTTTCTATACAATTAAAATAATAAATATTAAACATTAAATAAATAATGAATAGAATTGGTTTGACAGGTTCAACTGGAAGTTTAGGTAAAGTTATTTTAAACAATAACAAGAAAATTAAATTTAGTCGTTTTAGGGGAGATATAAGAAATCGATCAGATGTTTTTAAGTGGTTAAATAAAAAAAATCTTGATGTAATTATCCACCTAGCTGCAGTTGTGCCAATTAAAGAAGTAAATAAAAATAAGATAAAAGCAAGAGAAGTTAATTATCTTGGAACTAAACATATTGTGGATGCATGTATTAAAAAAAAAATTAAGTGGTTTTTTTTCTCTTCCACATCTCATGTTTATAAATCTTCACAAAATAAAATCTCAGAAAGATCTTATAAAAAACCTATATCTTATTATGGTAAGACAAAACTTTTAGCAGAAAATTATATTTCAAAAAGATTTAATAAAGCAAAAATTAATTATTGCATAGGAAGAATTTTTAGTACTACAAATAAGAATCAAAAAAAAAAACTACTTAGTTCCAGATTTAAAATATAAGATTAAGAGAGAAAGAAAAAATGTGCTTCTTAAAAATTTGAATCATTATAGAGATTTTATTTCTATGGAAGATATTTCAAAGATAATTTTTATTTTAAAGAAAAAAAAATTTAGAGGGGTAATTAATTTAGGAAGTGGAAAAAAAGTTTTTTTAAAAGATATTGGAAAAATAATTGCTAAAAAGTATAAAAAAAGGATACTTTTTTTAGATAACAAAAAAAAAACATATTTAATTGCAAACATAAATAAACTTAAAAAATTTTATAAGCCAAACCATCATAGAAAAATTGAAAAAATGATATTTTAATTTATGCTTAAAATTCTTTTTGAAAGTAGCATTTTTTTACATCAGGAAATAGGTGGAATTTCTAAATATATAATTAATCTGAACGAAAACCTGAATAAAAAAAATATTCATTCCACAATTTATTCACCATTAACCATAAACAACTATCTTAACAAAAAAAGAAAAAATAATATTTTTTTTTTTAGATTTAAAAAAATCCCAAAATTTTCCAGAAAAGTTTTTTTTATTATTAATAATTTTTTAACTTTTTTTTATATAAAAATTTACAAGCCTGATATAATTCATTTTTCTTATTATAATGAATCGCTTTTAAATTATATAAATATACCTTACATACTTACTGTTTATGATTTGATTCATGAAAAATTAAATTTGAAGCAAAATCAATTTAAAAAAAAAAAATTAATAGATAACGCTGAACATATAATTTGTATATCAGAACAAACCAAACAAGATCTTTTAAGATATTATAAAGTTAATCAAAAAAATATATCTGTTATTTATTTAGGTGCTGATAATTTCAAAAAAGTAAAAAAAGAAAAAAAGAAAAAAAAGTTTATTTTGTATGTCGGTGATAGAAGTAGATATAAAAATTTTTTTAATCTAATAAATGCGTATAATAGATCTAAATATCTCAAAAAAAATTTTCAAATAGTATGTTTCGGTGGTGGTCAATTTAATGAGGAAGAAGTTAAAATTTTTCAAAAATACAAAATTTCAAAAAAAATAATTTATAAAACTGGTAATGATGAGTTGTTAAATAAAACTTACAAAGAAGCTAGTTTATTTGTGTCAGTTAGTTTATTAGAGGGGTTTGGCTTAACACCTTTAGAAGCAATTAAATTGGGATGCCCTGTAGTTTGTAGTAAAATAAAAGTTTTCAGAGAAACACTTAAAAATAGCTGCATTTACGTTGACCCAAAAAAAATAAATGACATAAAAAATGGCCTGGAAAAAGTTCTTAAATCTAAAATTATGCAAAAAAAATTGGTTGCGAGGGGTAAACAAAGAATAAAGAAATTTACCTGGCAAAATTGTGCTTACAGCACTGCAAAAATTTATAATGAGATATTAAAAAGATGAAAAAAAAATTAATTTCAATTTTGATAACAAATTATAATAAACAAAAATTTATTAATAAATGTTTGAGAAGTGTTTCTAAACAAACCTTTAAAAATTTTGAAATAATATTATTTGATGATTGTTCAAGTGATAATTCTATAAATATTATTAAAAAATTTAAAAATGTAAAACTTATTAGAAATAAGATTAGATCAAATAAATCCCCCGCACTAAATCAAATTAATGGAATTATAAAAGCTTTTAAAAAGTCTAGAGGAAATATAATTTGTTTGATGGACTCAGATGATTTTTTTACTCAAAATAAATTGAAAGTTATAGATAAAAAATTTGAAGAAAATAGATTTAGTTGTGTCTATAATTATCCTAAAGCAAACAAAAACCTGTTTCTATTTAAAGAAAAAAAAAATACAAATAAAATTTGGCCAACTATTTTCCCAACGAGTTGTTTGTCATTCACTAAAAAATCTTTTAAAATTTTTTTAAAACATATTAATTCAAATAAATTTTATAATCTTGAAATTGATGCAAGACTAATTATTTTTTTTAAATTTTTTTTTAATGAATATAACGTCATTGAAGATAAATTAACTATTTACAATTTTAACCCAAAAAGTATTACTGCAGGGATTAAAAAATTTTCTACAAAATGGTGGTTAAGGAGGTATGAGGCATTTCAATACCTAAAAATTGTATTAAATAAAAGAGGTTTAAAATTTCATATAAGTATAGATTATTTAATTACTTTAACAATTTTTTTAGCTATTAAGAAGTTATTATAATTATGATGTATCTATATTTTTTTGTAATAACTTTTTCTTTAGTTGGTTATGGTTTTTTAGCAAATAATTTTTTAAAAATCAAAGTACCTTCTTTTGGTATTCTTGGTCTCTTAGGAGTTACTCTAACAGCTTTAATATCATATTTTTCAGCAATATTTTTTAAACATGGATATTTATTTAATTCATTGTTTATAATTATAGGTGTTATTCTTTTTTTAATAAATTTAAAAAAGATACAAAATTTTAAAAGAGAATTTTTTTATTTAGTTTTAGTTTTCTCTGTTTTATTAATATTTATTTCCGTTGGTAAAAATCATGATGATTTTCCATATTATCATTTCCCATATATTTCAGTAATTACTGAATATTCTCATCCAATTGGTTTTGGTCAATTAAACAATGGTTTCAGAAGTCCATCATCAATTTTTTTTATTAGTTCTATGTTCTATCTTCCTTATATAAGTGTTTATCTTTTTCACATTGCTCCGGCATTGATATTAGGTTTTTCAAATTTAGTTTTGTTAAATAAAATAATTGATCAAAAAATTTATGACAAGATAAAATTTATAAATTTTTTAAGTTTGAGTTCTTTAATATTTATAAATATTTTTTTCTACAGACTTGCTGAACATGGAACTGATCGTTCAGGTATGATTTTAATTATTTTAGCTTTAATTTTTCTTTTATATCTAATTAATAATAATAATTCTGAAATTTATGAAAATGAAAATACCGATGTATTTAAGATCTTTGCAATTTTAATCTGTTTCGTTATTTCTATAAAACCATCTTACTTAATTAATCTTACTTTTTTTTTAGTTTTATTGAACTATTCCCACTCAAGAAAAATATTTAAAAATTTGTTATTTTCCAATTCTTTTAGTTATTGTTTTTTATTTATAATATTTACTGTATTTTATACATTTATTAATTCAGGTTGTTTGATATTCCCATTAGCTTTTTCTTGCTTTGAAAATGTATCCTGGTCTATTGGTAAAGATCATGTTTCAGGGGTAAAGCTTTGGTTTGAATTATGGTCAAAAGCTGGAGCAACTCCCCATTATGTGGTTCCTTTAGATGGAAGAGCAAATTACGTAGCCGGACTAACTTGGTTACCTAACTGGTTTGAAATTTATTTTTTTAACAAAGTCTCAGATTTTATTTTAGGACTGATAGCCTTATGTTCAATCATCGTTTTTAGTTTTTACGATAAGTTAAAATCAATAAATAAAAAAAAAATAGATTTTATTTATGTTTACATAATTTTATTCATTTTTTTGATGGAATGGTTTTTTTATCATCCTCAATTAAGATATGGAGGCTATCATTTAATTGCTTTGATGTTCATTATTCCAACAAGTTTATGGTTAGGTAGGATAAAAATAAAATATAAAGATTATTACAAAAAAATGTTAATTTTGATCTCGATTACTTTAATAATCTTTCTATATAGAAATGGTAATAGAATATTGAATGAATATAATCAATATAAGTATAATCCCTTATTAGACTCTAATTATAAGTTTATTGGAGCAGATAAAAAATATCATCTAAGATATAATGAACATATGAAAAAAAATATAAATAAATATGACACCATCAATATACTAGGGAAAAAAATTATTAATACCACATATCCAAAAAAATAAAAAATGAATAGTGTTTATTATTGGTCCCCTTGTTTAAATAAAGTTGGCACTTATAAAGCTACAATTAATTCAGCAATCTCATTGGCAAAATATTCTAAAAATAATTTTTCTGTAAAATTAATAAATGTTTGTGGGGAATGGGAAAATGAAAAAGAATTTTTAATAAAAAATAACGTAGACGTAATAAATCTTGGATTAAATTATTTTAAATTTTTACCAAAAACAGGATATTTTAAGAGCAGATTTTCATATATTTTAATCATTTTATTATCAATTTTACCATTGATCAAATTATTAGTTAAGAATAAACCAGATTTTTTAATAATTCATTTATTAACTTCTTTACCTTTGATTTTACTGAAACTTATAAGATTCAAAACACAGTTTATTCTAAGAATTTCGGGATATCCTAAATTAAATTTTTTTAGAAAATTATTATGGAAACTAGTTTCAAAAAAAATTTTTAGAATTTCATGCCCATCTATTGATTTAATGAAGCAGTTATCTGAAAGGGACATATTTTTAGAGTCAAAAATAATTTTTTTACCTGATCCAATTATCAAAGTAAAAAACTTCGCGAAAAAAACTAATTTTGTTTTAGAAGATGAAAATTTATCTAAAGAAAATTACTTTATCTCTGTAGGGAGACTAACAAAACAAAAAAATTTTGGATATTTAATAGATGAGTTTAAAGAATTTTTACATCATGATTTAAATTATAAATTACTTATTTTTGGCGAGGGAGAAGAGAAAAATTTTTTAGAGAAAAAAATAAAAGAAAATGATTTACAAAAAAAAATTTTTTTAATGGGTTATTCTAATAAAATTTACAAATATATGAGAAAATCAAAGGCATTTATTTTATCTTCATTATGGGAAGACCCTGGGTTTGTGATAATAGAGTCTGCAATGTCCAATCTTTTTGTAATCTCAAGTGACTGTAAGAATGGTCCTACAGAATTTTTAGAAAATGGTAGAGCTGGAATTCTTTATGAAACAAATAAAAAAGGAGCTTTAAAAAAATCTTTAATTACTTTTTTAAACCTACAAAATGAAATCGAAAAAAAAAAGATATTAGCAAAAAAAAATTGCACAAAATACACGCTTTTTAGGCATTATAAGACTTTGCAAAAAATTTTAAATATTTAATAAAACTTTTTAACAAGAGAATAATATTTATTTAAATTCTTGTCATAATCAAATTTGCTTAAGTTTTTAAAAGAATAAGTTATTTTTTTTTGTAATTTTTTTTTATTATAAACATAATAGATTATTTTTTTAACTAAATCATTATGATTACCAACTTTAAAAAAAACACCACCCTTACCATTTGACAATATTTCTTTTGGTCCAGTTGGACAATTAGAGGAAATAATTAATTTTTTTAAGGAGGCTGCTTCTAATAAAACATTTGGCAAACCCTCATATCTAGAAGTCAAAATAAAAATATTAGATTGATTAATTAAATAATATGGGTTTTCAATGAAAGTTTTAATTTTAACGTTTTTACCTAACTTATTATTATTTATATAATCTTGTAAGTTTTTTTTTTCTATGCCTCTACCTAATATTAATAACCTAAAATTTATTTTTTTTTTCAAAATTTTAGCAGCTCTCAACAAAGTTATCTGGTCTTTTTGTTCAGTTAGTCTCCCTAAATTAATTATTTTAAGGTAATTCTTTTTACCTTTAAAAAAATTATCTTTAAGGACAACTTTAGATTTTTTAATTATTTCTTTAGTATTTAATGGATTATAAATACATTGAGGTTTTATCTTAAATCTTTTTTCCATTTCGTTTTTAAATTCATAACTATTAACAACAACAGTATCAACTAAACTTATAATTTTTTTATAAAGAAATTTTTTTATATTGTTATGATACCATCCTGAAGGAGATGAATTACTCCTTACTATAATTTTAATATTTAAAATTTTACATAATAAAATACAATAAATATTTGCCTGAAAAGCAAAAACGATTGAATTCCTATTTTTGATTAAGTAGATAAATAAAATATACAGGGAAATCAAATATTTAAATCTTATATTGATATTTTTTGGAGTTTTTTTTTTCGGCGATAAAAATTTGACTCTTCGATCAAATTTTTTTCTTTGATTAGTTGAAATTGTACAAATTTTTACTTTATTAAATTTTTTTGATAAATAATTGGCAATAATGTAAAGATTTTTTTCAACTCCCCCTCCACCAATAAATGGCATGAAGAATATCAGTTCTTTTTGAGATCGAATCATTATTATATAGTAGATATAATTTCTTTCTTTGTAGTTTTTATTCAAGATGATAAATAAAGTATAATTATTAATGAATCAATTCCTAAACACCAAAATTACTTTTTTTACAAAAATTAATTATTTATTAATAGCTATTTTGCCTGTAGCGCTAATTGCTGGAAATTTAATAGTCAACTGCACAGTTATTTTAATATGTTTTTTTTATTTAATTGATCTTGCAAAAAATAGACTAAGTTATTTGTTTAAAGACACAAACTTTTATTTTTTATTACTAATTTATTTTTATATTATCTTTAATTCACTTTTAATTTCACAGACAGAAGAAAGTTTTATAAAAGCTGTTGGCTTTCTCAGATTTATTGTTTTGGCGTATGCAATTTCTTTTTATTTTAATTTCTTTAAAAATGAATTTATCAAAATTTGGTGTGTTGTATTCTTAATTGTGAGTTTTGATATAATATTTGAATATATTTTTGGTGTCAATGTTCTGGGATTTAAATCTAATTACTCTGGTAGAATTGCAAGCTTTACTGGGGACGAGCTTCAAATTGGGGGATATTATTTTGGTTTTATATTTTTGAGTCTGTCATTTTTCGCTGATAAAAAAAAAAAATTATTTATTTTTTTCGCAATCGCTTTCTTATTAATATCTCTATTAATTGGAGAAAGATCAAATTTCCTAAAAGTCTTTATAATGTTTTTAATCTTCTTCGCATTTTTCAAAAATATGAAATTTTTTAAAAAGATTTTGTTAATATCTCTGGTGCTTATAGTTTCAATATTTCTAATTAACAAAGACCCTAGTTTAAAAAGTAAATTTAAAAATCATATTTTACAGCCAGATTTTTTAGAGCTCTTTAATAATAACAAAATTGATAATGTAAGTTTAAAAGATGTAATTAAAGAAAATCGACACTTTAGCCACTATTATATTGCGATTTTAATTTTTAAAGAAAATTATGTTTTTGGCTCTGGATTTAAAACATTTCAAACTGAGAGCTTTAAAAAAAAATATTATGTAGAAAAAGATTTACATGGAGCAGGTAATCACCCACATCAGATACATTTTGAAATTTTATCTGAGTTAGGTATTGTTGGATATATTTTGATAATATCAAACTTATTATATATCTTGTTCCGTAAATTCAAAATAAATAAAAATTTTTTAGAAAAAAGTAGCATGCTATTTATTATTGCTAGTCTTATTCCCTTTTTACCCTCAGGGAGTTTTTTTACTACGTTTGGGACGACTGTCTTTTTCATTAACTATTCTTTTTTATTAAAAACAGACAATCTTAATACAGAAAAAATATTAAAAAATTTAAAATTAAATTTTTAATTTAATATGAATGAAAAATTAACATTATTGATTCCAGCAAATAAAGAAGCAGAGTCCTTGCCGATTTTTTTAAAAGAATTAGAAAAGTTTGATTTTAAAAAAATAGTTGTATTACAAAGAGAAGACAAAGAAACAATTGATTCAATCTCAAATTTTAAGGATATAAGGATTCAAGTACAAGACAGAAGTGGATATGGTAGTGCGATAAAAGAGGGTATAGAAAAAATTGAAACTGAATTTTTCTGTATTATTAACGCTGATGGATCGATGGATCCAAGTTATCTTAATGGAATGCTTAATTTATGTAATGATAAAGACTTTGTTTTTGCTTCAAGATATTTAAAAGGTGGAGGAAGTGATGATGATGATATAGTTACATTTATTGGTAACAAATTTTTTTCTTTTTTAGGAAATCTCCTCTTTAATTTGAATTTATCAGATATTCTTTATACTTATATTTTAGGACGAACTTCATCTGCAAAAAAATTACGATTAAAATATTTAGATTTTAGAATTTGTGTAGAGATTCCTGTTATAGCTAAGTCAAAAAACTTTATTCTTTTTTCTACACCAAGCAAAGAAAGAAAAAGAATAGGTGGAGTAAAAAAAGTAAATGCAGTTAAAGATGGTTTTTTAATTTTGATGGCCGTTATTAGTCTTTTTATTAAAAAATTAAAATAAATATAAATTAGGTGTTACTAATTTTTTTACATATCATACAAACATATTCCTTTTTTTTTAACGAAAAAAAATTATTTTTACAATAATCACAAGAAATATCAAAATTATAGGTATTATTTTCCTCATAAAATTTTTGATTATCAAAAAGATCTTTTAATTTGATAATAATTAAGTCAAAAAAACTTATAAATATTTGAAATTTAGGAATCTTAGATTTACCGTAATTTCTATCTTTAAAATGAATTGGAATTTCTATTAATTCAGCGTTTAATTTTTTCATCAACCAAACTAACTTTACACCTAAACTATATCCTTCTGCATTTAATTCATTGAAGGGAAGTTTTTTCAAAAGATATACACTATAGACTCTAAAATATGTAGTAATCTCATTTAGTGGAATAGACAAAATTTTTTTTGCACAAAAATTTCCACAAATTGATATTATTTTTCTTAAACCCTTATAGTCACTTTGAGCTCCTGTGCAAAATCTAGATCCTATTATAAATTTTTTTTTGCCTGCATGTTCTAATAATTTAGGGATATATGAAGGATCATGAGAAAAATCTGCATCCATAGTGACCAAATAATCATAGCTAAATTTAATTGCATAAAACATAGAAAGTTTATGGGCTGTTCCCAACCCTAGTTTTTTTGGTCTCTCCAAAAAAATAATATTTTGATCATTCATTTTTTCAATAATTTCTTTAATATTGTCTCCTGAAGCGTCATTTATAATTAGAACTTTTACAGATTTACTTATTTTTCTTATTTCTCCGATAAGATCTTTGATATTTTCAGACTCTTTAAATGTTGCTATTGCTATTAAAATGTTCGAATTAATCATTAGTAATAAATTGACAAAAATATTTGCAATCTAGTACTTAAAATTAACTTATAAATAAAGAAAAAACACTATGAA
>MDTB01081628.1_pt1 | contig 20564 bp, 18 predicted proteins | sample 811161 | NCBI WGS metagenome assembly MDTB01 (sample SAMN05326650, study PRJNA326480) | marine metagenome | isolation source: seawater | place: Mediterranean Sea | collected 2009
AAGAATAGAAAATCCCAATTTTTTTCTTACTACGCTCACTTCTGGGACCACTTTTTTTATGACATAATTTTAGTGTTGGCAATCTCAAATTTAACAGCATTTTAACGTTTGGCTGGATTTTTATCATATTTAATCGCGTGTAAATGAGTACTTGAAGTTAGCGCTTCTTGTGGCTTAGTCTATAGAATGAAGCACTTTTTATATACTATTTCAAAATGTTTAACTTCGTTTGCGGAGTCTAGTTACATAAAATTATAAAACATTATCTTTAATTTTTACGACAATTTTTTAACCTCGAATGGACTAAACGCCCCAGCAAATTTTTTTTCTCTTGGATATGAATATCCGCCAATTTTACTAGTAGTTTTTTTCATTTTGACCAAGCCTTCTGCCAACACTACTGATGCTGAAACTCCCTCAATAACTGGTACCGCAAATTTATCCTCAAGTCTTTTAGCAAACCTTGTCATTCCTGCACAACCTAGTACAATAGCTTCAGCTCTATCTTCATTAAGTGTTCGCTCAACTTCACTAGCTAAAGCATTCAAACAATTAGTACTTTCTTTCTCCAGTTCCAATACTGGTATTTGAACTGATGAGACATTGACGCATAGTTTATCAAGACCATAATTTAGCAGATTATTTCGTAAAATTGGTACGCTTACATCAAGGGTTGTAATTACTGAGAAAGAGCCCGCCAGACAGGAAGCGATATAAAATGATGAATTTCCAATTCCGATCACTGGCTTATCAGTGATTGTTCTAACTGCGTCTAAACCAGTATCGTCAAAACATGCAATAATATAGGCATCAGCATCTTTATTAGCCCATACCTCCTTGATAATTCCAGGCACGCAGAATACTTCGTCGTAATAGCCTTCTATACTTTCAGGGCCGTCCTTTGGGTTTGTTGCTACAATGTTAGTCTGCATAGAAGCGATCTCTTTTGCCGCGTTTTCGATAGTTTTGGTCATTGTTTTAGTAGTATTTGGATTGATTAAACATATTATCATTGGTTGCAGTTCTTTATTTATTATTTTTCAATCTAAGTAAGTAAACGAAAAATAGTGAAACGCCAATAACTATAAAGGAAACACCGGTTGTAATTGTACCCAATGCATAAATGATAGGGGTGGTTACAGTTGTGGTTAAACCCCTCAAATCAAGAGGTAAAGTGTTCGTTGCACCCATTACTTGCGATGAGCGCGCAATTTCATCGTAAGAGAGAGTAAATCCAAAAAGTGCAATGCCAATTATGCTTGGGGCGATAATTGGTAAAACAATGCTCCAAAATGTTTGAAAAGAATTAGCTCCTAAGTCTCTCGCTGCTTCCTCAAGTGATTTATCAAATCTATTGAATATGGCGAACATAATAAGCAAGCCAAACGGTAGTGTCCAAGTCAGCTGCGCACCAACCCCGCTTGTATACATGCCTAAGGCAGTCTGAAAGTAGGTATTAATTACTTCTACATTCAAAGTTTCACCAAGCGAGATTATTAGGCTGTCTATTATTCGAAATTCTAATGCTATACCAAGGGATAAAACTATAGACGGCACAATTAGGCTAGACACGGTTGTGAAAAACAATAGATCTGACCCAAAAAATTTTTTTCGGAAGGCAAGTCCCGCCGATAGTGAAAGTAAAACCGTCAAACACATCACCAAAATACCCAGAATTATAGATCGTCGAAAGGAAGCTCCTATATCGACTAGTGCGGACCCATTCCACAGCTCTCTGAACCAGTGAATAGAAAATCCATTTAACGGGAATGTTAACCCCCCTGAAGGTCCCTGAAAACTCAATAAGATTATTGATATTATCGGACCATACAAAAATATTACGAACGAGATAAAAATAAATAGGAATAGATAAAAGCCGGATGAATTGGTTCTATGCATTTAGAGCTCTCTCCGAATATCGATAACCTTTGTCATTATTATGACTATTAAAATTGTTATTATAAGCAGAATAACAGAGTTAGCAGCGGCTCCCGGTAATTGAAGGTAATTCATCTCAGTATTAATTATTTTGCCGATAGATGCTAGTTGCTGACCTCCCATTATACCAATTGTTAGAAAATCTCCCATTACAACGGTAACCACAAAGATAGATCCGATGATTATCCCTGGCTTGCAAAGGGGAATTATTATATTTTTAATTATCTGCCAATGATTGGCTCCCGTATCAAAGGCAGCCTCTATTATTTCTTTGTCAATTCTCAGCATTGAATTAAAAATCGGCACTATCATGAAAAGCGTATACAAATGAACTAATGCCAAAATAACAGAAAAACTAGAATACAATAGCCACTCCGTAGGCTGTTGAATTATTCCCATTGAAAGCATTAAATCATTAACTAGTCCATTTCGACCGAGAAGCGGAATCCATGACACCATTCTAATAACATTTGATGTCCAGAAGGGTATTGTACAAATCAAAAACAAAGCTACTTGCAGTGGAGTGGAATTAATATAGAAAGCAAGAAAGTAGGCAACTGAGAAACCTAGTAGCAGTGTTATTACCCAAGTAAAAAAGCAAAAGAAAAATGTGGACACATAGGTCTTAAATGTTAGACAGAGACCCCCCTCGAATGAAAAGCACCCCTCAAAAATATAAAGGTAGTTTTCAAAAATAAAATCTGGAATTATCGAATACTCCGTATAGTCCCAGAAACTAACTATTATCGTCAAAATTAGTGGTGTAATGAAATAGATAACAAAAATTAAAGCGAAAGGAATAGCCAACCATGAAAGTTTTGGCTCTAAGACTTTATTTTTTTTTGTTATGCGTACCATTTTATTCCACAAAAAAATCGGGCTGCTCCGTAGTATAACAGCCCGACTCCATATCAACAGCCTTAATTTTTCTATGACGCAACCATTTCATTCCATTTTCGGACCATATATTTATTTTCATCCATTGTTGCGTTCCAACAGGCTACGCCTCCCATCCTGTCTTCATATGATCCGCCGTCTCTTACTTCGCCAGCTGACGCTAACTTGTCACCTGTGGGGCTGAGTATATCACCTTGGGCGGCTTTACCTTCCATCCAAAACCCCCACTCGTCTTCTGACATATACGCTTTCGCTGTTGGAAGCACTGCAGAGTAGTATCCTTGCCGATTAAGATAAGCGCCTACCCAGCCAGATAAGTACCAGTTAACAAAATCGTAGACTGCATCCGCTGTCTTCCCTTTCGTCGTTTTCGGTAGAGCAAAACCAGCCGCCCATGCACGATAGCCTTCTTTCAGCGGTTGGTAAACACATGGCTTTCCTTGTCCTTTTACAGCTGTTATTGCTGGTGACCACATCGATTGAATTACTACTTCACCTGAAGCCATCAGATTAACACTTTCGTTGAAGTCTGTCCAAAATGCTCTAAATTGCCCTGCCTTTTTCGCTTCAGTAAATATTTTCATTGTGAGATCAATTTCTGACTTCGTCATATTCCCTTTATCAGGGTACGTATATTCGCCCATGGCTTCCACTACCATAGCAGCATCCATTATACCAATTGATGGAATATTAAGTGTAGCAGCTTTGCCCTTAAATTCAGGATTCAATAGCTCTGCCCATGAATTTATTGGTCTACCGATTAAATCTGGCCGTATGCCTAACGTATCAGCATTATAAATCGTAGGTATCAAAGTAGCGTATTGTGTGGCCTCGCCAGCAAATGACTTCCCAGTTGCTCCCTCCATATACATAACTTTCGAAGGCGCAGTTCCCTGAAGACCTACTTTTTTACCCATAGGCGTTACACCTTTTGTAAAAATGGAAGTCACATTATCCCACTCCTTTATACGCGTCGTATCCATACCAAGAATATTTCCTGAGGGAACAAGTTTCGGCAGGCTGAAATATTCAGTATCAACAAGATCGAAGCTATTTGGCTGAGTTAAAACACGTTTTGTTACTTCGTCCGTAGTAACCGCAATAAATTGTACCTTTAATCCGGTGTCCTCAAATAGTTTTTTTTGCACTTCGTCTCCCATGCTAACGGCAGTTCCCAGATACCGTAACGTTATTGGATCGGAGGCAATTACGCTTGGCGCATATAGAACAGACGTTGCAGCGGCTGCCGTTCCTGCACTCAGTTTTAACATTTTTCTCCGTGATAGTTGTGATGCATTTCTTTTGCTCATTTAGTTTCTCCTTTCGTTGCTATTTCAGTCTTAAGTTTGACTTTTGTTATTCTTGAGACTTTAGGAGTAATGCAGAGCCAAATTATTCAAAATAAAAAAGTTCTTGCTTAACGGCTTACAACGATATTTTCACGCGAATATAAATTTACTGCACATTTTTTAGGCATAATTTAGAGGGTTATCCATAAAAATGTCTCGGAGCTTTGATATTGTACGAAAATTATTCACAGATTATAGTCGTTCCAATAATTACAGACGAAAAGCGAGTCGCTACAATTTGAAAAAGGGAATTCATGCAGCACAATCTAGAATTAATTGATGTCAAAAAGTCTTACGGAAGTTTTGAAGCAGTTAAAGGTATAAGTATTAAAATTACTCAAGGTTCCTACTGCTGTCTCCTTGGACCGTCAGGCTGCGGCAAAACTTCGCTTTTGCGTATGATCGCAGGCCATGAAGAGATTTCAGAGGGCGACATCTTTATTGGCGGCTCTAGACTCAATGGTCTCAATCCGGCAAATAGGGAGACAGCCATGATGTTTCAGAGCTACGCCTTATTTCCGCACTTGAGTGTTATAGATAATGTATCTTTTTCATTAAAAATTAAAGGCGTAGGTGCGAACGAACGAAGGAAAAAGGCTCTCGATTATATTGAAATGGTCCAAATGCAAGGTTACGAAGAACGAATTCCTCAACAACTTTCGGGTGGACAAAGGCAGAGAGTTGCACTCGCAAGGGCCCTAATTACTAAACCAAAGGTACTGCTTCTTGATGAACCACTTTCTGCCCTTGACCCAGCTCTACGAATTAAGATGAGGACAGAACTGAAACAAATGCAAAGGGAACTCAAAATCACGTTCATTCACGTTACGCACTCTCAAGAGGAAGCATTAGCCTTAGCTACCATAGCTGTTGTAATGAATGAAGGGAAGGCTGAGCAAATTGATACACCTCTTCAGTTATTTAACAAGCCGAGAACACCATTCGTTGCTGAATTTGTTGGTGGGCATAATATATTGATAGATGGGCAACAGAGCTTTGCGTTGAGAACTGACAATATTCGCTTGGAAAACAAAGGGGTTAAACACAGTGGTAAGCATGTTAGAATGGTAATAAGTGATATAGAATTCCAAGGCAGCAGAGTTAAACTAATTTTAGAAAATGACCAGTATCGATTTTTCAATGTATTGATGAGCGACGCGGATTTTTACAAAAAGGATCTTGAGATTGGAAAGCAAGTAGCATGTTCTTGGAGCTCTAATGACCTTCATCTTCTTCAAGATTATTGATGTGAAGTTTACAGCGAATGATAAATATGTGAGAGACTGAGCGCGTAGGAGATGTAATATCCGATTTATTGTATTTAGTACAAATAACTATTAAAAATATGTATTCTAAAAATTCAAACGTTTTGACTAATTATCGCATAATTCCAGCAACCCTGCGCTTCATTCCAATATTATTCATTTGTCAAATGCTAAATCGACCTTTTTACATCATTTCTTTACCAAACAAAAAACTTGCCGAAACCGGTTTCGTAAAACATAATATGATTCGGGGAGAAGAATTACCATGGCGTCAAATGCCTTTCAGCACGATTATTTCAGAAAAAAAGCAAATAATCGTGTAACTATAAATGACTTGGCTGAGGAACTCGGATTGACGAAAGGGACTATTTCTAAGGCCCTAAACGAATATAATGATATTGGTGAGACTACGAAGAGACGTGTTAAACGAAAAGCGGCAGAGATGAATTATCGTCCGCTTACGCATGCGCAAGCGATAAGAACGGGGCGGACAAGATCTATTGGTTTAGTGCTGCAAGCTGATGTTTATGATGGCCAGCGTCCATTTCTCGCCGATTTTCTAGCAGGAGTGTCGCAGACGGCTAGTCGGGAGAATTGGACATTGACAGTCGCCACACCTGCATCCGAAGCTGAGGTTCTTGTAACTCTTCGTCGTTTAATTGATGAGCGTAAAGCAGACGGTTTCATACTACCTAGAACCAAAGTATCTGATCCGCGCATCAAGCTATTAAGGTCTGAGGGTATACCATTTGTGATGTTTGGTCGCACCAAAGATCAAACCGGATGTGCTTGGTATGATATTCTAGGAGAGGATGCTATTAGGAATGCAGTCGAGCGCTTATTTGAGTTAGGGCACCGTGAAATTGCATTTGTAAATAGTGATCTGAGCTATAATTTTGCCGATTTGCGTCTAAAGGGATTCATAAAAGGAATTAGGCAAACTGGATTGAGGCTTTTTGATAATTTCATTCTGGACGGAGCTATGACTGGTCATGCGGGACAAGTTGCAACAACCAAGCTATTGCGGATGCCTTGTCCACCTACTGCTATAGTTTATGCAACGGACGCCACGGCATTAGGTGCTTACAAGGCTGCATACGAATTTGATTTAACAATTGGAAAAGAAATTTCTATAATCGCATATGATGGTTTGCCGGAGGGTGCCTATGTAACACCAGCTTTAACTACCTTTAAAGTCGATACGGCAAAGGCTGGAGCTCGACTGACGGCTCTTTTAATTGAACGTCTTTGTGGAACTAAAGTTGAAGATTTGCGAGAAACCGACGCTGCTGTGTTTCAATCGGGCGCCTCTGAGGCCCCCCCAATATTATCGAGCAGAGAACTGGCCTATCGAATTAAAAAAGTGATAGATCGAAATTAATCTAACTCCAAAAATGAAAGGATTAAATTATGAAAGTGAAGACCCAAAACAACTTTAATCGGATTTTACTTGGTTCAGCAATTGCGCTAAGTTTTTCCGCATTTTCAGCAATGGCAGATATAAGGTTTTGGACTACCGAGGAGCAACCTGCCCGGCTTGCAAAACAGGAGGCTATGGCAGCAGAATTTAAAACAAAAACTGGAATTTCTGTTGAAGTAATTCCGGTTACAGAGAAAGACCTCGGTACTCGAGCCACTGCTGCGTTTGCAGCAGGTGATTTACCGGATGTTATCTATCATACTCTGCAATATGCCTTGCCTTGGGCTGAAGCCGGTATCTTAGATACTGACGCAGCGACGGAAGTTATTGATAGCTTAGGCAAAGCAACTTTTGCGCCTGGTGAGCTTGCAATGGCTGCAGTAGACGGCGGTATTGCTTCAGTTCCAGTAGATGGTTGGACCCAAATGGTGGTCTATCGTAAAGACCTCTTTGACTCCAATGGTCTTAAACCACCTACGTCTTATAAAAATGTTGTAGACGCTCTTGAAAAATTACATAACCCTCCATCAATGTACGGTTTTGTGGCTGCAACAAAAATTGACGAAAATTTTATGAGCCAAGTCTTGGAGCATGTTTTCTTAGCTAACGGTGTTTCGCCAGTTAACTCGGAAGGATATAATCCGCTCGATTTAGCCAAAACTACCGAAGTCTTGGATTTTTACAAGGCTGTTGTCAAAGCTTCTCCTCCAGGAGAACTTTTTTGGAAGCAGTCTCGAGAGCTGTATTTTGCTGGAAAAGCGGCAATGATTATCTGGTCACCGTTTATTTTAGACGAACTGGCAGGTCTCCGAGACAGTGCTCCACCGACAATCACTGCTGATCCTACAAGTGGTGAATTAGCCTCAAAAACTGGCATAGTCACTACATTTTCGGGACCTTCAAACCCTGGTGGAGCAGCATGGGGCGATGTTCGTTACTTTGGAATTACGGCAGATGCTAATACTGAAGAGGCGATGAAGTTTGTAGAATACTCGATGAATGATGGCTATACGGCCACACTCTCAATTGCTCCAGAAGGAAAGTTTCCAGTGAGAAGAGGTAACTCGGTTGATTCTGAAGCTTTTGTAAAAGCGTGGTCAAAACTACCGGTAGGCGTCGATCGAAAGGCACCATTATCGGACCTCTATGCTCAAGAAATGATAGATGAAATCGTGAGTGGACTTGATGTGGCCCAAAGGTGGGGTGTCAAGGAGAGACAGTTGTCACTAGCATCAAAAATTATAAACTCGCAAGTCATAAACAGGGTTGTAAGACAGTACGTGGATGGAGAAATATCTGCCTCAGCTGCGGTTTCTGCGATGAACGACGAGTTGTCAAAGATTAATTAATATTTTAGATAAGGGCTGTTCCAATTAACTGCAGCCCTTATTCCCTAACCAAACCGTTAACTAATTAATTCATAAGAGTATATCACCGGCAACATTGGTTGGTTTAAAATCGGTTAACCCTACTTTGAAGAGTAAATGATGGTTGAGGTAACTCCGCCCAAAAATATTGGTCCGTTAGCTAAGCGTGAAGCAAGACTCGCCTGGGTTTTGTTAATACCAACACTTTTTATAGTCGCGATTGTTGTGATCGTACCACTTGTGTCAATATTTTGGATAAGTTTTAAACCTATTAAATTGAGTGACTTAAGACCAGCAATCCCGATTTCGAAAGAATTCCTCCGAGGAAACCCAAAAAAGCCGGGCGATATCGCTGAGATACACTATAAGCTAAGAAATTCCTCCAGAGATGTTTTAATCAAAAATGTAACACTAGAGGATTTGATTCCGAAAGGTCTGGTAATTGAAAATCTTGATAGCCGCTGTCTCCTGAGCAAACAAATTCTAATCTGCAAGTTTGGCGAGTTCTATCCAGGCTATCGCGAGACGATGAAAATTCCAGTTAAGGTGACTTCAGTTTATTTTAGTGAGAGCGACCAGCCTCAAAAAAGTTTACCGAGAATGACTGGAAGTGCCGAGAATATCTTAACGAATCTTAAGTTTTCATTAAAAAACTTTAAGCTTATCTTTGATGGAAAGGAGTTTTTTCACGTTTTATATGTGACCTTGTTCTACACATTTTTTGGTACAGTGGGAGCCATTATTTTTGGTTTATTTGCGGCCTTACTTTTAAACCGAAGCTTCAAAGCAAGAGGTGTTCTAAGAGGGTTATTGCTTTTCCCATATGTTGCACCGGTTATAGCCGTTGCATTTACATGGGTGATTTTATTTGACCCCTTTTCGGGGTCTGCAAATGCACTGCTAATTCAAATGAATGTTATCGAAACACCAATTAATTTTTTTGGCCGTAAGCCCTTAGCATTAATTACAGTAACAGTATTTGAAATTTGGAGATATTTTCCATTATCTTTCCTTTTCATTTTAGCGCGCATGCAAGCTGTCGACGACGAGATGTACGAAGCGGCTGAGATGGATGGTGCCTCGCCATTGCAACAATTTCAGTATTTAAGTATTCCGATGTTAATGGGTATTTTGAGTGTTTTGTTCCTATTACGGTTCATCTGGACTTTTAATAAATTTGACGACATCTTTTTGTTAACTGGAGGAAATGCAGGTACCAGGACTCTAACCGTAAGTGTATATGAACAAGCTTTTGCTATTTCCAATATAGGTGCGGGTGCAGCGGTTGCAGTAATTATTTTCGGTTGTCTGATAATATTTTCTGGGTTGTTCTTTAAGTTTATTAATCACGAGGAAGGACTATGATTTGGCTGCGTAGGGGAAGTATTGTGGTACCGGTTCTTGCCGGGATATGGATGATAGTGATTGTGGTAAGCATTTCCATTATTATGTCCTTTTCGACAGGCGATCCATTCAAACCCGAGCTCATGCTTTCTTTTTTGACTGGAGCCGCATCGGGAAGTATTTTTATTTTTAAAAAAAATAAGAACTTAAATAGACTATTAATAATTCTAGTTGTGGTTCTTTTAGCAGTAGTGGGATATGGACCAGTTAACTTTATTTCTGATGCCTACCACAGATTTTTTACTGCTGCGGCAGTTAATGGGTTTGTTGCTGCCTTGTTTATCTTTGCATTATCAAAAACGTTTCTCGATATTAATTACGGTTTCCTTAGCCGACACGCTTTTGAAAATTGTTTGATTAGGTTTCTCGTTGGTTTTGGTTATATTTTTTTCGCGGCCATCGTTGTTATTCCATTTTACGTAATGGTGATGACCAGTTTCAAAAACCAGTCAAAGCTAATGTTGAACCCTTTGGATTTTTCTATTGATTTCTCTCAGGGTGTTGCCCTTTTCAGGAGCTATTTTGAACTATTTTCTCAATTTAATTTTGGTACATATCTCTGGATATCATTTTTTGTTTCTGTATTAACAGTTATCATAACGTTGATATTTGCGATTCCAGGAGCCTATGCCGTTGGAAGATTAAGGTTTAAAGGACGAGCTGCTTTTTCCCGTTCGATCTTGTTGATATATATGGTGCCAATGATTGTATTGGTTCTGCCGATTTATATTGGTTTCTCGGTGCTTGGGCTTAGAAATTCCATTTTTGGTATAATTTTCATCTATCCTGTTACTACGATACCGGTTGCTATTTATATGTTGCAAGGCTATTTTCGAAGTTTGCCCCACGAAGTAGAGGAAGCTGGCCTAATGGATGGTCTTTCGAGGGTATCAGTAATTCTAAAGATTACTTTACCTCTTAGCCTACCAGCTCTCGCATCTGTTTCTTTATATGTATTTATGATTGCCTGGAATGAATTTCTCTTGGCATTCATGCTTTTGGATGACCCGTCTAAGTTTACGCTTACTCGAGGCATAGCGATGCTGGATTCATCTGAAATACCACGCCAACATTTGATGGCAGGTTCTGTGATTGCGACCATCCCAATTATGGTTCTTTTTTTGGGACTTGAACGTTTTATGACTAAGGGATTGGCGTCTGGTTCAGTGAAAGGGTAACAATGTTTGAAAAAAGTGATCTTGATCGAATCGCCAGAGAAATTCTTCGAGGAAATGATCGGGGAGGCTATACCGTTCCAACTGATGGGCTTTACCCCTATCAGTGGAACTGGGACAGTGCTTTTGCTGCGTTCGGTTTTTCAGAATTTGACCTTCCGCGTGCTTGGAAAGAAATTGAGACCCTTTTTACGGGCCAATGGGATAATGGTATGCTCCCACATATTATCTTCCATCATTTAGACGAGCGCTATTTCCCGGGCCCTAGCGAATGGAGAGGGATAGGACCGTTGGCATCTTCTGGTATCAGTCAACCGCCTGTAGTGGCCTCACTGATTCGTAAAATATGGGAAAAAAACATTGTGATGGGCGATAAACCAATTCAAAAATTGTATCCCAAAATTATTCAATGGCACCGCTGGTTTATGCATTGGCGGTGTGAAAATGGGATGATTTACATCACTCATCCATGGGAAGCTGGTAGAGATAATGCTCCTGACTGGGACCAGGCTATGGCAGCCATAGATCCAGTAAATGTGGGGTCTTATAAAAGACGAGATACATCACATGTCGATCCCGTGATGCGACCAACTAAATATGACTATGATAGGTACATTTGGCTGGTCAATGAAGGCCGTAACTATGGATGGGATGAAACTAGGCTTAAAAAAGCTCGCTCATTTAAGGTAGCCGATCCTACATTGAGTTTTATTTTATTACGTGCCAATCGTGACTTAAGAGATATCGGAGTGGCTTTAGGTCATAATGTGGATGAGATAACAGATTGGATCTCTATCCAAGAGGAGGGTGTCAAAAGATTGTGGAACGAGGAAATCTCAAGTTATGATTCTTTTGATATTCGTAGTGGCAAATTTGCTGGCAGTATCTCAAACGCGTCCTTCATGTGTTGGTTTGGGGGTATCTATGATAACAGAATGTTACCACAGTTTGATCGTATAATGAAGAAGGTAAGCTATGGAATGCCCAGTCATGACCCCGAAAGTGGAAGGTTTGATCGCAAGCGTTATTGGAGGGGCCCGAGCTGGGCCATAATGAATATGATGATTGGAATAGGTCTAGAGGATGCAGGAGAGCGTGAGCGTGCCGAATTAGTCAAGTTTCAGACTCATTTGGCTATTTCAGAAAATGGCTTTGCTGAATATTTTGATCCAATAGACGGAACTCCAGCTGGGGGTACCACTTTCACGTGGACGGCCGCAGTTTGGTTGGGGTGGGCTAAAAATTGGGTAGGAAATCAAAATGGGAGAGATTAAATTAAACTCTACTGAGAAGTGGTTTGGAGATAATCTAGTTTTAAGTGGAATTAATTTAACGATTAACGATGGTGAGTTTATCGTGTTCGTCGGTCCTTCTGGCTGTGGAAAATCTACGTTGCTAAGATTAATTGGTGGCTTAGAGGAAGTGTCAAGAGGCCAGATTTTTATTGATGGAGAAGATGTAACAAACTATCCTCCAGCGAAAAGAGGTTTAAGTATGGTTTTTCAAAACTATGCGCTTTACCCTCATCTCAGTGTTAGAGAAAATATGGGTTTTCCATTAAAAACTGCAGGCGCTTCGAGATCAGAAATTGCCTCGAAGGTCAATAGAGCTGCTAAAATATTAAAGCTGGAAGGTTTTTTGAATCGGAAACCCAAAACACTATCTGGCGGTCAGCGCCAACGAGTAGCAATTGGGCGTTCTATAGTCCGAGATCCTACCGCATTTCTTTTTGATGAACCTCTGTCTAACTTGGATGCCAGTTTACGCGTAGAAATGCGTTTAGAAATTGCCAGGCTTCATAGCACTTTAGGGACTACAATGGTTTATGTGACTCATGATCAAGTTGAGGCGATGACACTAGCAGATAGAATTGTTATTTTGGAAGTTGGTAAAATAGCTCAAGTTGGGACACCGCGAGAACTGTACGAAAAACCATCGAATTTATTTGTTGCCCAGTTTATCGGGAGCCCACAGATGAATATTTCTTCTTATAAGAGTGCAAAAAAATTTATAAGTGATGATAAAATGAGAAAAAAATTACTAGGAGAGGAGAAAGTAGCAAAATATGTTGGTTTAAGGCCGGAGCATATTAAGGTAGTTCCAGTGGGTAAGGGAGATTATGATGCTACTGTTGATGTCTTGGAGTATTTGGGCTCAGATACCTTTATAATTACTAATACCGGACCGTTTGGCAGTTTAACGGCAAGGTATTCAGGCGATAGACAGATAAAGAAAGGTATGAAGATAGGTTTAAAGTTTGATTTTGAAAAAACCCATTTTTTTGATAAAGATGGAGAAAGAGTGTGATTTAACTAGTTTAAATTGTTTAACAATCTGCGAAGTTTTGAGTTGGCATTAATTTGACATGTGAGGCTACCAAGCTGCCGCTTTCTGAGCAAACCAGAGGGGGCGAAAATATTTATAAATGTTACAGAAAACATCCGATATTTTGGGCCAAAAAGATTATATCTGAAGAAATTGTTGGTAAGAAAACTGCTATATCTACCGCAATTATATTACAGATCCACGTGCAGCAATTCCTCCATCGACCGTTACTATAGTACCCGTCATATAGCCAGCAAGAGGAGACGCCAAAAAAGCGCAGAGATCCGCAACCTCTTTAACAGTAGCTGGTCTTTTGCCGGGATAGTGCTCATAAAGCTGTTTCCAGCGTGCTTCATCGCCAAGCATATCAATGGCTTTCCGTCTCATAATTTTTAGCATCCTGTCTGTTGCAACTGGTCCAGGGTTTACCCCTATTACTCGTATGCCGTGGTTAAGACTTCTTCCGCCCAAAGCTTTTGTGAAAGACATTAACGCAGCATTTCCAGTTGAACCTGCGAAATAAGCAGCATCCCAATTTTCTCCAGAATTTCCAATGATATTTATAATCACTCCGCCTCGACCTTTACGTTTTAGCCAGAAACATCGGGACAGAGCTATATAACCGAATACTTTTAGGTCAAACCCTTTACGGAGTGCCTCGTCTGAAATTTCTTCGATATCGCCCGCTGGAATATCGCCGGCATTGTTGCATAAAATGTCGTAATCACCCGCTGCACCGTCTAGTTTACTCATCGCTTCGTTGCAGCTTAAATCTGCCTCATGAACTTCTACGGAAATATCAAAGTTATCCTTAAGTTCAGCACTTAAAGTTTTCATCGCTTTTCCGTTACGTGCCGCAAGGTGTAAATGACATCCCTCAGCAGCCAAAACTTTTGCCAAACCAGCTCCTATTCCTTTGGATGCTCCTGTAATAAGTGCAGTTTTACCTTTTAGCTGCAAATCCATGACATACCTCCAATTTTTTCAAAATTTTTTCCGATCTGCCTTACTATTTTTTTATAAATTTTAATTTGAGTTGTGTCTGTGTGACTATAGCTGCAACTTTTTCGTCTGATCTAAATACAGTTGTTTGTAACACAACAATTTTTTTACCCTTGTTGATTACATTGCACTCAGCAGTTATCATATCACCAATTCTAACGGGTCTGAGGAAGTTGGTTTTGCTTTCGATAGTAGTAGCACTAAATTCCGGTTCAAGGTTAAGGAATGTAGCGGTCCCACCAATATTATCGGCAAAGCCCATAATTGCTCCACCGTGCATAACTCCATTTCTATTCGCAAGTTCTTTTTTAACCATTAGTTCGGCTCTTACTTGCTTTTCGGTTGCACTTATTATAGAAATTCCTAGCAGTTTGCTAAATTCAGGCTGCGTTTCAACCGAAGTTTGTAACAGTGTGTTAGGTTCCTTGAACATCATCTCTCCTTAAAACGAAATGGTTTAGGGTGCTTAATAATCTTGTAGAGGGATAGAATAGAATTTCTTTTTCTTTCTTTTCTATAGTAGTTAAAATTAGTATGTTATAAGTATTAGCTAATGGTTAGACTAAAACAATTTTAATTTATATCAATGAGTTTTGCATGGGATCTGCCGATGAAATTATAAACCAGTTAGAGTTAAAGCCTCATCCGGAGGGGGGGCATTATCGTGAAACTTATCTGGATAATCACAAAATTGGTTCTAACCGTCAATTGTGTTCAATCATATATTACCTTATAAAAGATAACGAAAAGTCTCATTGGCATCGAGTCGATGCAACAGAGTGCTGGTTTTGGCATGCTGGTTCTTCGTTAGCCTTAACAATTTCGAAGGATGGATTGAATACGAGTTTAATTCAATTAGGGTCGAAATTGAAATCAGGCCAATGTCTACACTTTGTCGTTGAGAAAAATTGGTGGCAAACGGCTATTTCACTCGGGAATTGGTCATTGGTTAGTTGTCTGGTAACGCCCTCTTTTCAATTCTCAGGATTTGAATTAGCCGATAAGGATTGGAAGCCGGGCCCAAATTAAATCCCGGTATGGACATCATGATAGATTTGGAACTATTAGGAGAAGTAATTAGATGCAAAAAAAATATATTATCTCGGGAAAAACAAGCCAGGATTTTTCTAGCGCAATGCTAAACAAACCGCAAAACCGCAAACAGTTTGTTGAACCATTTTTACAAAGTTTAAAGATTGAGATGAGTGAATTTCTTTTCACTTCAGGTCGAGATACAAACTTTATTTCTATAGTTTCAGCAGATACAGATGAGCAATTGGAAGCTTTATGTAATATCGTTATCGCCTCTGGTAATTTTACTAGCTTGAGTTGGTCACGCGGTTTTGAGGCAGAAGAGTATCAACGAGTTTTTGAGGTTGGGCATGATAAAATGGAAAAATATGTTTCAGCATCTCTGGTGGCAGGGTCAGACTGATGTATGGACGAACTATTATGTTTACTCTGCTCGCGCCGTCGCTGTGGTCAGCAATCGACGCAGTAGCACAGCCAATCGAAAATGAGGGCTCCTCGAGGCACCTCTTTAAATCTTCAGACAATTCAGGGTTTATAATTGAAATATTCAAGAGTCAAAGTGAGGCTGGGAGTAACCTTGATGTTTTAAGGTCGGTTCAAGGATTAAAGGAACAGGCCATGGCCAAGGTAACTGTTATAGAGGGGAGTACCGGTTAGCCATAGATCTAAAACCATTGTTTTATAAAAGTAAGTATCTTAAAAACAAGTTTTGATCCGGTTTATGGCTTCAATTATATTTTGCTGGCTATTTGCGTAGGAAAAGCGCAAATAATCTTTTCCATAAACGCCAAAACTTGTCCCAGCGATTGTTGCAACACCCGCTTCATTAAGGAAGCGATTCTGGGCTTCTTCCGAGGAAAGACCAGTTTTTTTAATGTTTGGAAAAGCGTAAAAGGCCCCTTTTGGTATTCTACAGCTAAATTTCGGTATAGAATTTAATTGTTGTTGGATTAATTTTCGTCTTTCATCGAATTCTTTCATCATATTTATAGTTAATTCTTTTGGTCCGGTGAGCGCTGCGATCGCTGCGTGCTGAGTTGGCGCGTTTACGCATGAGTGGTTGTTTATACATAGCCTTGTTACGTAAGGTATTAATTTTTTTGGCCATATTGCGTAGCCTATTCGCCAGCCAGTCATTGCGTATGTTTTTGACCATCCATCTAACACAATCGTCTGATCTGCGATTTCTGGGTAGTTCAGCAGACTAGTATGTATTTCATCATCATAAAGCATTTGACTGTATATTTCGTCTGATAGTACCGCAATATTTGGATTTGAAGAAATACCATTAACTAATTTATCTAACTCTATTTTTGAAGTTACTCCACCTGTGGGATTTGCAGGGCTATTTAAAATTATAAGCCTGGTCTTATTCGTGATTTTCTCTAATATAGAATCTGCCGCAAAGGAAAAGTTGTTTTCCTCTTTGATAGGTATTTTTATCGCCTTAGATCCAGTATAATTTATTAAGGACTCATAAATTGGGAAACCAGGATTTGGGTACATTATTTCAGTACCCTTACCGCCAAACATCAGTATACTGAAAAATATTGTAGGTTTACCTCCAGGTACGACAACTACTCGTTCTGAATCCACTTTAACGTTATGTCTTGTCTGCAAATCTGCTACGATGGCTTCTCGCAACAGGGGAATACCAACCGCAGAGGTGTACCCGTGATGGCCGTCCTTCAAGGCCTTTATAGCCGCCTCTACAATATGTGGTGGGGTTTTAAAATCTGGTTGACCAATACCCAAATTTATTATGCTTTTACCTTCTTTAGATAATTTCTCAGCTTGAGCTAAAACTTCAAAAGCAGACTCTGTTCCTAAAGATCTAATATTTGTTGATAAGGTTACCATACAAGACTTTCCCAATTTTATTTATAGCTATCTTCTGGATGCAACCAAAATTATAGCATGGGTTGTATCTCAGGCATAACAGATATGCAAAAAAAACACTTTAACAGTAGGGTGACTAAACTTAATATACAGTCTTAAATCGATCTTCGATTTTTATCGAAGGTTCCTCCCTTTAACTAAGCCACCTTATGGTGGCTTTTTTTTTGAAAAAAAATGGAAGCTTTAAAAAGCTTCCATATTTTAGTTTTGATAGTGTTTCACAAAGTCTTTGATTTTTATCGAAGTTCCCCCCTTATGTTCAACATCTACCGCCACAGAGTTCAGGTAGCGTATTTGATTACGTTACGTAACGCAACAGTTTTTTCCGATTTTTTTTTGGATATTTAGGTATTATACTCTCGCTACCCTTCTGAGATTACAGTTATATCTGAGATTTCTTTCAAACAATGCGTAAGATGGCCGGTATCCTAATGACCCAGAGAGAATCAAGAATTACTATACTGAAAAATTTTGAAATGCTTTGGGCAGATCAAATAGTGAATAACAGACTTACTATTATTTTAGTGACAGTACTTATTTTAATCAGCTCTGTTATTGCTATTCATAAATTCCCGTTAAGGTATGACAATTCATTTGAAATGTTTATGCTTGAGGGTGATCCCAACATTGAGAGATTTAAAACATTTCGTGATTTGTTCGGTGATGCCGAGTACCTGGTAATTGGGATCGAAGCTCGGCAATCGGACAGAGATTTATTTGCTGAGGATACTATTAAGCTTATTCATGAAATTTCTGAAATGCTAGAAGATCACGAGCATACAACTAAGGTCTCCAGTTTATCAAATTATCAATATACGCATAGTTCGAACGGTGCGCTTATAACAGAAGATCTGTTTTACGACCCAGACTCATTTTTGCAGGGTACTACGCTTGATTCTGCTCGAGAAATAATGAGAGGCGAGAAAATAGCTTTAAAAAATTTGATTACTGAAGATTTTCAAAATACTCGAATAATTGCTAGAACTGAATATATTGAGAATGAAAATCATCATAAAATTAGGATTTCAAACGATATATATGACTTTTTGCGCGAAAAGGATTACGCCAAAAAAGGCTATAAGATCAGGTTAGGAGGTAGTGCTATTATCGCTGAAAGGTTTGAAAATCTTAGCAAGAGGGATACTTCTCTTTTAAATCCTTTAGTCGCAATTATTATGTTCATAATCCTTTACTTTTTATTTGGATCGGTAATAATCTCATGCTTGCCTTGGCTTTTGGTTGGCACTAGTGTTTTGATTTTAAGTGGAATCCAGGCTATTCTTGGGTTCCCGATGACAGTAGTTAACTCTGCTTTGGTACCTACCTTAATGATAATAGCCATGGGAGTCAGTATTCATATTTTGACTGAGTTTTTTTTCTTACGCCAAAGTGGAAAAAATCCATTTGAGAGTGCAAAACAAACAGTTAAGACTCTGTTTAAACCATTATTTTTTACGGGTTTCACCACTTCAATAGGTTTCGCGGCTCTTTCAATAACCCAATTGTTACCCGTTAAACATTACGCGCTTTTAGCGGCTGTCGGCTCTCTTATAGTTTTTGTGATTTCGGTGACTTTTTTCGTTAGTGCTCTGAGCTATATATCTATTTATCCGACGAAAAGTCAAAACTTGTTATTAAATAGATTTGTCTCATCTTTAACAGGAAAAATTGCAGCGTTTTGTTCCTTTTTCAGTTATTATATTGTACTTTCAGCTTCACTCTTAATTATATTTTGTATAATCTCAGTTCCTAGAATTTCTGTTGACTCTAACATTTTCAATTATTTTAAGTCGAGTAACTGGGTCAAGCAAGACATGAAATATTTTGATAATTTGTATAAAACTGGAGGGATAGAGCTAGTAATTGATTCTGGGCGAGCTGAGGGAATAAAGGATCCAATTTTTCTCAAGAGAGTTGAAGCACTAGAGACCTATTTAGATAGTTTAGACCAGACAGGTAAAGTGATTTCCGCAGTAAATTTCTTGAAACGATTGCGTCAGACATTGTATGCTGGTGACCCAAACTTCTATGCTCTTCCCGAGAGTAGTGAGATGACTGCCCAATTACTTCTAATGTATTCCAGCTCGGGTTCAAGACAAGACTTATCTGACTCAATTGATTTTGAAAATCGGTTCTTACGAGTATCAGTCCCGGTAGTGAATATGTCTGCAAAACATTTTTCGAATTTTTATAATGAAATTCAAGAAGAGGTAGCGAATGAACACCCAAATCTTTCAGTGACATTTACTGGACCCCTAGTTTTATATAATGTACAAGAAACTTATATTAATAGTGGTTTAAAGCGTTCTTTCTCCGTGGCCCTGTTAATGATTGGTTTAACTTTCTTCATTGTATTTAAGTCTTTCAAATATGGCTTTATTGCTCTTTTCCCCAGTATCCTACCGATTCTAACAGCGGGTGGGATGACAATACTAGTTGGGTTATCCTTAGATCTTGGTACTATAATTGTGGGAGCAATGTGCATTGGGATTGCTGTTGATGATGCAATTCACGTTATGTCGAGGTACTTACGCTTCAAAGGAGATGGTCTTAGTACTTTTCAGAGTATTGATGGAGCAATGCGCTCTTCTGGGAAAGCAGTAATTTTTACATCGTTAATTTTGGTTGCAGGTTTTAGCACTATGGTTTTTGCCTCTTTGATACCTACGATTTTATTCGGGGTCTGTGTTGCATTAATTATGTCGTTGGCGCTTTTGGGAGATACTCTTATCTTGCCAGCGCTTTTGCTACTTCTTGAAAAGGATTAATTGTAATTCTTTTCTAAAGTTATTAGACCGATTAGTCTAGGTGTCTTTGCGCCAATAACTAAGTTTTATATTTTTTTACAGTTTAGACTTCGGTTAACTTGATGAATATAAAATTACGTTGTATTTTGTTTTAAACAAAGGAGCTTGCGAAATGAACATAACTCAAGAAAACAAGTCAAAGATTCAATCAAACCGCCGTGAAATTTTTGAACTTGAAACCAAAGTAAACTCAAATAAAGCGTTGGTGCACGCCACTCGAGCTACTATCGAGCAGAATTATACGTCGATAATGCGAAATTATTCAGCGGCTTTTTTGGGCAATCATAGTCTCACGACTCAAAATACAGACAACATATTTCGGAACCGGGTTGCGATTTTATCGAATATGGAAGTGGATGGGGAGGTCGAGATAAATTTTCGGGAGTCGATGACAAATCAAGCGAATCTCGATTTTTTAGAAATGCAGGCTACAGTCAACGAGCTAGTTGTTGAAGTAAATAAACGGATGTCAGAGATCAATACTATGTTAATTGAAACTAACAAGATAATAATGGAGTCTAATGAGCGATCCGTAAAGTTTAATAACGCCAACCTTCAAACAAACAAAAGATTTCTGAATGGAGAGTTCCATCCGTCTAAAGCGACAGCTTCAGCAAATAAAGAGCGAGTTGATGACAATACAAAGCGGTGCATTTCAATACGAAAGGTAGCTAAAAAAAATGA
>MDTB01222200.1_pt1 | contig 20564 bp, 17 predicted proteins | sample 811161 | NCBI WGS metagenome assembly MDTB01 (sample SAMN05326650, study PRJNA326480) | marine metagenome | isolation source: seawater | place: Mediterranean Sea | collected 2009
AACGCCCGGTGCAATATAAGCCGAGCGGCGTACGACGCAGTTTGGCACGGCGCGAAAGCCCGCCTCGGTGAAGCGCGCGCTGTCCCAGCCTTCAAATTTCGACGCCACTTTGTCCCACCAATTTGCATCGCCCGGCCCGGCCGAGATGGTGGTCATGGCGTTCAACCGGAAAGACAGCAAAACCGCTTTTTTAAGCCACTGATTGACGCGCCAGTCATTGCCGATTTTTTCGGCCACACGCACCGTGCCCGCATCCAGAAGGTCAAGCGCGGCATCGACCGCGTCGCGGATGTCGCCTTGTGTGTCGGGCGTCAACGCAGCAGCATCTTCAAAGGCGGCGTCGATCAGGTTTTCCAGTTTTTCGAGGTTCATCACTGTGCTCCGAAATTTGCCTAAAATTACCACGCGATACTTAACAGCCCAAGGCGGCAAGTCAACGCATTAACGGGGCATTAACGGGGCATTAACGGGGCATTAACAGGGTCTGAACGGGGCCAAAACGGGGCGTGAACGGGGCATTATCCGGTTGCGTTGCCCAGATGATTAAGGATGCGCGCCAGAATGTCTTTTACGTCGGGCGCGTGATGGTCGATATGTTCCGGTGCCACCGGCGCGCCGTATTCGGGCGTGTCCGGCGCGCGCAACAAAATCGTTGTCATGCCCAGCGCGCGTGCGGGCGGCAGATTGCGCGCCATATCCTCGAAAAACGCGCTGCGCGCGGCGTCGATGCCGAATTGCGCGAGCATGGCCGGATAAATTTGGGCATTGGGCTTGGGGACGTAATTGGCGCTGACAATGTCGAAAACATCGTGAAACAAATCGTAAATGCCCAAGCGCGAGGCAACACGCGCCGCGTGGTCTTGCGTACCATTTGTGAAAATGAATTTGCGCCCGGGCAGGGCGTCAATCATGTCGCGCAAGGCGGTATCGGGGGCCAGCACACTCACATCAATGTCGTGGACAAAATCGAGAAACGCGTCGGGTGCCATATTATGGCGGTTCATCAGCCCGGCCAGCGTGGTGCCGTAATCGCGCAAATAATCTTTTTGCAGACGATAGGCTTCCGCGCGCGACACCGACAGGGCGTCTTGAATGAACGCCGTCATGCGCGTGTCGACTTGCGCGAATAAATTGTGCTGCGCCGGATATAATGTGTTGTCGAGGTCAAAAACCCAGCTGTTTATTTCGGAAAATTCATCCATGCCCGATCAGTCCAAATCCACGCGCCATTTGCGCGCCGTGCCTGTGTCAATGCGGCGAAATCTGGCGGTATCCAATCCGCGCGCCCGACAGTCTTCGCGGTCAGTGATAACAAAGCGGGTGGATTTGGTACACATGGTAAAATCGCCCTGCCATAAAACCGGTCGTCCGGCACGCACGGCTTGGCGTCCGGTTTCGGTCACGGCTTCGGCATAGTAGAAATAATATTTATCGTCGAGATTGCTGTTAATGAGTTGCGCGCAGTCTTTGGCGTCGATGCGGTGCCACCCGCGGCTCTCAAAACTGTCTTCGCGCACAATGCCGGTCGCGGCCCAAACGAGATAGTCGGTTTTGTTGCACATGATCAGCCCGCGCTCCTGCGATTGCTCGGCGGCGGTGTCGAGCAAACGCGCGAGCAAATCGCTATTGCCGGGATTGCCGCGAATTTGATAACGCAGTTTGAACGCCGAAACCGCTTCGCGCGTGCGTACGCCGCCAAAACCGTCAATCGTGCCGGTTTCATATCCAATATCACCCAGCAGGCGTTGGATGCCCGCCATCACCGCCAGACGCCCGAAATTATCATCTTCGGTAAAAGTAACGGTAGGGCGCGTGGCATCCATGGAAACCGGCGCAAAATTCGCGGAGACGTAGCCGCGCTTGCGACATTCCCGGCGGCCCTCAACGGTGAATTGGCGCTCGCGTGGGCCAATGCAGAAACGCTCGCTGCCGTCAAACACCAGTTTGTCGGCATTATGCGCCGGATGCGATACGGCGTGGACAAAAGCGCCCGCGCCGTCGGGAATATTTTTCAACGCGGTCTTGCACGTGCCCGGCAAAACAGACTGCCACCCTTCGGTTTTGCTTGCCGAGCCAAGCTGGAATGCGGTGGCGACCGTCAGGACATAGCTGGTTTCATTGCACAGCCGCAATTTGGCATGCGCGGGCGCGGTGGTAAGCAAACCAAGCCCAAACACCGCTGCCGCGACGCACAAGCCACGCCGCGCAAACAAATCAAATTTTTGGGCGATGTGAAAAACCACCTGACGTCCTATTCAATCAAAGTACCCGCGCCCAGTTCGGTGAAAAGTTCGAGCAAAATGGCGTGAGGCACGCGGCCATCCAGTATCACGGTTGCCGCCACGCCGTTTTTGACCGCTGCGGTGGCCGTTTCCAATTTCGGGATCATGCCGTCTTTTGCCGTGCCATTGCGGATGAGCGTGCGCGCGCGCGCCTGCGACAGGCGTGGGATGATTTTGCCTTTGGCGTCCAGCACACCTTTCACATCCGTCAGCATCAAAAGCCGCTCGGCCTTCAGCGCACCCGCCAGCGCACCCGCGGCGACATCGGCATTGACGTTGAGGGTCTGGCCTTTTTCCGAAGTGGCGATGGGCGCAATGACGGGAATAATGTCCGAACGCAGCATGGTATCGAGAATATCCGTATTGATTTTCTTCGGCGTGCCGACAAAACCAAGATTGACCGCTTTTTCGACATTTGACTGCGCTGCGCTTTTGCGCGCGCGGGTTTTGCTGGCAACAATCAGGTCGCCATCCTTGCCCGACAGCCCGACCGCGCGCCCGCCTGCTTGGTTCAGCGCGGTCACAATTTGCTTGTTGATCGCCCCCGCCAGCACCATTTCCACGACTTCGATGGTTTCCGCATCGGTTACCCGCAAGCCGCCCGCGAAGCGGCTTTTGATGTTCAGCCGCGCCAGCATGGAGGCGATTTGCGGCCCGCCGCCATGGACAATAACCGGATTGACGCCCGACTGCTTGAGCAGCACCACATCGCGCGCGAATTGGCTTGCAAGTTCGGCATCGCCCATGGCGTGACCGCCATACTTTATGACCACGGTCTTGCGGTCATAGCGCTGCATAAAGGGCAGGGCTTCGGTCAGAACATGGGCTTGCGCGATCCAGTCATCCGAAGATGCGGGCCTTTTTGTTTTGGGTTTTGAACTCATCAGAAATCTGCCCCGTCAATATGCTTATCGCGGTTATAGCCCAAAGCATCGAGTTCAACCAGACCGGCAATCGCGCCGCGCACCGCGTCCAGCCCCAACCCTTTTTCGCTTGAAGTGGCGATGATTTCGGGATGCGCCGCGACCCGCTTTACAAGCGCGGCTTGGGTTTTTGCGATGACAGCGTCCAGCGCGGGCTGGCTTATTTTGTCGGCCTTTGTCAGCACCACCTGATACGACACGGCGGTGCGGTCAAAATCATCCATCATCGACATATCATTGGCTTTCAGACCGTGTCGGCTGTCGATCAGCACAAACACGCGGCGCAGGTTTGGCCGTCCGCGCAAATATTGTTCGAGCAATTTGTTCCAGGCCGCGATTTTGCTTTTGCTCTCGCGCGCGTAGCCATAGCCCGGCAAATCGACCAGCCAAGCAGCGCCATTGCCCCCATCGCTTCCAAGGTTTGGCGCCAACATGAAGAAATTAAGCTCCTGTGTGCGCCCCGGCGTGTTGGAGGTGCGCGCCAGCGCTTTTTGTCCGGTAATGGCATTGAGCAGGCTGGATTTGCCGACATTTGATCTGCCCGCAAAAGCCACTTCCGTTCGGTCGGGCGCGGGCAATGCCTCGACATGTGTGACCCCCAGCCGAAACTCGCACCCGCGTGCAAAAAGCCAGCGACCCGCGGCGGCGAGGTGGTCGGCGTCAGTCCTTTCCATCATTGGTGCCGTCATTGCCCTGCTTTTGTGCCCGGCCCGAAAAGCCGATATTGGCAAGCAGTTCAATCTCCACATCATTGCGGCGCATGATCAACCCCTGTTGCAAAATCGACAAGAAATTATTCCACGCCCAGTAAATAACCAGCCCGGCGGGGAACCCAGCCAGAATGAAGGTGAAGAAAATCGGCAGAATTTGAAACATGCGCGCCTGAATCGGGTCGGGCGGCGGCGGGTTCATCTGCATTTGCACAAACATGGTCAGGCCCATCAATAACGGCCAAATGCCGAGCATGAGAAATGAGGGCGGGTCCCAAGGTATCAGGCCGAACAGATTGAACAGCGAGGTCGGATCGGGTGCCGACAAATCCGTGATCCAGCCGAAAAATGGCTGATGGCGCATATCGATGGTGACGAAAAGCACTTTGTACAGCGCGAAGAAAACCGGGATTTGCAGCAAAATCGGCAAACAGCCCGCCAGCGGGTTCAACTTCTCCTCGCGGTAGATTTTCATCAATTCCTGCTGTTGGGCTTGCCTGTCGTCTTTATATTGCTCGCGGATTTGCAGCATGCGCGGCTGTAGCTTTTTCATTTTCGCCATGGTTTCGTAGGAGCGGCTGGCAAGCGGGAAAAACACCGCCTTGATGAGCACGGTGACGATTAAAATGGAAACGCCATAATTGCCCACCAGGTCGTAAAATAGCTGCAAGGCGCGGAACATTGGCTTGGTCAGGAAGTAAAACCAGCCCCAATCGATCAACAGGTCAAACCGCGTAATGCCGTCTTCGGCATAGCTGTCAACCAGATCCACGACCTTGGCACCGGCAAAAACCCGGGTCACAAGCGCGGTTTCGTCGCCGGCGGCAAGCGTGCGGCCGGCCAGCAGATAATCGCCGCGAAACACTTCGTCGGCGCGCGCGTCCGCGCTGTCGCCGGTAAAGCGCGCTGAAAAGCTCGCATCTTGCGGCGGTATAATGGCTGTCGCCCAATATTTGTCAGTAACGCCAAGCCAGCCCGTCGCCGCCTGTTTTGACACGACCCGCGCGTCAATGAGGTCGTCATAATCGAGTTCTTCCAGCCCCTCTTCGCCAAAAAAACCAATGGCCCCTTCATGCAGAATAAACAGATTACTGGTCTGCGGGCGTCCGGTTCGGGTGATCTGGGCAAACGGATAAAGCGTCAGCGTGTCGCCGGAATTGTTCTGGGCTGTGTGGGTGATGGTGAACATGAAATCATTGTCCACTTCGATCCGCTGGCGCAATTCGACGCCTTCGGGCGTCGTGTGGGCAAGGGTGACCGGGCTGGACGGCGTCAAAACCGTGCCTTCGACCACACGCCACAGGCTTGTCGGGCCGGGCAGGGTGACATTCGCGCCGTCGGCACCGACCCAGCCATGATGCACTTGCCAGTGACCATTTTCATATTGACGCTGCAAAATACGCTGGCGCGGGGCATCCGCCGCCAGCGTTTCGGCATAGCCGCCCAAAATCAAATCATCAAAACGTGCTCCCATCAAAGCGATCGACCCTGATATTTGGTCGGTTTCGATGGCAATGCGTGGGCTTTGCGCGAAAGCGCCGGCACGTGCAGTTTTGCCTGTGGGTGTGCGCTCTGCACCCGTCGCACCCTTCGCATTGGGGGCACCGGCAATGCTCGGGGCATTATCAGACCGGCCTGCGGGGGCTGGCGCGCGCAGCTGCGAGTCGGGCGCAGGCCCCTCGCCAGCGATTTCGGCAAGCGCGGCGGCTTCTTCGGCTGCGGCAAGCTGGCGGGCGCGTTCTTCGGCCAGTCGGGGCTCGACAACAAAAAATTGCCAGCCCAGCAAAACCCCGAGGCTCAACACAACGGCCATCAGAAAATTACTATTATTATCCTGCACAAGCTTACTCCTCTTTATTCCTGCGCCCGTGAAGCTGGGTGAGTGCCGAACGCAAATCCGTTCGCAAGCTGTCCCAAGTCCGGTGTTTTGTGGCCGCACGCCCGATTAGTACATAATCATAGCCCGGCTGCCCATGGGCAGATAAAATTTCACGCGCCAAAACCCGCAGACGACGGCGGGTGCGGTTGCGTATCACGGCGTTGCCGATTTTCTTGGTTGCTGTCAGGCCAAATCTGATGGCGGCATCATTTGTGTCGGGCTGGCGCGCGCGCGCCTGTAGCACCAGACCGCGCCGAACCTTCTTGTCGCCTTTTGCGACAGCCAAAAACTCCCGCCTGACACGCAGCGTATGAAGCGCAGGCCGGTCGGGTGTCATGAGTCTGATTTAGGCTGAAAGGCGCTTACGGCCACGCGCGCGGCGACGCGCCAACACGAGACGACCACCCTTGGTTGCCATGCGCGACCGAAAACCGTGGCGGCGTTTACGCACCAGATTGCTCGGCTGGAAAGTTCTTTTCACGTCATTTACTCCTAAAGGATGTGTTGCGCGACGAGGGCACGATTTAGCGAAATTAGCCCGTAAAGTCAATGCGCGCGACGCATATATTCTTGAATTCACCCCGTGTTTCGGGCAAGACACAAGAATGACGCAAAACACTGGCAATGACGCGCCGAAGGCGGCGCAGCGAATTTTCGTGCTGGGGCTATTTCTAAGTGGTCTGGCGGCGTTTTTCTATTTCGATCTCGGGGCTTATCTGAGCTATGCGGCGCTGGCCGAAAATGAAGAGTTTTTGCGCCGTGGCGTGGCTGCTCACCGCCTGCCCGCGGCGGCGATCTATGTCGGCGTTTATATTGTTGCCGTTGCGCTGTCTTTGCCCGGTGCCATCTGGCTGACGTTGAGCGGCGGTTTGCTGTTCGGGGTTTGGCTGGGCGGGACGCTGGCTGTGCTGGGCGCGGGGACTGGCGCGGCGGTTATGTTTTTAATGGCAAAATATGTGCTGGGCGACACACTCAGATCGCGTTTTGGCGCGCGCCTCACACGCTTTGAAGCCGCATTTAATCGCGATGCTTGGTCGTATCTTTTAGTGTTGCGCTTGCTGCCTGTTTTTCCGTTTTTCCTCGTCAATCTCGGGGCCGCACTCATCGGTGTGCGGTTTTCGGTATTTGCGCTAACAACCTATATCGGCATTATTCCGGGTGCATTTGTTTATGCCAGCGTTGGCAATGGTATTTCGGTGCTATTGCGGCAGGGGGCCCAGCCCGATCTGTCGCTCATCGGGCGACCGGAGATTTTCGGGCCGCTTGTCGGATTTGCCGTGCTTGCGCTGGCTCCCGTCATCTGGCGGCGGTTTCAAAATGCGGGAGCGCAGTAGGCTCTATGGTGCAGTTTCTGAAAACCGATATTTGCGTCGTCGGTGCCGGCTCCGGGGGATTGTCGGTGGCGGCCGGTGCCGTGCAGATGGGTGCCGATGTGGTGCTTGTCGAGGGTGGCAAAATGGGCGGGGACTGCCTCAATAATGGCTGTGTGCCGTCTAAAGCGCTGTTGGCCGCCGCGCATGCGGCGCAAGCCCACACCCACGCGCGCGGGTTTGGCTTGTCGGCGCGTGCCCCGCAGGTCAATTTCGCTCAGGTAATGGATCACGTGCACGACGTCATTTCGGGCATTGCGCCGGTCGACAGTGTCGAGCGGTTTTCCAAGCTGGGCGTCAAAGTGGTTGAAAATTACGGGCGCTTTATCTCACCGAAAATTATGGCTGCGGGAAAATATCACATCGCCGCCAAGCGTTTTGTCGTCGCCACCGGCTCGCGTGCCCATGTGCCGGACATTGAAGGGCTGGCAGACACGCCGTTTTTGACAAACGAAACCATATTCGATTTACGCGACGCGCCCGAGCATCTCATTATTATCGGCGGCGGCCCGATCGGGATGGAAATGGCGCAGGCGCACAGGCGGCTGGGTGCCGCGGTCACGGTAATTGAGAGCGCGCGCGCGCTGGGGCGCGAAGACCCGGAAGTCGCCGCCTTCGTTCTCGACAGTCTGCGCGCCGACGGCGTGACGATTATGGAAAACGTCAATATTGAAAAAATCGCCGCGCGCAAAAATACCCGATCCACAAAAATTAATGTGCACACCACTGCGGGCAAGATTTCCGGCACGCATTTGCTGGTGGCAACGGGGCGAACCGCCAATATTGAGCGGCTCAACCTGCACGCGGCAGGTGTTGACACCTCGCGCACGCCGACGGGTCAGCCATGCATATCGATTGATAGGCGGCTGCGGACGTCCAATCGCAAAATATTCGCCATTGGTGATGTTACGGGCGGGCCGCAATTTACACATTCTGCCGGTTATCAGGCAGGTATTGTCATTCGCAATGTTTTGTTTCATTTGCCCGCGCGCGCCAATTTTGGCGCCATGCCGCGCGTCACCTATACGGCACCGGAACTGGCCCATATCGGGCTCAGCGAAGCCGAGGCGCGGCGGCGGCATAAATCGGTCAAGATTTTGCGCTGGCCGTTTCACGAAAATGATCGCGCGCGCGCCGAGCGCGAAACGCGCGGCATGATCAAGGCTGTGGTCAAAGGCAATGGAAAAATACTGGGCGTGTCGATTGTCGGGCATCAGGCGGGTGATTTGTTGGCACCATGGACGCTGGCGCTGACCCAAGGCCTTGGCATTTCAGCGCTGGCCAGCGTCGTCGCTCCCTATCCCACGCGCGGCGAGGTTTCCAAACGCGCCGCCGGCGACTATTTCTCCCCAACCCTGTTCAGCGCACGCACGCGCAAAATCATTCGATTTTTGTCTTGGTTTCGCCGTTAACCCTTTGTTAACCAAAAATATGAAAACTGGGCATTCCGGCGTATTTCGGAAGGTTTTCATAGGGACCAGGGTATGGCGTATCGAGTATGGCGTAGGCTTGGACGGCTGTTTAGGTCGCGGGAGGAAGGCATCAGCATGCCTTTGCCGACCTTGCCGCTGCGCGCAGTTTTATACACGGTCTGCATTTATCTGCTTGTTGTCATTCTCATGATGCCGATATTTTTGTCGCGCGCGGATCGCGTGAAGCTGGAAAATATTGTCTCTGACGGTGCTTTTATTGCGCGCATGACGCCCGAAGCGCGGGCATTTTTCTCACCGCCCGATGACAATGCGCCCGCCCATGAAAATCACCAGATCCAAATTCCGATCCGCGCGATAACAATTCTGGGTGCGGATGAAGCACCCGATCAGACGATCTGGCTGTCCGACCCGCCGCCCAATCCGGAAATTTTAAGCTCGGTCGATCTGGCAAATTTGTCCCAATGGGCAAACCTCATGCGTCTGATCCAGATTTATACGCTGCCCGAGGGTCATTTAATGTGTGTGCACGACCATGATGTGATCGGCGGCAGTAATGTCGAAGTTGTGATATCGGTCGGCGCACTGCGGGCGTATCTGAATAGTGTGTCGGCACAAATCTGGTCGGTGGCACTATTGCTACTGCTGCCGCTGGCGCTGATCCTGCGTGTTGTTTTGCGACGTGTTGTTTTGCAGTCGCTGGACGAGTTGTTCATTGGCCTTTACGGGCGCGGCCTGACCGGTTCGCCGGATGAAATTGCGGGCGGTCAGCAAGCCGTGGCAAATGTCGACAGATTTCATGAGCGGTAGCAAGCGCATATTGACGAGCAGGCGCGGCTCGCCTCGCTGGGTGCCGGGGCCAGCCATTTGGCCCATGACATCCGCAATCTTCTGGCGAGTTTGCAACTCAACGCCGAGCGATTGCAGGCATCTGAAGGTGCCCGCGAGCGCAAATTGGGCACCAGTCTCGAAGGGTCGATCCAGCAAGCCATGACGCTGGTCGATTGGGCGGCCATGTACACCAGTACCAAACGCAAAATCTCAATGTCAGTCATCAGCAGATTGGCCCGATTGTCGATGAGGCAATGAATTTTGTGCGCCTGCACGACCCACGCCGGGAGGTAACGCTGGTAAATGACTGCCCGAAGCGTCTGGGAATTTCTGCCGAGCGTACCTTGTTGTTCCGTGTTTTGTTCAATCTGACGCTCAATGCGGTGCAAGCGTTAAAATATTCAAATCAGCCTAAAACCAAGAAAAAACGGGTGCGGGTGAGTGCCAGACGGGTCGATGACGGGATTGAAATCTCCGTTATCGACAACGGCCCGGGCCTGCCCAAAGAAGGCCGTCACGAACTCATGATGCCACATATCGCGCGTGCCACACCGACCGGCACCGGCCTCGGGCTGAAAATCGCTACTGATTTGGTGAGTTGGCATGGCGGCGATATCCGCCTCGACCGCTCAGATGGGCGCGGCACCAAATTCGTCATCAAACTGCCGAGCGAGCCGCGCCACAAGACGGATGAAGCGCCTGCAACAGCGATTGACCCGGTTTCGGCAACTGGCTAGCTTCGCTGAATGAGCGATGAACTTCTCGATTTCGCAACCCAGCAACCCGGGCCGGCCAATCTAATCACCGACCTGGATGGTATTTTGGTGGGCAATGCCCATGACGCAGCGGTCATCACCGGTGTCAGCGTTGTTGTGCCGGGTGCGGCTTGTGTCGCAGCTTGTGCGGTGCCGGGCGGCGGGCCGGGCACGCGCGAAACCGATGCGTTGCAGCCCGCCAATCTTGTTGATCGCGTAGACGCGATTTGTCTGTCCGGCGGGTCGGTCTATGGCTTGGATGCCGCCTCGGCTGTGACGGCCGAACTGGGCGCGCTGGGGCGCGGCTTTGCCATGGGCGCGCCGCCGGTTGTGTCGCCGATTGTGCCGGCAGCCATTCTTTTCGACATCGGCAATGGCGGCGCCAAGGATTGGGGGGCTACACCGCCCTATCATCGGCTGGGCAAACAGGCTTTCGAGGCCCGCGCCACCGATTTCGCGTTGGGCAATAGCGGCGCTGGTTTTGGTGCTCAAGCCGGTCAGTTGAAAGGCGGCCTCGGCAGCGCCAGCACGCAGCTCGACGATACGGTGTTTGTCGGGGCTTTGCTGGCAGTCAATCCGGTCGGTGCGGTGTGCGATGGACAAGGCACGTTTTGGGCGCAACATCTCGCGCTCACCCATGCGGGCAAACCGGAGTTTGGTCGCGCCGACGCGCCCGCTCCGCAAGCCGGCGCGGAACACCCGCTCGCGGCCTCCAAGCTGGCGGGCCTTGCCGCTGGCGCCAATACCACTATTGGTGTGGTTGCGGTTGCGGCCGATCTGACGCCTGCTGAGGCGCAGCGCGTTGCAATTATGGCGCAAGACGGTCTGGCGCGCGCGATCCGGCCGGTGCACACGCCGTTTGATGGCGACACTATTTTTGTTTTGGCAACCGGCAGTCGGCCGCTCGCCCCGCAGGCCGAATTGCGACCGCTGGCGCTAACCGTATTGGGGGCGTTGGCCGCTGATTGTGTGGCGCGCGCGATTGCCCGTGCGATTTGGTTTGCCGATGATACCGCCTTTGCGCCTGCCTATCGCCGTCACTTCCCCGACGCCGGATAAACGCCGCCACACGCGCGTGGGCTTGCATTATTCGCTGCAAGCCAGTAAGACAAATTCTCCGCTCAGGCGGCGCGCACCGGTAGCTCAGCTGGATAGAGTACTTGACTACGAATCAAGGGGTCGGGAGTTCGAATCTTCCCCGGTGCGCCAATTTCTTCTGCGTTAGGCGAATATTCACGGAATAATGGGTTGCGTTACACTCGGGTGTCTGGAAAATTGGCGCCAGCTTGCTTAGGGTATCTCAGGCATAAAACTGTCAAATTTGGCAGTTATTAAGAAACCTTCCGCATTTACACCTTTAGGAGGCTTTTATGCGACATTTTTTATCCGGTAGCCTGCTGGTTGCGCTGGTCATGGTGACGGGCGCCGCGCTGGCGCAAAATCTGGGCGACGTACAGACCACGGTCGAGGCCAACGCACAAGATGGCGTATCTTCGCAAGCGCGCATCGACGCGCTGGACGATCAGACCGATGAACTGACCCGCGAATATCGCGCGGCATTGAAGCAACTTGCCTCTTTGCGCGAATATAACGCTCAGCTGGAGAAATTGATCGCGGCGCAGAAAACTGAAATGGCCTCGATCCGACGTCAGATTGACGAGGTGACCAATGTCGACCGCACCATCACACCGCTCATGTTTCGGATGATCGACGCGCTGGAACAGTTTGTCGGGCTGGACGTGCCGTTCTTGTTGTCTGAGCGCCAGCAGCGCGTGGCGGCGTTGCGGGCCTTGATGGATCGTTCGGATGCGACGCCGGCGGAAAAATATCGCCGAATTCTGGAAGCCTATGAGATCGAGAATGAATATGGTCGCACGATTGAGGTGTATGAAGGCGAAATGAACATTAACGGCACTGACCGCACGGTTTCCTTCTTGCGGATCGGGCGGGTTGCGCTGATCTATCAGACGCTCGACGGTGATGATAGCGGCGTGTGGGACCCCAAAGCCGGTGCCTTCACTGATCTCGAAGGCGATTTCGACAGCGAATTACGCAGCGCCATGCGTATTGCCAAGCAACAAGCAGCCCCCGACCTGATGGTCGTGCCGCTTTCCACCAGCCGGTAAGGAGCATCCCATGACCTTCAAAAACTTGCTTGTTTCCTTAACTGTTTGCGCCGCGCTCGCCACGCCGGTGATGGCGCAAGAGACCCCCGCCGATAATGACGCTCAGAGCTTGCAGCAATTACTCGATCGGGTGCGCGCAGGGCGTGTCAAAGACAGTGCCGATTTTGCCGCGCGCGAAGCCGAGTTTCGCAAAAACCGCGACCGCCAAAACGCATTGTTGAAAAAAGTTCAAGCCGATATTTTGCGCGAAGAACGGCGCAGCGAGAGGCTGGAAAAAACCTTCAACGAAAACGAATTGAAACTGGCCGAACTGGAAGGCTTGCTCAATGAGCGCCTCGGCGTATTCGGTGAGTTGTTCGGTATTGTGCGTCAGGTGGCGGGTGAAACGCGCGGTCAAATTGAAGACAGTTTGATTTCGGGCGAATTGCGCGACCGGGCCGGGCCGCTCGGCGAACTGGCAAAATCAAAAGGTCTGCCGGCCATCGCGCAGTTGGAAAATCTGTGGTTTGCGCTGCAACAGGAAATGACAGCGCAAGGCGAGACAAAGCGGTTTAGCGGCGAGGTGGTCAATCTCGACGGCACGGTGCGGAGCACTGAAATTTTGCGCGTCGGCCCGTTCACCGCGCTGACCGAAGACGGCTTTGTGCGCTATGCGGGAAATCACCGCTTCGCTGATCTCGGGCGCCAGCCACCAGCGCGATTTGGCGATGCGGCTGATGATTTGCTCGACGCCGATGGCGATGCGCTTGTCGCCGCGCCGATTGACCCGTCGCGCGGGGCGTTGTTGAACCTGCTATTGCAAATGCCGACATTGACCGAGCGCATTAATCAAGGTGGTCTCGTGGGCTATATTATTATTCTGTTGGGGCTGGGCGGCATCGGCATTGCGGTTGAACGTATTGTGCGTTTGGGCGGCATTGCCCGTAAGGTCAAAGCGCAACTGGCGTCGGGCCAAGCCAGCGGTGACACGCCACTGGGGCGTGTTTGGGCGGTTTACCAAAACACCGATGCCAAAGATATCGAGGCGCTGGAGTTGAAACTGGACGATGCGATTTTGAAAGAAATTCCGCCGCTTGAGCGTAATCTTTCGCTGCTGAAACTGCTTGCCGGGGTCGCGCCTTTGCTGGGTCTTTTGGGTACGGTGACGGGCATGATCTTGACCTTTCAGGCCATCACATTATTCGGCACGGGCGATCCCAAACTCATGGCAGGTGGCATATCGCAAGCCCTGATTACGACGGTTTTGGGGCTTGTGGTGGCTATTCCCTTGCTGTTGCTGCACGCCGCTGCGGCCACGCGTTCGCGCGAAATTGTGCAAATTCTGGAAGAGCAGGCCACCGGCATGATTGCCGCGTTCAGCGAGAAGAAATAGGCGACGACGATGGATGTGCAGGAAATTTTCTGGCTGTTCGTCAACCCGTTGCAGGCGATCCGCGGCGTGCGCGATTTTCTGGAACTGGGCGGCGATGTCCTGCTGCTGATCATGATTACCACCTTTGTTTTATGGGGGCTGATTTTTGAGCGCTATGCGTATTTCCGCAAAGAGTTTGTTGACCTCACCGCCAGCCATATAGCCGCTTGGCAGGCGCGCAAAGAGCACAAAAGCTGGGCCGCTCACCGTATTCGCGAAATGATGATTTCGGACGCGCGCCTCAAGGCAAATGCCAATTTGTCCTATATCAAAGTGCTGGTGGCGCTGGCGCCGTTTCTGGGTCTTTTGGGCACGGTGACGGGCATGGTTGAGGTTTTCGATGTGATGGCGGTGACGGGCTCGGGCAATGCGCGTGCCATGGCCGCGGGTATTTCCAAAGCCACATTGCCGACCATGGCCGGTCTGGTGGTGGCGTTATCGGGATTGTTTTTTACCACGAGCCTAGAGCGACGCGCCGAGCGTTCGGTGCGCCGACTGCAAGATGATTTGGATTTGGCCGATTGACCCGGCTCGATGAAACTTTTGAAGGAGCAATATAATGCGCCGTAAACGCGTGAGACAGGAAGAAGACGCCGATATCGATATTACGCCCATGCTGGATATCGTTTTCATCATGCTGATTTTCTTTATCGTCACCGCCACTTTTGTCAAGGAAAGCGGCATTGATGTAACGCGCCCGGACGCCGAAACCGCCGTCAAGCAGAACCGCGTCGCCATCTTGATTGCCATTCGTGACAATAATGAAATTTGGATCAATCGCCGCCAGGTTGACCTCGCCTCGGTGCGCGCCAATGTCGAGAAACTGCATGCTGAAAACCCGCAGGGCGGCGCGGTCATTCAAGCCGACCGCGAGGCTGAGACCGGCGTGCTTGTCGAGATTATGGATCAGGTGCGCCTCGCCGGGGTCGGCGCCATTTCGATCGCGGCGGAAGAAAAATAAACGGGGCATCCGAGCATGGCAATGAGCGCATATTCCAAAATGATGAGCATTGTATTGCTGGCCGCGGTGGTCACGACCGGCCTGTTTCTCGTCATGAAAGTACTGGTGACCGGTCAGGAATATGAAATCGAAGAGGAGCTGGCTGCTCTGGGCATTGACTTTGTGCGCGTCGAGCGCGACGAGGAAACCCAAACCAAAGACCGGGCGCTCAAACGCCCCAGCAAGGTCAAACCCGAAGAGCCACCGCCGCCGCCCAAGCTGACACAAACCAGCCGCCCCAATGTCGATAAAGCGTCGATGAACGCAGATTTGGGCGCGTTTGATCTGGCCGGTCTCAATCTGAACGCGCCGGTCGATGGCGACACGCTGGCGATTGTGCGCGTCTTGCCGCGTTATCCGAGCCGGGCTTTGTCGCGCGGCATTGAAGGCTGGGTGCTGATGGAGTTCGCCATTGACGAAGTGGGGCTTGCGGTTAATCCGGTGGTTATCGAGTCTGAACCACCCGGCATTTTTGACCGCGCCGCGCTATCGGCGGTGAAACGCTGGAAATATCGGCCAATGATCGAAGATGGCCGCCCGCGTATGCGCCCGGGCGTGCGTCAGTTGATCAGCTTTGAGATTGCCAAAAAATAGGAACGCGTCATGTCTCAACTTTGCAAGTCTTTTCGTCTGGTTGTCATTTTAGCCCTCGCTTTTGCCCTGCAGCCTGTCGGGTGGGTTGGGCTGGCACCGACCGGGCTGCTGGACGCACACGCCCAAGAAGCCCGTCAGAAAAAAGAAAAGCCCAAAGGGCGCCGATCGCAGGTTCTCGGCAAACGCGCCTATGCGCTGATCGAAGAAGCGCAAAACCGCCTTGCCGAAGAAGACTATGTCGGCGCGCTGTCGCAATTACACCAAATTCGTGATGGCGCCAAGTTTTCGGCTTATGAAAAAGCCGTAGCGCTGCAAACCGAAGGCTTTGTCTATGCCGGGCAGGGCGATTATACCAAAACCATTCAGGCGTTTGAAAAGGCTGCAAATTCAGGCGATTTGCCGCCGCGTGTGGTGAGCGATCTGATTTACAATCTGGCGCAGCTTAATCTGGCAGAAGGGCGCAGCGCGCGGGCGCTGGACTATATCACGCGCTGGTTCGCCACGGTTGAGGGCGAACCGACCGCAGATGCGTATGGTTTGAAAGCACAAATCCATCTTGTGATGGAAGACCTGACGGCTGCGGAGCAGGCGGTTCGCAAAGCGCTGTCGAAAGTCGAAGTGCCGCGGCAAAACTGGACGCGACTTTTGCTGTCGGTTCTTTTGCAACAAGAACGCTATATCGAAGCGCGCCCCATTCTTGAAGATGCTGCCTTGCGCTGGCCGAATGTGAAAGCCTTCTGGCAGCAATTGACGGCGGTGTATTATGAGGTCGATGAAGAAAAACTCGCTTTCGTGGCGCAACAAATCATGCATCGGCAAAACATGTTGAAGACGTCGAAAGAACTCTCAAGCATGGCGCAGCTTTATCTTTATCACGATATCCCGATCAAGGCGGCGACCGTGTTGCAAACCGGCTTTGACGATGGGCGCATTGAAAAAACGGAAAAAAATTACGAATTGCTCGCGCAAAGCTATATGCATGCGCGCGAATGGGACAAGGCGATTAAACCGCTGACAGTCGCGGCTGAAAAATCCGACAAGGGTCGGTTTTTTGAACAACTCGGTCAGTCCTATCTGCAAGATGAAAAATGGCGCGATGCCGAGCAAGCCTTTGTCAAGGCGCTCAATAAGGGTGGGTTGCGCGATGCCCCCAATACCTGGCTTTTGCTGGGCATTACCCGCACGCGGGTCGAAAAATGGGACGCCGCCATCAGCGCTTTCCGTAAGGCCGGTGAAGACGACGATACGGCGCGCGATGCGTTCCGCTGGATACGCTCAATCGAACGCCAGCTTGCGGCGCAAAAAAGCGGCTAGGCGCGCGCCAAAATTCGCTTAATTCGGTTTGCAAAACGCGCACCGGTGTGAAACCCTACGTTCCGGTTTGCGTGGTCGGGGCTGCGCGCTGGCATTTTAATGTTTGGATTTTTGGGGGATCTCATGCTGACACTTCACTTTGCGCCCAATTCGCGGGCTGTCCGCACACTCTGGCTTTTGGAAGAGTTGGGGCTGGAATATGAGCTGAATGAAATGGCTTTTCATCCGCAGGATTTGAAATCTGACGCGCACCGTACCCGTCATCCGCTGGGCCGTATTCCGGTGCTGGATGATGGCGATGTGCGGATTTTTGAAAGTGGCGCGATTGCCGAATATTTGCTGGAGCGGCACAAAAATGGTGGCCTGAAACCCGCTGTCGACAGCTCTGAATATCCCGCCTATTTGCAATGGTTCCATTATTGCGAAGGCATGGTCATGCCGCCAGTGAACACCATTGTCGTGCACACGATTTTGCTGCCGCCCGAGCGCCAAGATGCCACGGTGCGCGGCCAAGCCGAGCGGCTGCTGACGCGCGCATGGGAGCCGGTCAATGGCTCGCTCGAAGGCCGCGAATATTTGGCCGGCGATTTTTCTGCCGCTGATACCATGCTGGGCCATGCCGCGGTGATGAGCCAGCGTTTGGGCTGCGTACCGGCGGAAATGGAACATTTGACGTCTTATATTGAGCGCCTGCTGGCGCGCCCGGCCTTCCAGAAGGCTTTATCTTACGCATAAGAACGGCACCAAAATGGATATTAACGAAAAAATCTGTGTCATCACGGGCGGCGCATCCGGCATTGGCTTGGGATTGGCTAAAGCCCTCATATCGCGCGGCGGGCAAGTTGTTATTGCCGACATAAATGAAGACGGCGCGGCAGCGGCAGCTGAAGCATTGGGGCCGCAAGCCAGCGCCGCAGCGCTCGATGTGCGCCGCTCGGACAGTTTCGAGGCCCTGGCCGATCATGTGTATGCAACCTTTGGTCGGGTCGACGTCATGGTCAATAATGCGGGTGTTAGCGGTGGACGCCATTTGCTGGAAACGCCCGAAGACGAAATAAACTGGGTCATCGACATTAATTTGAAAGGCGTGTGGCGGGGCACTTCGGTTTTCGGCAAGCGCATGTGCGATCAGTCGACGCCAAGCGTCATCTGCAATATCGGGTCGGAAAATTCGCTCGGGTTTATTGCGCCCGGGTTGGGCATTTACGCGGCGAGCAAGCATGGCGTTCTTGCAATGTGCGATGTGCTGCGCCATGAATTGCCCGCGCATGTAAAAGTGTGTGTGGCGTGTCCCGGTCTTGTCACATCCGATTTGTCGCGCTCTTCGGCGCAAACTTCGCCGCGCCCGCGTCTCAGCGAGGCCGAGCTTGCCATGGCGGACCAAGTGATGGCATTGGGGATGGCGCCCGAAGAAGCCGGCGAAATGATTGCCAAGGGCATTGAGCGCGAAGATTTCATCATTCCCATTCATCCCCATGTTGTTAAAATCGCTGAAACTCGATGGCAGGAGATTGCCGATAGTTTTGCCGCCCACGCGCCGTATACGCCGGACTCGGAAAAGTACAATGTGCTGAAAATCGTCGGAAAGCTGTTATCGGGAAACAATTGAACGCAGGCCTTGTCAATACGGCGCGGCGTGGCGGAGATGAAACAGTTGCATAGTAAGGTCTTTTTGCGTCAATATCACAGGCGCTGATGTTATGCGTCACGACGGTAAAAGAGAGTTGAGTTGCGATGTCTTCGAAAGTTCAGGTTGAACCGGTCAGCTCGGGCGTGCCGGATGCCGCCAAATTGGGGCGTGTCGTTTATATAACTGCGTGGATTGTCGAAATTGTCGCGGCAATTGTGGGTCTGTTTATAGCTTTCTCGCAAGGTCTGTCCGTCTTCATCAATATTCCTGAGATCGATCGCGATTTCGGTGCCTATACGCGCGCTGTTATCGGCGCGTTGCCGTTTGTGGTCGTTGCGATTTTGGAGCCGACAAAAATTTATCTGGCGTCCGGGCTTTATTTCAGCACGCGCAACCGCCGCGGCGGGCTGGCGCTGGCTTTCATGGCGGCTTTGGCGGCGCTCACCTTCATTACCTTCGAAACCATGTTCAACGCGCTTATCCAGCAAAACACCAATGTCACGCGGCAGGTGCAACGTCTGGTCAATGAACGTTATGAAACGCTGGATGCCATTGAAACCAACCAGCTTGCCATCTCGCGCATCGAAACCCAGACGCCCGAGGCCATCAATACGCGCTTTGCCATGTCGATTAAGGAATTGGAAGACGAGCGCGCCGCGCGCCGCAAGGTGGCGTTTGAGGATTACAGCCTCGCAGTGCAGGAAATCAATGCCAATCGTGGCAGCGTTAATGAATTATCGCGCCCGGGTGAACAGAATTATTTCTCATCGACTGTGTCGGAACTTGGCGCAAACCAGTCCAGATTGCTCGCAGAACGTGACGCGGCGCTCGAAGAGATCACCGCCGATTTTGACCGCCAGATCGCCCAAAAAGAAGCAGAATTGGACACGCTGGAAACCAACCGGGACCGTCGTCTTGAGCGCGTCGACGATATCTTTTTCGGGCGCGCGCAACTGCTGAGCGACATTGACCAGACCTATCGGCTGCGTCTGGGCCAGATCAATGCCGAAATCACATCCTTGAAAGAAAACCAGCTTGCGGCACTGAATAATGCGCGCGCCGGTTTCGATGCCCGCATCCAGCGCCTTGCATCAGAGCAAACCGAATTGCGCGGCAAACTTGCCAATCAGCGCGCGCGTGAAATGGGTGCGCGCGAAAATATCTTGCGCGAATTCAACCGACAGTTGAGCAATGCCGAGCGCGAATATGCCGCGCGCGTGGCGGAAATTGACCGCCAAATCGACCAGCTTGTATCGGAAGTCATGGCGCAAAAGAAAGCGTTGTTGAAAGAAGCCGGGTTGGGGGTTACGCAGATCCCCATTTTGCAGGCTGAAATTGATGGTCTGGAGCAGCGCAGCACGGATCTGCGTCAGCGATATCGTGAAAATATCGAGAAGGTGCAGGTCTATCAGCTGACCGCGATTATCTGCGGTGCGTTTGAAAGCTGGTGCTTCCCCACCGACACGGTCGAGCCGGAAACCCAATCACAGCAACTTGTCTCGATAACGCCGCGCGCGCGTGGGTTTGATGTGGCCGATATTCCCGAAGACAAGGTGCGCTTTGTCAGCACTTTGTGGTTCGGGTCGACGGCTGCGATTGTGGCGACCATGGGCACGTTCCTGGCGTTTATTTCCTTTGTGTTGTCGGGCCTGGAAAACGAACGTTTCGAGCCGCGCTCGCGCACAAGCCGATTGTTCTTCCTGATGGCCTTGCGATTTACAAATCTCATTCGCAGCGTTGCCATTGCGCTTATCGAGATCGGCATCAGGCTCGGCGACAGCGCGGCATATCTGATTTCCGTGGTGGTCCAATTGCTGCGGATTTTGGTCGAAACCATACTGGAATTCATCATTGTGATCGTCGATGCGCTGCGTATTTTGATCATCGTCGTCAGCCGATATGTCTACGCCAAAACCGACGAAGCGCGCAACGTTTTGGAAGCGCGCGCCAATCTCGATGACAGCACACGCGCACGCGTCGGCGGTCGCGGTGAAAGACACTTGGATGCGGGCTTCGAAGAGATTGTCGAAAACGAAGAGATGATGGCGCCACGCCCGGCTGAAGAAGCCTCGCGCGAAAACGCCACACGGTCGCTGACGGCGATGGCAGAAAATTTGATGCAAGGGTGGCACAGCACACGTCGCGGGCTGGATGAAAGCCGCGGGCGATTGAGCGGCTGGACATCGCAAGTACGAACAAGTTTTGCCCGTGGCTTGCAGGAAACGGTGGATGCGCTGAAAACTGATATGGACCGGGCAACAAAATCATTGCGCGCCATCGCAGTTGACAGTGGCGGCCCGGCGCTCGAA
>MDTB01005484.1_pt1 | contig 20560 bp, 15 predicted proteins | sample 811161 | NCBI WGS metagenome assembly MDTB01 (sample SAMN05326650, study PRJNA326480) | marine metagenome | isolation source: seawater | place: Mediterranean Sea | collected 2009
CCGACAGATGAATTTCAGAGCTGGGAAATTCTTTCCGGTAAAGGAGGCCAAGGGTCTTATTTTAATCCAACCTTTCTTTCTCCCAACGGGGAAAGCCAAGTGACAGGACATTCTACTCAGATCATTACTGATAAAGCTATAGAATGGTTAAAAAAACGGGATCATAAAAAACCTTTCTTACTTTGCACCCAATTTAAGGTGCCACATATTCATCGTCTCCCTCCCATTAATCGTATGCATGGATACGATGACATAGAATTTCCGGTTCCAGAAACTTTTTTCGATGATTTTTCCTCCCGTTCTTCCTTTGTCTCAGAGACATGGATGGCACTCAAGGGGATGAAAGGACATGTATTAAATATAGCTCCAACAATGGAGGAGATAAAAAAGAGCCCAAAAATTCGTCCACCATTTCTACATGAGATGAATTCCAAACAGCAAAAAGCCTGGCATTCAGCTTATGACCCAAGAAACCTGCGGTACCAAAAATTAATTCAGGAAGGAAAATTACAAGGCGAAACAAAATCACTTTATATTTATCAACGATTTATAAAAGATTATGTTCGATGTGTTGACGGACTGGACGATCAAATTGGAAGGATTCTAAATTTCTTGGATGAACACAATTTAACCGAAAATACATTGGTCATTTATAGTTCAGATCAAGGATTCTTCACCGGAGAACATGGATGGGCAGAAAAGAGATGGATGTACGAAGAAAGCTTTAGATCTCCCCTACTTATGCGTTGGCCGAAAATGGTTAAACCGGGAACAAAAATTACCCAATTAGTCCAGAATATTGATTTGGCTCCCACATTCATAAAAGCAGCCGGACTGACTCCACCTGAAACGGTTCATGGGATTGCCCTTCAACCCATTTTATCAAACCCCTCCTCTCGATCATGGAGAAAAGATATATTATACCAATATTTTGACGGAGGAACTCCTACAAACAGAGGTCCTTACAATATGCCAAGGCATGAGGGCATTCGTGATAAAAGGTATAAATTGATTTCTTTTTACGATTATAAAACATGGGAGTTTTATGACCTAAAGAAAGATCCCGAGGAATTACATAACCTCTTTAATCAGGAATCTATGAAGTTAGAGATCAATCGGTTGCAAAAAAGGCTTCGAATTAAAAAGGCAAAATTTGGGCTTTAAAATAGGTAAGCAAATATCTCTTACTGAGAAAATTTAGCCCAAAAAACTTCAGGAGATGAAATATCTCTACCAGAATTGTCAAAAGTAGTCCCAATTTCTCGCAAACCGAAAAGGCTTCTAGCCACGTTCAATCCTCGTTTTATTCGTGACGGGGTAAAAACTAAACGAGTCAAATTAAGCCCTGCCAAGGGAGTTAAATCTTCAATTAAAGTATCCCCTATATGTAACCTCTGAAGCACAGGAAGTTGTCGCACAAAATTCAAATCTTCAACCAAGGTACGATGAAGTGTCAAACTGACCAAAGGTAGACCGGCTAATCCAGAAACATCCGAAACAGGCGACTCCGACAACCAAAGTTGTTTCAGGTTTGATGAGCGAATGGGAGAAACCTCGGTGATTTGCGTGCCCACTGCGTATAGGTTTTCCAATGGCTGTCCTTCCAAACCTTGCAGTGTTTGTATTGGAGAGTTATTAAGTCGGAGTTCCATCAACTTGGCATTTTTTAAATCTCTTAAATTTTCAACCTGAGTATTTTCCAAAAACAAAGTGCGTAGTGGCATATCTTTTAAATGACGGATTTCTCTAACTGGATTACCACTCAAATCTAAAGCTTGTAGTTTAAGATTTCGCAGCGGAGACAAATCGCGAAGACCACAATTTGGAAGCTCCGCGGCTACAATCACTCCATTATCTTGATGGAATTTACCCTGACCTTGGTAATTTGGATTAGCACGAACAAGGATTGATTGAACTTTTTGAATACTCGATAAACCGGATTTAAATTCCTTGGGTTTGCTTGGGGATGAAGGGGTGTTGGATTTAACTGTTGAATTTGGATCACCAGCATCCCTTTTTACCTCACTCTCCTCGAGAATTGTGGAAGTATTCCTGTCTAGTGCGGAGATCTCATCATCTTCGCTACAGTTAAGTAAGAAAAGAGAAATAAGGAAGGCTATACAGATTTGAATTAAAACGACTTTTAAGCGGAACATGGTATCTGAACTACATGGTTCTACATCCATTGTCGAACTGAACCTAAGAGCCAGTTAGCGGTTTACTCACAAGATATCGGTCTTTACCTTAGGAGAATGAATTCTTTGCTCTCTACCACTGACCTAATCATATTTTTTGGATCTCTTATTGCTGTAATGGGAATGGGGCTATGGGTCGGAAAAAATGAAAATAGCTCTGAAGATTATTTCTTGGCAGGAAAAACTACGAGATGGTGGGGGGTAGCTGGTTCTATTTTTGGTTCCAATGTCTCGGCAAACCATATTGTAGGAATGATGGGGGTGGGTTTTGCGGTAGGCTTTGCCCAAAGCCACTTTGAAATTACCGCTATCGCAGGACTATTAATGCTATGCTACTTTTTTCTACCGATTTATAGGAAGCTAAATGTTTACACACTAAGTGACTACCTAAGTAGAAGGTATGATGACCGTAGCCGAATCAGTTACGCATTTATTATGGTGATCATCATGGTCGTCATACAGATGGTTCCCGGATTTTACATTGGTTCTCGGTCAATCAATATTCTTCTCCAAGGAGATACGGGACGAAAAGCAGTAGCCGAGGCAATCGTCTCTGAAGACGGTACATTAGAAGAATTCAATATTTTACATGGAGGCAAACAATACGGAACCGCACCGAAAGTGTTGGTTAACAATCAATCTGCTCCAGATTTTAATGTCAAAATTGAAGGAGGGGAAGTCTCAGCAGTCATTATTCCGGCCGATCAATCTTTTTCATACGACCCAAAATCACCACCTATTATTTCATTCGCAGGCGGTAATTCCAACAATGCCGAAATCGCTCCTGGAGATGTCGATCCTTTTAGTTATAAACTGGGTATCCTTATCATGGCGATTGTAACGGGTACCTATGTGATTTTGGGCGGGCTCAAAGCAGTCATAATCACTGATGTAATTCAATCTGTCCTATTGCTTCTTGCCGGATTACTAGTCGCTTTCATTACTTTCTCTCAACCTGAAATTGGAGGGTGGGCTAATTTAATGGCAAGAGATTTAGGTGCTGAAGGTGTTGAACGGTTTCATTTATACAACTCTTCCAACCACCCCGCTTTACCCTGGACGGGAGTCTTAAGTGGATTAATGGTACTTCATTTTTATTATTGGGGAACCAACCAGTTCATCGTGCAACGAGCCCTGTCTGCTACCACAGATAAAGAAGCAAGAATGGGAATAATTGCCGCAGGATTTTTTAAGCTTCTTATTCCCTTCTTTTCGATAGGCACGGGGATTGCAGCCTTTTATCTTTTTAAAGATAGAAATCTTGATGTAGCACAGGACGCAGTCTTCATTAAACTACTCACTGAACTTATTGCTCCGATTGGCTTCGGTTTAGTGGGCTTGATTGCGGCGGGAATGATAGGGGCGATTTTATCTAGTTTAGACTCAATGATGAATTCAGCTGCTACAATCATGACATTTGATTTGTATAAAAAATATATCAACCCAAATGCCAATGATCGAAAACTCATATCGGTTGGGCGAATGTGGATCGTCATTTTTATAGGACTGGCTGGTTTTATTACGATTTACACGATGGACCCCAATTCTAAAGACAGCTTTTTCCTTCATGTTGCTAAGCACCAGGGCAATTTGATCGCAGGGGTGGTGGTCGCTTTTTTCCTTGGCATGTGCTGGAAGCGGGCAACTGCAGCGGGTGGTGTCGCTGCAATTATTTCTGGTGTTATTTTCAGTTACTCGATTCCTGTGGTATACGCAAAAATCGCATTGGATAATCATGCCCTGATTGATTTATTTGGAGAAAAACTAAATTTTATGCATGGAGCCTTTGCTTCAGCCATGCTCAGTGTGCTCGTGCACATCATCGTGAGTATAAATACCCAACCTGATGAAGAAAAAGGGAAACTCACCTGGATTGGACTTAAAATATTCTCCCAAAATGAACTCTCCGTTTTTCTCAAGACTTTACTTTTCTCCTTTGCCATTTATGGAACTCTCGCATGCCTAGTGGTACTTAAAACAGTACAACCGGTTATCGCAGCTTGCATTGGAAGTATTTGGACTTTCGGATGCTTTTACTTGTCTGCTTCTAGAAAAGCCAAGACGGTTGGAATTCCCGTATACAAAGAAGATCGCTTGTGGGCAGGCGGTTTAGCAGGAAGTGCTATTTTTATGCTTTTCTATTTTTTCTAAGCCTGAAGAGAAATCTCTTCCGCTAAGTCCTCAATAGGGTAAGTCCAAATCTCGGAAAGAGTTGGATGATACCAATCGGCTTGAGCTAATTGTTGTACGGTGGCTTGGAGGGAAACGGCGACCGACAAAGAATGTATGAGTTCCCCTGCATCTTTACCCACGCATTCCGCTCCAAGAACAACTCCTGTATTCTTTTCAGCATGAACGGCGACATATCCATGCTTAGCTTCCATTAGGATTGATTTCCCATGATCATCGAAGGGATAATCTGCCGATAAAAAATCAATACCCCTTTTTTGTAATTCCTCAGGTTGTAATCCCACGGTAGCAACTTGCGGATCAGTAAACACAACACCAAGTAATTTATCATATACAATCGGATGGGGAGACTTTCCCAAAGCATGCAAAGCTGCAGTTTCTCCCTGCCTTATGGCAATATGTACGATTTCATGAGGTCCAGCACAATCACCTGCTGCATAAATATGAGGAACCGAAGTTTGTTGGACTGAATTAGTCAAAATGTGCCCGCTTGCTTTAATTTTCACCCCAACCTTATCCAAATTAAGTTTTTCCACTAAGGGTGAACGACCCAAGGCATGAAATAAAAAGCCAGTTTCCTGAGCATGAGAAATACCTTCATGAAGGTATTTAACTTCAATCAAGCCCTCATTCACTTCTCTCAATGACTCTACGGTAACGCCTGTTTTTATCTGAATTCCCTCTAGTTCAAATTTTTCATGGATACAAAAGGATGCCTTTTCAGGAAAATCTTTCAAAATTCGGTTACTTCTCTGGAGTAAGGTAACTTTTGATCCAACTCTATTAAGAAATTGAGCAAGTTCGCAGGCAACGATTCCACCACCAAGAACAACCGTTTCATCAGGAACTTCCTCTAAAGCCAAGACATCATCACTGGTACAGAAAGCTACTTTTTCGAGACCCGGAATTGGAGGCATCGCAATCTTTGATCCCGTTGAAATCATAAAATGACTGGATGTAAGTTGCTTACCATCAGATAGTTCAATGATTGAATCATTCAGGAACTTCGCATGTGATCGATATAATGAGAAGCGACCGTCCTCCAATTGCTCGGTTCGATATTGAGCAAATTCTGAAATGATTTCTTTTTTTCTTTGCTGCATTGCCATCATATCAGGTTTTAATTTTACCTGTTCGAAACCAAAAGTTTTCCCTTGTTTTGCTAAGTGAAGAGTTTCAGCCGCATAAAGTAATGTTTTCGATGGCATACATCCCCGCAAAATACATAAGCCACCCAACTCTTCTCCGTTATCAATGACTGCGACTTTTCCTCCACCATCATTGTAGGTTCTTGCGGCGGCATACCCAGCACTGCCTCCTCCAATTACAATGAGATCAAATTTTTGGATTTCATTAATCATATTTATAAAGCTAGTTTAAAAAATCGGGTTTACCAATCTATAATCAGCTGACTAATTATTTTTCCACCGTTTCATTTTCAGTTCGTTAAAAACTTACTTTATGAATAAAATATAATGCTCTAAATTTTATAAAAATAGTTTTGCGAAATGATACTCTTTCAATTACGAGTAAGGATAAGTTGCCCCTCTATACCTCTTTCAATCCCTAATTTGTAGAATGCTATGATAAAACTCCAAGAATATGAACCTGGTGATACAGTCCTTGCCGCGGGTGAACTTGGTAAAGGTTTCTGTATCTTGGAAGACGGAGTCCTCGAAGTTGTCAGAGATGGAAAAGTACTTAGCGAAATTGACATGGTCGGTTCAATTTTTGGGGAATTAAGTGAAATCCTTGGTCTCAAACGGGATGCAGTCATCAAGGCTAAATCGCAATCAAAAGTCCGTCATGTAGAGGAAAGCATAACAGATATTGTTTCCAAAAATCCAAAAGTTGCGATCAAACTTATTAAAACCCTTGGTAGACGACTCTACCGAATGAACCGAATCGCCTCCAAAGAAGTTGCTTCCAAAGAAACACATGCAGTAGCAGCCAACAGTATTCACCTACTCGTTGTCGATGACAAACCAAACATCATTAAGCAAATTTCCGACATTTGTTCACGAAGTAACTGGGTGGTAAAGAGTGCAGCAGATGAAGCATCAGCCTTAAGAGCATGTGAGGGTTCAAGCTTTGAAGCTATTCTAATCAGTATGGCATTACCAAATGATTTGCCAGTCGACTTGCGAAGAAAACTAAAGACTAATCACAATGTACTGAACACTCCAATAGTAGGAATGATTGTTAAGGGTGATGATGCTGCCCAGAAAAAAGCATTGGATGCTGGATTTTCAGATTGTATTGAAAAACCATTTGATACCAACAGGACGGAAGCTGTCCTCTATAAAGTGATGAACTTGGATTCATCCGCGAGATATTTTTCCTTTATTGAGGACTATCTACTCTTCACTGTCCCAACCGAGCTATCAAACTTTGTAATCTCAGACATCAAAGACAACATGGATGCTCGAATCAAAAACACCATCAATGAAGGTATACTCAAACTAATTATCGATGTTTCCTCTCTCGAAGAAGTGGAGGAAGACGCCATTGAAGTAGTTGGTGAATTTGCTGAAAAAATTGAGGATATGAAACTTCCCATGCGTGGTGCTATTATCGCGACAGGAGAGGATGCAGAGATGTGGAATAACCTTGATGGTTGCGAAGAATGGGGAGTCTGTGAAGATATTGAAGGAGCCAAGGAATATCTATCAAGAGATCCGGATTCTTCGGATAGTGATGAATAATCTTTCGTTGTTCTATTTGGTTTTAATTTAAAAACCTCATTGTTATGAGGAAAATCAATCCGGAAGCTGTCCGTGAGAAGTTCATTGCTGCCCAAGCCAATGTAATTTCACAACTTAAAGCTTCGGATCCAAGCGTAGAAGAATTTTCTGATGAATGGCTAAGACCTGAGGGAGGTGGTGGACGAACCTGTGCTTTTAGCGAGGGTAAATTTATAGAAAAAGGTGGCGTAAATTTCTCAGATGTAGAGGGACGGAATCTACCCCCAAGTGCACTTGCCAATCGACCTGAGCTGACTGGGGCCGCCTTTCGTGCAATGGGAGTTTCCGCAGTATTTCACCCGTTAAACCCACATGCCCCCACTGCTCATGCAAATATTAGATTTTTCTCTGCGACTGAGGAAAGTGGTACTGACCGATGGTGGTTTGGAGGAGGTTTCGACCTGACTCCATTTTACCCAGTTTTGGAAGATGTTATTTTCTGGCACAAAGAGGCAAAAAAACTTTGTGACCAGTACGGTGAAGATTTTTATTGCGACTTCAAAAAACAATGTGATCAGTATTTTTTCCTACCTCATCGACAAGAAACTCGTGGAGTAGGGGGAATTTTCTTTGATGATTTTTGCTTGGAGAATTTTGAACTTACTCTGGAATTTGCCGAGAAAGTTATCCAAGTTTTCTCAGATTCCTTCTTTGCAATTTTGGATCGAAGGAAAGATCGTTCTTTTACAGAGAAAGAAAAAGAGTTTCAACACTATCGTCGAGGAAGGTATGCCGAATTCAACTTGGTATATGATCGCGGAACACACTTCGGACTTCAATCAGGAGGAAGAACAGAGTCCATCTTGATGTCTATGCCCCCAAGAGTCACCTGGTCTTACAATTGGAACCCTAAAACTAACTCCAAAGAGGCAGATCTTTACAATAATTATCTTAAACCAGCCGACTGGCTAGGTAAGCAAAAATGAATTCGAGACAGAAATTTATCTCCGCTGTTCAAGGTAAAAACCAAGGAAGGCCCCCGATGTGGGTAATGAGGCAAGCGGGCAGATATTTACCAGAATACAGAGACCTCAAAAAGAAATATGGATTTTTGGAAATGGTTAAAACTCCGAGTCTTTCGAGCGAAGTAACCTTACAACCTCTACGACGATTCCCTTTGGATGCAGCTATTTTATTTTGCGATATTTTAGTCATCCCTGAAGCGATGGGACAAGGTTATGATTTTCGGGATGGTGGAGGAATAGAAATGGAGTTTGAGCTAAAAACTGAAGATTGTATCGACAAACTTGAGGTAAGCGGCATCTGTGAAAAGCTGAATTATGTAAAAGACTCTTTAAATATTTTACATAAAGAACTCCAGCAGGAAAGGGCACTTTTGGGATTTTCTGGCTCACCATGGACTCTCGCCTGCTACATGATTGACGGAGGATCTAGTAACGGATTTCCCAAAACAGTTGACTGGGCTAGCAACCATCCAAGAAAATTTAATCGATTGATGGAAAAAATTACCTTAGCCATCACTGAATATCTTCATATGCAGGCAAGTTGCGGGGTAGATGCTGTGCAGATTTTTGACTCTTGGCAAAGCTTATGCCCCCTCCAGCATGCTTGGGACTGGTCTCTTAAATGGATCCATGAAATAATTAAGAATCTCGGTTTGTCGGTCCCTGTTATCCTGTATGCTAAATGTGCGGATGATAGGATATCTCTCTTACAACAAACGAATGCAACGGGACTTAGCGTAAGTCACGAAGTGAATCTGGCAAAACTGAGGAAATCACTCCCAACTGATTATTTGCTGCAGGGAAATCTTCCGCCAGAACTTCTTGAGACTACTCCTGATAAAGTAAAATCAGAAACCAATAAGTTTCTAGATTCCATGCAAAACGACCCCGCTCACATTCTAAACTTGGGCCATGGAATTCGCCCCCAAGCGAAAGTCGAGTGCATGGATGCTCTGGTGCAAACTGTCACAGGGTACAACAAAGAAGGTTAGCTTTCGACAGAGCTTAATCTGCAGAGGTTTTCCACGGCTTCCTCAAAATCCTCGAACCCTTCTACTATCTCGATTTCCATTCTAACAAAATAGAGAGGAATCATTGGCTTGTAGTAATCGGGGATCCGAACAGCATCCTTTTCTGTAGTAATCATAACATCCGCCCCTGAATTTTTAGCTTTTTGAAACATTCTGTCCAGTTCTTCCTTGGAATATCTGTGATGATCAAGGAATCGTTGCCGGAAACGCATTTCTCCCGACATTCTATTGATTAAATGCTCAAAACCACGGGGAGATGCAATTCCGCAAAACACCCCAACATACAACTCGTGTAGGTGATTTAGTGTTTGCCGGCTATTACCATTAACTTCCTGGAAATAGCGTGGCCGATGTACGCATCGTATAATTTCGGCATGACTATTATATTTTCTTACAGTCTGTAAAAGTTCTAATTCAGGCTCAATTTCTGATTTCGTGAAAAAAACATAAGATGCTCTTTTCAGGTGACGAACTGGTTCGCGCAGAATTCCGCGAGGAAGCAAACACCTATTCCCAAAAGGGTTAGTCTGATCCACAAGTAAAAGATTCAACTGGCCTTTTAAGTGAAGATATTGAAACCCATCATCCAAAATAATAGTATCGACCCCGAATCTCTCGATGGCAAACCTGCCAGCTTTGACTCGATTTTTATCAGTAATTACAATAACCCCGGGAAGATTACGAGCCAGCATAAAAGGTTCATCACCAGCATCTTCCGAGTTCAGGAAGACTTTTTCCCCATCACTTACAATGTTCGGTAGTTGCGTTTTTTTTAACCCAAACCAGTTATGCGGAGTTCGCTTTACCGGTTCCTTCCTACTCTTGTAACCTCGACTTAGGATGGCAACTTTACGATTTTTCTTAAGTAATTCTTTTGCAAACCTTTCAACAACAGGAGTTTTCCCAGTTCCGCCGACTGTCAAATTACCGACAACCACAACTAAACAATCAAGTGGCTTATTATGGAAAATGATTCGATTGGTGTACAAAAATAACCTCACCCTTACCACCCCCGAAAAGATAATCGAGAACGGCCTCAGGAAAAGTCCAAATAAACGTGCTGAAACTGAAAGATCCCGATCGTAAAGAACACTCTCAACAAAACTTTCAAATTCACTCCATTTCTCTTGTAACCAACTATTGTTTTGTGAAACCACCTTTTATCTAGTAATGAATTTGTCTTCTCTTTCAACCTGTTTCCAAGTATGAAGAAAGAATTGCCTTTCGCCTTTGAGTATTATTTTTCATTTTTCACAACAATAATTTAACCCATGCAAGTTACCTTACTGAAGTCCAAGCTACACATGGCATCCGTAACTTCCGTACGACCAGATTATTCCGGAAGTTTATCCATCGATCAAACTTTAATGGAAGCAGCCGGATTTTTACACCATGAAAAAATTCTTGTCGGAAATATAGCAAACGGGGAAAGATTTGAAACTTACTGCATTCCCGCAAAACACGGTAGTGGTGAAATTGGACTTAATGGAGCAGCTGCCCATAAAGGTAAGCCTGGTGATCTTTTGGTAATTATGACATTTATTAATCTCAATCCTGAGGAGGCCGCAGTTTGGGAACCTCGGTTGGTTGTGGTAAGTAATAACAACCAAACTTTTAATTTAGTTACTACTCCCAATTCATAATTTCCATACACATGATAGATTACAAATTACACATTCCCGGTCCTGTAGATGTATCTAAAGGGGCTTACCAAGCGTTGACGACACCTGTGATGGGACATCGCAGCCCAGACTTTGTTGATCTCTACAATCAATGTCAGCCTTTACTGCAAGAACTATTTATGACCAAGGATCCGGTATTCTTGTCAACCTCCAGTGCTTGGGGAGTAATGGAAGGTGCCGTGAGGAACCTGTCAAATAAGAAGGTTTTATGCTGTATGTGTGGTGCATTTTCAGACAAATGGTTGGATGTATCCAAGAGATGCGGTAAAAATGCGGATGCTTTATCCGTTGAGTGGGGGCAGCATATCGATCCAATGCTCTTGGATGAAAAACTCTCCAGTGGTGAATATGATCTGGTAACATTGGTTCATAATGAAACATCCTGTGGAATGATGAACCCGTTGGAAGAGATCATGTCAGTTTTGGCTAAATACCCAGATGTTTTATCCGTAATAGACACTGTTAGCTCTTTTTCTGTTGTTCCAATCCCCAAAGATCAATGGGCTATCGATGTTATCCTCACCGGCTCACAGAAAGCTCTGGCACTTCCCCCCGGTCTCGCTCTTTTTTCTGTTTCAGAACGTGCGTTCAATCGGGCTAAATCCATCGAGGGCAGAGGTTATTATTTTGATTTCATCGAATTCCTTAAAAATCATGAAAAAGGTATGACTCCAAGCACTCCAGTCATTCCACTTATTCATGGCTTACTTTACACTTTAGAAAAGATCTTTGAAGAGGGAGTCACCAATCGTCAACAAAGACATGACAATCTTAACCAAATGGTGCACAACTGGGTCTTTAACCATGGTTTTGAGCTTTTACCAGAGAAGCAGTTTGCTTCCAAATCCCTTACCTGCGTCAAAAATACTCTAAACATTGATGTTGCAGGATTTGTCAAAGCCCTTAGGGAAGAAAAGAAGCTTTCCATAGACGGTGGCTACGGAAAAATCAAAGGAAAAACCTTCAGGATCTCAAATATGGGCAATGAATCCACCGAATCAATTGAGCACCTACTCTCTGAAATGGACGGTGTACTTCCTAGGTTCCTTGACAAATAAGAATCCTCATAATCCTTGCCTAAACCTGCATATGAAAAAATTGGTTATTGCTGAAAAACCTAGCGTTGCACGCGATCTTGCCCGAGTCTTAGGTAAAATCCCCAAGAAAGAAGACTTCTTTGAAGACGAAGATTGGATAATCGATAGTGCCGTTGGTCATTTAGTTGAGCTTTACATGCCGGATGACTTTGATCCAAAATTAAAATCCTGGAAAATATCAAATCTTCCCATTATACCCCCTGCCTTTGATCTCAAGCCGATCGCTGCTACCAAAAAGAAATTTCAGCAACTCAAAAAACAACTCAAGAGAAAAGATGTGGAGCTCGTAATAAATGCTTGTGATGCTGGTAGAGAAGGAGAGCTAATTTTTACATATATCTATGAATTAGCTAAGTCTAAGCTCCCGACAAAAAGATTATGGATGCTTTCCATGACAGATAGCTCAATCAAAGAAGCCTTTGCAAACTTACGAAATGGCGATGAGCTTAAACCGCTGCAAGATGCTGCTCGTTGCCGTTCTGAATCAGACTGGCTCATTGGAATTAACGGCACGAGAGCTGTTACCATCAAAAGAACAGCGTCACGTGGAAGGCAAGTCTCGACTGTGGGAAGGGTCCAAACCCCCACCCTTTCCCTCGTGATTGACCGTGAGCAGGAGATAAGAGATTTTACACCCAAGACTTTCTATAAAATTTCAGCTGACTTCACAGTGACGGAAGGCGAGTATTCTGGGTTCCTTCAAAAAGAGGGTTTTTCCAAGTCAAGCGATGATAAGCATGACCGGGTGGATAGATTTTGGAATCAAGATGAAGCTAATTCCATACTGGCTGAAATTCAGTCACAGGAAACTGCGGAAGTTACGGAAAACAAAAAGAGATCACCGCAAAGTTCGGGAAAGCTCTACGACCTCACTACTCTTCAGAGAGAAGCAAATCGACTTCATTCTTTGTCCGCTAGCCGAACTCTACAAATCGCTCAGTCTTTATACGAAAAGCACAAAGCAATAACCTATCCTAGGACAGACTCCAAAGCCCTCCCTGAAGATTATGGCGATACCTGCAAAGAGATACTACCTCTTCTACCTGAAGCGTACCAATCTTATTCAAACAAGATCATCAGTGAAAACTGGGTAGATCAAACAAATAAGAAAATATTCAACAATAAACAAATAAGCGATCACTTTGCTATTATTCCCACCAACAAGATCCCGAAATCATTGGATGAGTACGAAAGAAGAATTTACAATCTAATTGTGAAAAAATTTCTCGCGGTTTTTTACCCGCCAGCTCAATGGGATGTTACGACTAGAATTAGCAAAATTGGAGCACATGCTTTCAAGACAGAAGGTAGAGTACTCGTCGAACCATCATGGCTTGCCATTTACGGAAAAGATAAAGTATCGGCGGAAAACCTCACTCCATTAGTTGAAGAAGATAGTAATAGTGCGAGGATATCTGGATCTAAAATTGAATCAGATGATACTAAACCTCCAGCGAGATACACTGAAGCTACCCTGCTTTCAGCTATGGAGGGAGCAGGTAAGCTAGTAGAAGACGAAGATCTAGCTGAAGCTCTGAAAGAAAAGGGATTAGGCACACCAGCGACTCGGGCATCTACAATTGAGCATCTCATCAAGGAAAAATACTTTAGAAGAGAAGCCACTCAAATTCATCCAACTATTAAAGCTGAAGATCTTTTTGATTTTCTCAAAGCAGCTGGCACGAAAGTATTAACAAGTCCAAGTCTTACAGGAGAGTGGGAGTACAAACTTAGAAAAATAGAAGATGGAACCATGACTCGTGAAGAGTTCATGAAAGAAATTAGTAAACTAACCGAAGATTTTGTGTCAAAAACAACCGGTTTCCAAGAAACTGCCGATAACCTTAAAGAGACTGAATTACAATCACCTATAAATGGAGAACCTCTCTATGAGGGGTTAAGCTTTTTTCAGGATTTAAGCGGAGATTTTAAAATTTCTAAGAGTATTGCTGGAAGAAGACTGGAACAAAATGAAGTTCATTCACTCTTGAAAGACAAAAGAATCGGACCGCTTGATGACTTCGTGGCCAAAACAGGAAGGAAATTCTCTGCTATGCTTAAATTAGAGGATGATTTCAAGGTAACCTTTGTATTCGACAAACCTGACCAAGAAGAATCAAATGAAAAAGAATTGCTGAACGACGCTCCGGAAGTTGCAAATTGCCCAGTGTGTAATACCGTAATCAAACAAACTGAATTATCTTATATTTGCGTTAATAACAAGAGAGTGTCAGAAGGAAGCTGTAACTTCCGAATTACAAGAAAATTGCTCGATAAAGAAATCCCCTTGGACGAATTTCAAAAGCTGGTAACCGAACGGAAAACCAGCTTGATTAAGGGCTTTGTTTCCAGACGAACCAAAAGGCCTTTTGATGCCAATTTAATTCTTAAAGATAATGGAAGTATTGGATTCGAATTTCCCCCTCGTCCTCCTAAAAAGAAGAAGAAGACAGCATAGAGTTATGCCAATATATAGATATCGAGTAATTGATTCTAATATCGAGAATGAAATCCTCGAAGTTGAACAAGCTATGCACGCGAAGGTACTCACGTCTCATCCAATCACAGGTGAACCTATTGAGAGAATACTCACCAAACCATCTTTGACATTAAATCATTCCTCCTTTAAAGAGAAAAAAGGGTTAGAACATGGTCACCTATCAAAAAATGGATTCACAGTGTTTCAGAAAGATAGGTCCAACCCCAAAAGATACATTCGGACTGTAGGAAAAGAAGGACCCGAAGAAATTAACCTCGCATAACCCATTTGCAAATGCCGAAAAGTTCAAATCGTGTAACCAAACCTTCTTGGCTACGGGCCAAACTACCAGCGGGTCCACAGTACTCCGCAGTTAGGGGAATTGTTGATCAAAATCAGTTACATACGGTCTGCCAAAGTGCTCAGTGTCCTAATATGGGTGAATGTTGGTCAAGAGGAACTGCAACCTTGATGATACTTGGAAATGTATGTACTCGTTCGTGTAGCTTTTGTGCCGTTCAAACTGGCAAACCTACAGAATTAGATTTAGCCGAACCTCCCCGCGTTGCAGACGCAGTAGCTAAGATGGGATTACGTCACTGCGTCCTTACATCAGTTGCACGTGATGACCTGCCCGACGGAGGAGCCAAAGTATGGGCAGCCACTATCAGAGCAGTTAGGTACCGTAATCCAAATACGGCCATAGAAGTTTTGGTTCCTGATTTCAAAGGTGACTTTGACCACTTGGATTGTGTTCTTGATGCAAGACCTGACATATTCAATCATAACTTAGAAACCGTCGAGCGATTGCAAAGACCCATCCGTAAAACGGCTAGTTACCAAAGGAGCCTAAATGTATTGAGTCATGCACAAAAGCGTGGATTTAAAATCAAATCTGGGATCATGCTTGGCCTTGGTGAAGAGCAGAATGAAATCAGGACGGCTATTCAAGACCTTGCCCAAATAGGGTTAAATGTTTTGACTCTTGGACAATACTTACAACCAAGTGCAGAATACGCACCAATCAAACGCTGGGCAACTCCAGATGAGTTTGATAATTGGAAGAGGGAAGCACTTGAGATGGGAATTGATGTGGTTGAGTCTGGTCCGCTTGTGCGTTCATCCTACCATGCAGAGGAACAATCTGCTCAATTTAGTTCTGAAGAAAAAAGAGCTTCTGCATAATCTTCAATTTAGACCATGAACATTACAAATGTTCGATACGATAGACCGCTGACTCTGTCCTAAGAATAATAGAGGTCCCCAAAGTCATTATACTTGATAAAGTTCGCTCATTGATATCGTTCTCAAACCGAAATTTATATTGCGTATTTGCTTCAAAAACAAAGGTCTTTCCAGTTTCATCCGTTAGATAAATAAGATCATTAGCATGAAGAAGCGAAGCTGAACAACTCCCCCCTACTCTCTCGATCCAATACAACCTCCCAGTCTTTGCATCTAAGCAGGACACCACGCCATTATCGGCAGCCATAAAAAGATTACCATTTACCAAGACAACCGAGGAATTGCGCGGAACCGATTTGCTTGTTTGCCACAAAATTTTTGATTTTGTAACATCACCTCTCCCATCAATTTCGATAGCATACAAAGTGGGTCTGTCATAACCGCTACAAACATAGACTACTCCTTCTTGATAAACTGGTCTAGGCACAACTGAATACCCATTCGGATAATTTAATCTCCACAATTCTTTTCCGTCTAAAGAATATGAGTAAACAAAATCACTCGCAGGACTTATAATTTGTATACTTCCATTGAATGGAACGACTAATGGCGTGCAGAATGAAAAGGTTTTTTTGGAACCTCGTATCCTAGGTGCCTGCCATAAAATATCACCTGTAAGTTTATTGATAGCATACAAGCAGGGATCACTCGCACCGTCTGCACTAAACAAAACTTGTTTACCATAAACAACAGGTGAACAACCACTGCCGTGAACAGGGCTATACTTAAACACTTTTTTCCACTTTAGCTCACCTTTCTGATTCAAGCAAGCTGTTCCAAGATTACCAAAGTGTACAAAGATAGAATCGCCATCGAAAAAGGGGGTTGGGCTAGCATAACTATTCTTTCGATGAATTCGGGGTAATTCCGAGTAAGAGAAAAGTTCATTCCGCCAAATAATCTTTCCATTTTCAGAATCTAAACATAAAGCTTCAAGAATAATGGAATCCCCACTTCCATTAGATCGGGCATTGGTTACCACTACTTCACCACTTACTAAGATAGGAGAGGACCATGCTTTCCCATCAATTGCGGTTCGCCATTTGATATTTTTCGAATGCTGTGACCAAGATTGCGGAAGGGCGGCGTTGCTATGTCCTTGTCCAGAACTACCTCGAAACTGATTCCATTCACCTTGAGCACAAATAGAGAAGACGAATACCAAGAAATATAAAATAGGAAGTAATTTTTGCATAAATAAATGGTCTATAATTATTTCCTAATGTCCAAAAGAATATTCCCTAGTAAAATAAAAAAAGAAGGGCACGCCACCAAGCGTGCCCTTCCCTAAATTTGATAAAGTTCGGAAGAACTTACATCATTCCATGATCATGGTCATGTCCACCAGGAGCAGGTTTCTCCTCCTCTGGAATGTCGGTAATCATGCAATCAGTGGTCAGTAGAAGACCAGCAACTGAACCTGCATTTTGAAGTGCAGTACGAGTTACTTTAGTTGGGTCAACAACACCTGCTTTAATCAAGTCTTCGTGGGTATCTGTAGCCACATTGTAGCCCATTGTGCTCTTGGATTTAAGAACTTGTTGAACTACCAATGAACCTTCCACTCCTGCATTATCACATAGTTTGCGAAGTGGTGACTCGATAGCGCGTCTGACGATGGAAGCACCAATAGCTTCGTCACCTTCAAGGTTGGTGGCTGCTTTCTCGACTGCATTTGCAGCACGAAGCAAAGCAACACCACCACCGGGAAGAATTCCTTCTTCAACAGCAGCACGGGTTGCATGCAAAGCATCTTCAACACGAGCTTTCTTTTCCTTCATCTCTGGTTCCGAAACAGCACCTACATTAATCACGGCAACACCACCTGCTAGTTTAGCCAAGCGCTCTTGCAACTTCTCACGATCATAGTCAGAAGTAGTTTCTTCAATTTGACGACGGATTTGCTTTACGCGACCTTGAATATCTGAGGCTTTTCCTGAACCTTCAACAATAACAGTATTTTCCTTATCAACTGAAATCCTCTTTGCTTTTCCGAGGTCGGCAAGTTGGATGTTTTCAAGTTTAATACCGAGATCTTCAGTGATACAACGAGCACCCGTTAGTATCGCGATATCGCGAAGCATTTCCTTGCGTCGGTCACCAAAACCTGGAGCTTTTACCGCACATGCATTTAATGTTCCCCGAAGTTTGTTAACAACCAAAGCAGCTAACGCTTCACCTTCCACATCTTCAGCAATGATAAGGAGAGGTTTACCTTGTTTGGAAACAATTTGGAGAAGGGGTAAGAGGTCATTTAATGCTGTAATTTTTTTCTCATGAATGAGAACAAAGCAGTCATCGAGAATAGACTCCATGGTATCATTGTTCGTGCAGAAATAGGGGCTAAGGTAGCCCTTATCGAATTGCATACCTTCAACTACATCAAGAGTAGTTTCGATGCTTTTCGCTTCTTCAACGGTAATCGTACCATCCTTTCCTACTTTATCCATTGCATCAGCAATGATTTCACCAATCTCGTCATCCCAATTGGCTGAAACAGTAGCAACTTGGCGAACTTCTTCACGGTCTGAAACCTTTTTACTGTCGCGAAGTAATTTCGCAACACCAGCTTCGACTGCTTTATCGATTCCTCGCTTCAGGTAAACTGGATTTGCTCCAGCAGCGACATTCTTTAAACCTTCACGATACACACTAGCAGCTAATACCGTAGCGGTAGTAGTTCCGTCACCGGCAAGGTCAGAAGTCTTAGAGGCAACTTCACGTACCATTTGAGCTCCCATATTTTCATAGGGATCTTGTAAGTCGATTTCCTTAGCTACTGTAACACCATCCTTGGTGACTGTAGGGGAACCGAACTTTTTGTCGATCAACACGTTTCTACCCTTAGGTCCAAGGGTTACACTTACTGCATCAGAGAGAGTTGTTACTCCCTTGAGCACTTTCTTGCGGGCTGCTTCGTCGAATAATATTTGCTTAGCCATAATTTTAATTCTTGGTTGTTAAAAAATCGTTGATGGACAACTTATCCGACTACGCCGAGGATATCATCCTCACGAACGAGTTGGTACTCAACATCATCGAGTTTGACTTCAGTGCCACCATATTTACTGATCAGAACCTTATCTCCCTTCTTGACTTGGAAAGGGATGACATTTCCATCATCATCTTTCTTTCCTGTTCCAAGAGCAACGACTTCGGCTTCTTGTGGCTTTTCCTTAGCGGAATCGGGAATAATGATCCCACCCTTAACTTGCTCATCTTCGTCGACTTGCTTGATAAGGACACGATCTCCCAATGGAGTTATCTTTACTTTACTCATTTTCCTTTTTTTGGGTTTGGTTTGATATGTGAGGTTAGGTGCGTGCGAAATCAAAAATTGATAACGAACGCGAAAAATTAATCTTTCTTTTCAGGATCATCGACCACTTCAAAGTCTGCATCTACAATGTCTTCTTCTTTACTTTTAGAATTGTCTTTATCGCTGGCTGATGAATCAGTGGGTTGAGGGTCGGGTGGCACTTCACTTCCAGCACCTGCAGCACCTGCATGTTTCATCGCTTCTTGGCCAAGTTGCTCGAAGGTTTTCTGCAGGGAGTCTTTAGCTTCTTTTAATTCAGAAAGAGAAGAGTCTGAATTCTCGAGTACTTTCTTGGAATCAGACAAAATATTATCAATGGATTCTTTGAGATCCTTAGGTGCTTTGTCACCTAGTTCAGAAAGTTGTTTCTCACATTGATAAACCATCGAATCCAACTCATTTATTATTTGAACTTGATCTTTCTTTTCCTTGTCGGAGTCAGCAAACTTCTCTGCTTCTTTGCGAAGACGATCAACTTCATCCTCATCCATACTCGAAGAACCCGAGATAGTAATTTTTTGGTCTTTGCCTGTATCTTTGTCTTTTGCAGTGACATTAAGAATACCATTGGCATCAATATCAAAAGTAACTTCAACCTGAGGGGTGCCTCGAGGTGCCGGACGAATCCCATCAAGTTTGAAATCTCCGAGTTTTTTATTGTCATTTGACATCGTCCTTTCACCTTGAAGAACAACTATATCAACTGCTGGTTGGTTATCAGTCGCAGTTGAGAAAACCTGAGATTTCTTGGTTGGGATAGTGGTATTTCTCTCGATCATGGGAGTCGATACTCCACCCGCTGTCTCAATACCCAAGGTTAATGGAGTTACATCAAGAAGAAGAACATCATTTACATCTCCCTGTAAAACCGCTCCCTGGATGGCAGCACCAATCGCAACCACCTCATCCGGATTAACTCCTTGATGGGGGTCTTTCCCTCCGAGTTCTTTAGCTAGCTCCACAATCTTAGGACTGCGGGTCATACCTCCAACCAACACCAAATTGCTTACCTCACCAACATTTAAGCCTGAATCCTTGAGGCAAGCTTCAAAAGGAGCCTTGGTGCGTGAGTAAAGATCATCACAGATTTGCTCGAGCTTTGATCGGGTCAAAGATACATTTAAGTGCTTAGGACCTGATGAATCTGCAGTAATAAAAGGAAGATTGATATCAGTTGACTGGGAAGAAGATAGGGCCATTTTGGCTTTTTCAGCTTCTTCTTTCAAACGCTGCATAGCCATGGCATCACCGGTCAAGTCAATACCTTGGTCACTTTTAAATTCGTCGATCAACCAATTGATAATATTTTGATCCCAATTATCACCACCAAGTTGAGTATCACCATTGGTTGCTTTCACTTCGAAGACGCCTTCGGCAATTTCTAAAACACTGATGTCAAACGTACCGCCACCGAGATCATAAACTGCAATAGTCTCTTCCCCTTTTTTGTCTAAGCCATAAGCTAAGGATGCTGCGGTAGGTTCATTTATGATCCGAAGAACCTCCAAACCAGCAATAGCCCCTGCATCCTTGGTGGCACGCCGCTGATCATCATTAAAATATGCTGGAACTGTAATCACAGCTTGAGTAACAGGTTCTCCTAAGTAAGATTC
>MDTB01147247.1_pt1 | contig 20560 bp, 24 predicted proteins | sample 811161 | NCBI WGS metagenome assembly MDTB01 (sample SAMN05326650, study PRJNA326480) | marine metagenome | isolation source: seawater | place: Mediterranean Sea | collected 2009
GTTATTGGAAAAGGATATAGAGTTTTAGCTACAACCTTAACAAAAAAAATGGCTGAAGATCTTACTGAATACCTTCACGAAAATGGGCTTAAAGTTAGATATATGCATTCGGATATTGACACATTAGAAAGAATAGAAATCATAAGAGATTTAAGGTTAGGTGTTTTCGATATTTTAGTTGGAATAAATCTCCTAAGAGAAGGATTAGATATTCCAGAATGTGGCTTAGTGGGAATTTTAGATGCAGATAAGGAAGGTTTTTTAAGATCTGAAACATCGTTAATACAGACCATTGGAAGAGCGGCTAGAAATATAGATGGTAAAGTTATTCTTTACGCGGATAAGACTACTAAAAGTATAGATAAAGCGATTAAAGAAACTGATCGGAGAAGATCAAAACAATTAGAGTATAACAAGAAAAACAATATAACCGCTGAGTCAATAAAAAAAGAAATAGGAGATATTCTAGAGTCTGTTTATGAAAAAGATTATGTAAACATCAAAAATTCTAATATTGGAGGAAATCTTAAAAAACATCTTAAAGGTTTAAATAAAAAGATGAAAGACTCCGCAGCAAATTTAGAATTTGAGGAAGCTGCAAAAATAAGAGATGAGATAAGAAAATTAGAAGCTAGCGAACTAGAAATAACATTGAATCCAAAAATAAGTCAATACAAATTAAAAAATAAAGTATACCCTAAAGGTAGATCAACTATGGGAATGCCAGGAACAAAATCAAGAAAACCAGCAAAAAAATGGAAACAAAAAAAATAGTAATTACCGGTGGAGCAAATCGAATAGGTAGGTCTATAGCTTTGGAGCTAGCAGACTATGATACTCAAATTGTAATTCATTATTCAAAATCGTTTGCTGCAGCAAAGAAATTGAAAGTAGAATTAGAAAATTTAGGTTCAATAGTTCATCTTTTAAAAGCAGATCTTAATAATTTGAAAAAAACGCAAGAAATAATTCCTTATGCATATAAAAAGATGAAAGGTTTAAATTGTTTAGTAAACAATGCATCAGTTTTTGAAAATGACAATTTAGTTAATTTTTCAGATAAAAGTTTTTTAAAACATATTAATATTAATCTCAAAGCTCCTGCAATTTTAATTAGAGATTTTGCTAAAAATTATAAAGGAACAGAGGGAAATATTATTAATATTATAGATCAAAGAGTTGAAAAATTAACCCCATTTTTTTTTTCTTACACTTTAAGTAAGTCTAGTCTAGTAACTTTAACTAGAACTTCTGCAATGAAACTTGCACCAAATATAAGAGTGAACGCAGTTTCTCCTGGGCCGACACTAAAAAATAAAAGGCAATCTGAAAAACATTTTAAAAAACAATGGAAATCAACAATACTTGAAAAGAAAGTAGATACGAAAAACGTTAGTTCAGCGATAAAGTTTTTGATAAATAATCATAATATAACTGGTGAAATTATAAATGTAGATAGTGGTCAACGTTTAGCTTGGAAAACACCAGATGTAATTAATGCCAAAGAATGAAAATTTTAAAATTTAAAAATAAACAAAAATTTAAATACAGTAAAAAAATTATTGTTAAAGATTTAACTTTATTGTTATCAGTTGGTATTCATCGATTTGAGAAATTAGAAAAACAAAGAGTAAAATTTAATATTGAAATTACTACCGATCCAAACCTGAAACCTGATATTAAATCAATTGTTAATTATGAGAGCGTTATAAATGACATTAAAAGATTGACTAAAAAAACACATTTTGAGTTACTCGAAAGTTTGTCGGAATCTATATTTGATGAAATTTTTAAAAATAAAAGAATTAAACAAATAAAATTAAAAATTGAAAAATTAGATATTATTAAAGAAACAACATCAGTTGGTATAGAGGTTGTAAAAACGAGAATATAATGGACAGTTTAGAACTTGGAAAAAAAATAATAAAAGATAAAATACCTTTAATATCTAAAAATCCTGGAGTTTATAAAATGTTGGGTTCTACAGGAGAGATTCTTTACATAGGAAAAGCAAAAAATATTCCCAATAGGCTTAAAAGTTACGTAACTGAATCTAATTTACCGATAAGAACTGAAAGAATGTTATCTCTTACTCACAATCTTGAGACTACTACTACTAACAATGAAAGTGAGGCTCTTCTCCTTGAAGCAAATTTAATCAAGAAACATAAACCAAGGTACAATATTCTTTTAAGAGATGATAAGTCTTTTCCTTATATCTATATCGGCAATAAAGATAAGTGGCCTCAACTGACAAAATTAAGGGGTAAAAAATCTAAATCTGGATATTATTTTGGACCTTTTGCTTCTATAGGTTCAGCTAATTGGACTATCAAAATATTACAAAAAATTTTTCAGCTTAGAGTTTGTGATGATACAGTTTTTAGAAATAGAGAAAGACCTTGCATACTTTATCAAATTAAAAGATGTTCTGCCCCTTGCGTGCAACATATTACCGAAAAAGAATATATATCTACTGTTAACGATGCCATAGACTTTATCTCTGGTAAATCCAGAAGAATTCAAAAAAATTTATCTAAAGAAATGGAAAAGGCAAGTAAAGATCTTGATTATGAAAAAGCCGCAATTGCAAGAGATAGAATAAAGGCTTTAACTCAAATACAAACATCCCAAAAAATTAATCAAACTAATTTAAACGAAGCGGATGTTATTAGTATTTATAAAGAAACAGGAAAAACTTGTATTCAAATTTTCTTTTTTAGATCTAAGCAAAACTGGGGTAACCAAGCTTTTTATCCTAAACATGATCCAGATGATACGATTAAAGATATCCTTTCTTCTTTTATCTCTCAATTCTATGAAAATAAAACAATACCAATTTTAATTATAACTAACTATGAGGTTAGTGAAAAAAATTTATTAGAAAAAGCATTTTCAAATAAAGAAAATAAACAAGTTATAATAAAAAAAGCTAAATCTAAAAACGAGGTAAATATTTCAAAACTTGCTGAAAAAAATGCTAAACAAGCTTTAACTCAAAAACTAATTCAGTCGGATACAAATAATAGTTTAATTGAAAATTTGTCAAAAAAATTCAAACTAGATAACAATATTGATTTAATTGAAGTCTATGACAATAGCCATATTCAGGGGTCTGACTCTATTGGAGCATTAATTTGTTTTGGAAATGAAGGGTTTATAAAAAAAAGGTATAGAAAATTCAATATCAGAGACAATAAAATTAAAAGTGATGATTATGGGATGATGAAGGAAGTATTGTTTAGGAGGTTTTCTAAAGCTGTTAAAGAAAAATCTGGATCTCTCTCTTTGCCTGATTTAATTATGGTTGACGGTGGAAAAGGCCAGTATTCTGTTTCTAGAGAAATCTTAAACGAACTTGGATTACATGATTTACCTATCATAGCAGTTGCAAAAGGTAAGAAAAGAAATGCCGGTGAGGAAAAAATTTATTACAAGGGTAAAGAATTTATCTTAAATAAAAATGATCCTCTATTATTTTTTATTCAAAGATTAAGAGACGAAGCACATAGATTTGCAATTAGTACTCATAGGGCCAAAAGGAAGAAGAGCTTGAGCAAATCCTTACTTGATCAAATTCAAGGAATTGGTCGTCAACGAAAAAGGTCTCTTTTAAATCATTTTGGGTCTGCTAGGGCTGTGGAGTCAGCAAGTCTTGACGATTTAAAATCTGTAGAAGGAATAGAAGACAATATCGCTAAGAAAATATATAATTATTTTCACGAATAAATATGAAAATACCAAATATTTTAACAATCGGACGAATTATTATTGTGCCAGTGTTTGTTTTAACTTTTTTTATACCTGGCTTCTTTGGGGATTTAATTCCTTTCTTTGTATTCGTATTAGCTAGTTTTACAGATTATTTAGATGGATTGTTGGCTCGTTTATTTAAAGAGGAATCTAAATTAGGAGAAATGTTAGATCCAATAGCTGATAAAATACTTGTAGCGGCTGCTTTAATATTGTTAGTCATGAACGGTACGATTAAAAATTACGAAGTCATAGCTGCAATTATAATTCTTACAAGAGAAATACTTATATCCGGTTTGAGAGAATTTTTAGCGAAGGGAAGCGTGTCTATGGAGGTCTCAAGTTTAGCAAAATTAAAGACATTTTTGCAAATACTTGCGATTTCTATTCTTTTGACAGGAGAAAGTGGAAATAAGATTATTAACTTTCAAGATTATAATGCTCAAACAATTGGTATAATTTTACTTTGGCTTTCAGCTTTTTTAACCCTATATACGGGATATGATTATCTTAGAAAAGGAATAGATCATGCGATTAACGAGGATAGTAAGGACAATCAATGAGCCTCACCGAAACAAATTTAAGAGAAAAAGAGTTCCATAATAAACTACAATCAAATGATAAAGGTAGATTTGAAAATATATTTTATAAAGCAATTTATAATCTTAATGAAGATTTTTTCCTTTTTTTAAAAAATAATGTAAAAGATTGTGAAATTCTAGACTATGGTTGCGGTATTGGAAGTTCTATTGAAAAATTGATTGAGTGTAATCCTAAAAAAATTACAGGTATTGATATATCTGAAGTTTCAATAAATAAAGCAAAAAAAAGAGCAAAAAATCTTAATATTAAAGTTGATTATCAGGTAGGTAATTGTGAAAAAACTAATTTAGATAGCGACCGTTTTGATATTGTTTATGGCACTGGAATTTTACATCATCTTCAATTTGATAAGTGTTTAGATGAAATTTATAGAATGCTTAAAAATTCTGGAAAACTTATATTTATAGAACCACTAGGAACAAATCCTATCATAAATCTTTACAGAAAACTTACCCCAAAATCTAGGTCTAAAGATGAACATCCTTTGTTAAAAAAAGATTTGAAATATATTAAAAATAAATTTTTACAAACTGAAATTAAATACTATGGTTTTTTGACTTTAATATTTTTTCCTTTTTATAAATCTCCTGAAAAGTCAATTTTATTTAAATATTTGGCTAAAATAGATCAATATTTATTTAAATTTAAGTTTTTAAGATTATTTGCTTGGTCGGTTTTAATTATAGCAAAAAAAAATTAAGCAGCAGATTTTTTTCTTACTAGAGCCTGATAGCTGTTAGTTAAATCAGTAATTACATTGCAAATTTTAAAATTATAATCATTTATTTGAGAAACTGGAGTTATCTCTGCTGCTGTGCCAGTTAAAAAACAGCCTACAAATTTTTGCATTTCTTCAGGTTGAATTTTTCTTTCTATTATTTTAATTCCTTTGGCTTTTGCAATTTTAATTACTTCTCTTCTTGTAATTCCATCTAAAAAAGAGTCGGGAATAGGAGTATGCAATTCTCCTGCTTCATTTTTAAAAAATATATTAGCTCCTGTTGCTTCGGCAACATTTCCATCATGATCTAACATTAAAGAATCTGTAAACCCCTTACTTTCTGCCTCATGTTTAGAAAGTGTACAAATCATGTAAAGACCAGAAGCTTTTGTATCCCAAGGTATAGAATTTGGATTGGGTCTTCTCCAGTTAGAAATGTTTAACTTTATTCCTTTTAATTTTAATTTTGGATCAAAATAAGAGCCCCATTCCCATGTAGCAATTGCAACATTAATTTTATTTTTTTGAGCTGAAATTGCCATCATTTCACTTCCTCTCCATATAACTGGTCTAACATAACCATTTTGTATTTTCTGAATGTTAACTATACTTCTACAAGCATCATTAATTTCTTTTTGACTATATGGAACCTCTATACTCATTCTTTTAGCTGAATGAAACAATCTTTCTGTATGTTCTTCTAATTTGAAAATTTCACCTTCATAAACACGTTCTCCTTCAAAAACACAACTAGCGTAATGCAGTCCATGGTTTAAAACATGAATATTTGCGTCTACCCAATCTACAGTTTTTCCATTAAACCAGATTTTTCCAGATCTTTTATCGTACGGTATGCTTTCCATTATTAAGTAAATATATAGATTTTCTTGATACAAAAAAGTATATTTCTTAACAAGATAAGTCAATATAACTTACCATTATGAAAGATTTACTCTACTTAAAAGATGAACAAATTAAAGACTTTATTCAACTTTTATTCTATGCTTATAGGGAGACTTTTTCCGATCCAAAAGAACTTTTGTCTAAAAAATTTTTTGGTCCTGCTCATTTAAGATCATTAAACTTGATTGAACGACATCCTGGGATAAGTCTAGGGGAACTCATGTATAAACTGAAAGTAACTAAACAAAGTCTTAATAGAGTATTAAGAGACCTAATTAAATCTAAAATGATTAAACAAGTTAAAGACGAACATGATACAAGAAAAAAGAATTTATTTTTAAATAAAGAAGGTAAAGTTTTTTTTGAGATTGTCTATAAAGCGCAAAAAAAAAGAATATTTAATGCATTAAAAAATTCAAATTCTGACTCGGTAATTAAATTTAAAGAAGTTTTAAAAAAAATTGTAGATGGTAAATAATAAAAGACATATTCTTATTGTTGATGATGATAATAGAATAAGAGATTTATTGAGAGAATACTTAAATGAAAATGATTATATTATTTCTACTTCAGAGAATGCAGAAAATGCAAAAATTAAATTGTCTCAATTTAAATTCGATCTTATTGTATTAGATGTAATGATGCCTGGGCAAGATGGATATGAACTAACTAAAGAAATTAAAAAAAATATTCTAATACCAATAATTTTACTAACCGCAAAAGGTGAGGTTGAAAATAGGATTAAAGGTCTTGAGTTAGGAGCGGATGATTATTTAAGCAAGCCTTTTGAACCAAAAGAATTATTATTAAGAATAAAAAATATAATTGATAAAAATAATAAAATTGATTTAGATGTAAAACATTATATTGGTAATGCTCAAATTGACTTAAATAAAATGAAGATAAATCTAGATAAAGAAAATAAAAAGATCAATTTATCAGAAAAAAAAGTTTTGACGGAAATGTTAGCAAATCCAGGTAAAACATATTCGAGAGAAGCAATTGGTAAAATCTCAGGAATTAGTCAAGAAAGATCAATCGATGTTATGATTACTAGACTTAGACAAAAAATAGAAAAAAATCCTAAAAATCCGAAATATCTTCAAACTATCAGGGGGTCAGGCTATGTTCTCTGGATTGAATAAATACTTTAAAATTATTTTACCTAAAAGACTATTTTATAGAGCTTTAATAATTGTTGCTGCTCCAACAATTTTACTACAATTAATAATTACGATAGTTTTTTATGATAGTATATGGATCAAGGCAAATAAAAGCATTACAAGATCTTTAGTTTCTCAACTAAAAACTATTCAGAATGTTTACCTTAACAATAAAGATAATTTAGATTTTTTTACAGATAGTTATAAAAATAATTTTAATTTTGAAATAGATATAAATAAGAATTTATTTCCTTCAACAACTGGTGAAAGAAAATTTAGTCCTATGGACAGGTCCTTAAGAAGAGAGTTAAAATCTGCTTTTGGTAACAACAATTACTACTTTAATACATCAAAATTTAAAAAAGCAGTAGAAATCAAAATAAGAATAGAGAATAACGAGGTTATAGAATTTTTAGTTCCTAAAGAAATGATTTCAGCTTCCTCGGTAAGACTGTTTGTATTATGGACTACACTCCCCTCTATAGTATTGATTTTAATTGCATTAGTTTTTCTTAAAAATCAAACTAAACCACTTGTAAAATTAGCAAAAGCTGCTGAAAGATTTGGAAAAGGTAATTATGTAAATGATTTCAGACCTTCTGGTGCCGCAGAAATAAGAAAGGCAGCATATGAATTTGATAGAATGGCAAAAAGAATTAACCGTCATCTGAATCAAAGGTCTGAAATGTTATCTGGAATCAGCCATGATTTAAGAACACCTCTAACCAGACTTAAATTGCAGTTAGCTATGATTAGTCAAAAAGATGTATCTGAAAATATGTCAAAAGATATTGATGAAATGGAGAGTATGCTAAATGATTACTTGCAATTTGCAAAAACACAAGCTCAAGAAGAAACAACTACAATTGATTTAACTAATTTATTAAAAGAAATTAAACAAGATTTAAAAAATGAAAATCTAAATATAGTAAGTTTAGAAGATGCAATTTTAAGAGGAAGAACATCTTCTTTAAAAAGATGTTTTGAAAATGTAATACAAAATGGATTAATGTATGGAAAGAAAGTATACATAAGTTTACATAAAGGATCTAATAGAGCAATAATAAATATAGAAGATGACGGCCCAGGTATAGCTGAAGATCAGTACAGAAATGTTTTTAAACCTTTCTTTAGATTAGACAAAAGCAGAAGTCTTAATAAATCTGGAGTTGGATTAGGCTTAGCGATTGTTGAAGACATAATAAACTCACACGGAGGAAATGTACAATTAAGTAAAAGTAAGTACAAAGGATTACAAGTTAAGATTTCTTTGCCTTTTTAGTTTTTTTTTTTTGATAATTTTTTTATAAGCAATTCTTGTTTTTGAACTATTCTTTTTAGAACTTCAAATTCTTCTCTTGAAACAAGTTGGAGTTTATTAATAAGTTTATCTCTTTTAAATTTCATTTCAGTTGATATTTCTTTTTTAATATCTTTTGATGATAAAATTCCATTTTCAATTAAACTAGATAAAGTTTTCAATAATTTTTCAGAATTGTTCATAATTGATCTTATTTGATAGAAAAGATAATTTCAAATGTGATATAAGAAATCATGTATACCCATAATTTAAACCCCATTTTATTTGATTTAGGGTTTTTATCTATTAGGTGGTATTCTCTTGCCTATATTTTTGGAATTTTGATTGGATGGTGGCTTGGAAAAAAAATTATAGTTTCTAAAGCAAGTTCAGATAAAAATATCTTAATTGAGGAATTCGATAACTTAATAACTTATTTAATAATTGGAATAATTGTTGGGGGTAGAATTGGATATGTTATTTTTTACAATTTAAATTTTTATTTTCAAAATCCTCTTAGTGTTTTAAAAATTTGGGAAGGAGGAATGTCGTTTCACGGAGCATTGATTGGAGTAATCATTGCCACATATTATTTTTCCATCTCAAAAGGAAGAAGACTTGATGCATTATTTTTTTTAGATATTTTAGCTTGTGTTACTCCTGTTGGCTTATTTTTTGGACGCATCGCAAATTTTATTAATGGCGAACTTGTTGGAAAAGTTACAAATGTTTCTTGGGCAGTTATTTTTCCAACTATAGATACTTTGCCAAGACATCCTTCGCAATTATATGAGGCTTTTTTAGAGGGTTTAATTCTTTTTATTATAATGATTTCTTTTATCTTTAAAAAAAATTATAAAATAGGTACTTGTTCTTTGCTATTTTTAATTTTATATGGTGTTTTTAGAATCTTTTGTGAATTATTTAGAGAACCTGATGTTCAAATCGGTTATTTGTTTAATTTAACTAGCATGGGAACTTTATTAAGCGCAATAATGATATTATCTGGATTGATTATTTTTATAAAAAAACGATGAAATTAAATCAAAATTTTTTTAAAAAAGCCAAAACTCTTCCGGTCGACAAATTTTTTAACAATGTGCTTTTCGATAAAAAAAATGGATACTATTCATCTAAGGTTTCTTTTGGTTATGGAGGAGATTTTTTAACTGCTCCGGGAATATCAAATTTATTTTCAGAAACAATTGGTATATGGATTGTTTCTACGTGGAACTCCTTGGGTCAACCTAAACGACTCAATTTAATTGAACTAGGTCCTGGAGATGGAAGTTTAGTCAAAATATTAATCAAAACATTTGAAAAATTTCCTAAATTTAATAAATCGATAAAAATTTATCTGTATGAAAAAAGTAATTTATTAAAAAATTTGCAAAAGAAAAACATAAAGAGCCACAAGGTAAAATGGATACAAAATTATAATATGATCAAAAAAGGTCCAGTAATTTTTCTTGGTAATGAATTCTTTGATGCTGTGCCTATTAAACAATTTGTTCGTAAAAAAAATATATTATTTGAAAAGAATTACTTTTTAAATAAAGATAATGATATTAGTGAAATTTTGAAAAAAGCTTCAAATAAAGAAGTTTTACTGATTAAAAAGTTTAAGACTCTTAAAAATTTGAATTTTATTGAGTTTCCAAAATTAGGTCTTAAAGAATTAAATAAAATTACAAAAAAAATATCAAAACTTAACGGGGGTCTTTTGCTAATAGATTACGGTTATATGATCTCAAATAATAAAAGTACATTACAATCTGTAATGAAACATAAAAAAAATAATTTATTGGAAAACTTAGGAAAGGCAGATATTACATCTTTGGTTAACTTCAACCTTTTAAAAGAATTTTTAATTAAAAATAATTTAAAAGTTAAAAAAATTGTTACTCAAAAATTTTTTTTAGAAAAAATGGGTATTATCGAACGAGCAAATGATATAAGCAAAAAAATGAGTTTCGGTGAACAATCAAATTTATACTTAAGAATAAAGAGATTATTAGACTCCAAGTTTATGGGTAATTTGTTTAAAGTTATATTTGCTTATAAGTTTAAAGAGGATAAATTTTTAGGATTTGATTAATGTTTTACTCAAAAAAACTTAAAAAATTCAAAAGAGTCAATCATTGTTTTTTTTCAAGAAAAGGAGGATTTTCAAAAGGAATTTATAAAAGTTTAAATTGTGGTCAAGGATCAAAAGATAATAAAATAACAGTAAATAGAAATTTATCTTTAGTATCAAAAAAAATGAAAATAAAACCAAAAAACCTACTACTTATGTATCAAACACACAGCAACAAAGTAATAGAGATTACCGATAAAAACAAAAACTCAAAAAAATTTGCTGCCGACGCGATTATAACTAAACTAAAGGGTTATGGCCTTGGTGTTGTTACAGCAGACTGTGTCCCAATATTTTTATATGATTATCAAAATCAAGTCATAGGTTGCATCCATGCAGGTTGGAGAGGAGCTTTATCTGGTATTGTAGAAAATGTTATCAAAAAAATTAAAAGACTAAATCGAAAACATAAAATACTTGCAAGTATAGGCCCGTGTATTGGCAAGAGTAGCTATGAGGTAGATTTACATTTTTATAAAAAATTTATATCTATATCAAAAAAAAACTCAGCCTTTTTTTTAAAAAAAAATAGATATAAAAGATTATTTAATTTAAGAAAGTATGTTACTCATAAGCTAATTGAGTTGGGCGTTAAAATAGATAATGTTAATTATGATACTTTTAAAGAAAAAAGTAGATTTTTTAGCTATAGAAGATCCCAAAAAATGAGTGAATACGATTATGGGAGATGTATTTCTGTAATCAGTATGACAAAGTTTAGCCAAAATTAATCATTAAATTAATAATTGTTAAAGCTCTTTAACGCATATATCTTCAGCAACAAGAAAGTATCAATCAATAAAAAATGGATTTGGTTTGAAAACATTTAAAAATAATTGTATAAATAATCTTATTTCATGAAAATTTTATCTGGAACTAGCAACCTTAAGTTAAGCAAGGATATTTCCAAAAAATTAAAATTAAAATTAGTTAACACAAATATTAGAAGATTTGCTGATGGTGAAATCTACGTTGAAATTAATGAAAATATTAGAGGTAATAGTGTTTTTGTTATTCAATCAACTTCAAATCCTGCAAATGACAATTTAATGGAACTTTTGCTCGTGATCGATGCATTAAAAAGATCTTCAGCAAAAAATGTTACCGCCGTTATTCCCTACTTTGGTTATGCTAGACAAGATAGAAAAGTTGCTCCCAGAACATCTATCTCTGCAAAAGTTGTAGCTAATTTAATTACAAATGCTGGAGCAAGTAGAGTTGTTACGGTTGATTTGCATGCTGGGCAAATCCAAGGTTTTTTTGATATGCCAGTTGATAACTTATTTACTACACCGTTGTTTGCTAAATATATCAAAAGAAAATTTAACAACAGAAAACTTATTTGTGTATCTCCCGATGTTGGAGGGGTTCAAAGAACAAGAGGTTTAGCTACAAGAATAAAAGCGGATCTAGCAATTATAGACAAAAGAAGACCAGCGCCTGGAAAATCTGAGGTAATGAATATCATAGGTAATGTAAAAAAGAAAACTTGTATAATCGTAGATGATATAATTGATAGTGGAGGTACTATAGTAAACGCAGTTAATGCCTTAAAAAAAAATGGAGCTGAAGAAGTATATGTTTTTATTACACATGCAGTATTAAGTGGAGATGCTGTCAAAAAAATTAAAAACTCAAAAATAAAAAAACTTATAATTACAGACACAATTGATAACTCTCAAAAGATAAAAAATAACAATAAAATAGAGGTCTTGTCTATCTCCTCATTAATGTCCGAGGCAATCAAAAGAATAGCAAATTCAAATTCGGTATCAGATTTATTCAATTAATACTTGTTTTATCAAATAAGTTGAGTTATATAGCCTTTTCTAAAAAATTAAATGAGCAATTTAAAAGCAATAAAAAGAGTAAACACTTCTTCTGGCGCAACTAATAAGTTGAGAAACACCGGATTTATTCCAGCAATTTTATATGGAGGAAAAGATCCTAATCAAAAAATTTCAATTGAAAAAAAAGCAGTTAGAGACATTATTAATTCAGAAAATTTTTTATCTAAAGTTTTAGAATTAGATATTGATGGAAAAAAGGAAAAAGTTTTACCTCGTGATGTATCTTATCATGTAGTTTCTGAGGAGCCCATTCATATTGATTTTATGAGAGTAGTTTCGGGAAAGAAAATTGTTTTGGAAATTCCAGTTAAATTTATAAACCAGCCTGACTCACCGGGACTAAAGAGAGGTGGAGTTCTTAATATAGTAAGGAGAGCTGTGGAATTAAAATGTCCGGCAGAAAATATACCAAGTGATATTACTATAGATCTAAAGGGAACAGACATAGGAACTAGTTTAAAAATTTCATCAGTAAAATTACCAGAAAATGTCGTGCCGACAATTACTGATAGAGACTTTGTCATTGCCACTGTCGCTGCTCCAACGGTTATAAAAGAACCAGAGAAGCCTGCTGAAGCAGCAGCTGAAGGTTTGGAAGGAGAAGCAGCAGCTGAAGGAGCTGAAGCAACTGGTAAAGACGGTGACCCAACTAAAAAAGATGAAAAAGGAAAAGAAGGTACTGGAAGTGATAAAAAACCAGAAGATAAAAAACCTGCTGAAAAAAAACCTGCTGAAAAGAAATAATTAATATGCTTTTACTTGTCGGATTAGGAAATCCAGGCTCTAACTACACTAATACGAGACACAACATCGGTTTTAAAATTATTGATGCAATTAACTTACATTTTAAATTATCAAAACAAAAACCAAAATTCAAAGGGTTGCTTACAACTGGAAACATAGAGTCGAAAAAAATTTATGCAATTAAGCCATTAACTTTTATGAACAACTCCGGAACTGCTATAAAAGAATTAATAGATTATTTTAAGATTGATGCAAAAGACGTTTTTGTTTTTCATGACGACATGGATATTGATTTTGGAAAAATTAAAGCTAAATTTGGAGGCAGTAGTGCTGGACATAATGGAATTGAGTCAATTGATAAATTTATAGGTAAAGATTATTCAAGAGTGAGAGTTGGTATTGGCCATCCTAAACAAAAGAAAAAAGTAAATAATCACGTTCTTGAAGATTTTAAAGAAGATGAAGAAGAAAAAATCAAAGAAATTACTGAGAGTATTGTAAAATTGATACCGACATTAATCGATAAAAAAATTGATCTATTCTCCAGTAAAGTTAATCAAAATCTTAATGGGATTTAAATGTGGAATCGTCGGACTTCCGAATGTAGGTAAGTCTACTCTCTTTAATGCTTTAACAGCGTCAAAAAATGCGGAAGCTGCAAATTTTCCTTTTTGTACAATTGATCCAAACATAGGTATCGTTGATGTTATAGATAAACGATTAGACTCGTTATCAAAAATATCGAATTCTAAAAAAAAAATTTATGCAAATATTACTTTTGTAGATATTGCTGGATTAGTTAAAGGAGCTTCAAAAGGAGAAGGTTTAGGAAATAAATTTCTATCGCATATAAGAGAGGTGGACGCAATTATTCACTTAGTAAGGTGTTTCAAATCTGATAAAATTACTCACGTAAACTCAGAGATAAATCCATTAAATGATTTAGAAATTATTAAAACAGAGATCGTACTTTCTGACATAGATTTAATACAAAAAAAGTTAGAAAAAAGCAAAAAAAAACTACTTAAAGAAAATGAAGTTTTAATATTAAATAATAAATTAGAACTTTTGAATAAAGGAAATGACATAATTTCTAAAGATAAAGAGGAAAACAAATTTTTAAACTCTTTAGGCCTTTTGTCTGTTAAGCCGAAGATTATAGTTTGTAACGTTGATGAAGGAAGTTTAGTTTCTGGAAATGAGTTTACGAAAGCTGTCAAATCTACATACCCCGATGAAAAAATAATATCGATATGTGCAGATATAGAAGATCAGATTATGGGATTAGATATAAATGAAAGAGAAACGTTCATGAAAGAAATTGGATTAGACAAAACTGGTTTAAACCAACTAATAAAAGAAGGCTACGATCTATTAAATTTAGATACTTTTTTTACTTCAGGGCCAGAAGAAAGTCGAGCTTGGACAATAAAGAAAAATACTTTAGCTCCAAAAGCTGCGAGTGTAATACATACAGATTTTGAAAAAAATTTTATAAGAGCTGAAACAATAGCATGTGAGGATTTTGTAAGATTTGGAAGTGCTGAAAAATGCAAAGAAAACGGAAAATTAAGAATAGAGGGAAAAGATTATATTATAAAGGACGGTGATGTTTTATACTTCAGGGTCAACCCTTGACCAGATTTTTTTCATACTAAGATAAACTAAAACTGTTAGAAGAATTAAGTAAATTATTACCTTTACTCCTGTTCTGTGTCTTTCTTCAAGCTCTGGTTCAGCTGCCCAAGATAAAAATGTGGTCACATCTTTTGCCATTTGATCCACAGACGCTTCAGTTCCATCCGTGTATTCTACTATGCCTTCTGACAAAGGAGCGGACATTTTTATCTTATTGCCAATCATATACTTATTGTAATACACGCCATCGTCTAAGATCATACCGGTTGGTGGTTCCTCATAACCTACTAACACGGAGTAAATATAATCCGATCCTCCTGGTCTTGCTTTTACTAGAACTGACATATCTGGAGGGTAAGCACCTCCATTAGCAGCAGTAGAAGCATTTATATTTGGGTAAGGGCTTTTAAATTTATCTGATGGTCTTCCTGGTCTCATAAACATCTCTCCTTGACTGTCTGGCCCATCTTCAATCTCAATACTAGCAGCTATAGCTTTGACCTCTGCATCGGAAAACTCTGGCCCACCTCTTTCTCCTAAGTTCCTATAACTTAGATATTGCATTGAATGACAAGAAGCACAGACTTCTTTGTAAACTTGAAAACCTCTTTGTAAGGAAGCTCTATCGAATTTGCCTGTTAAACCTTTAAAGCTCCAATTTATTTTAATTGGATCATTTTGCTCTGCGGAATTTATTAAACTAGGAAAAATAAATGTAAATATAATAATTAGTATTTTCGTAAATTTAAATTTTTCCATTATCTTTCTTCGCTAGAGATGGTTCTGCCCCCCCAGACAAAACTGGTTCTGAAATACTCATAGGAACTGGATCTGTTTTCTCTAAAAGACCGACTACTGGTAAGATAACTATGAAATGTAAGAAATAATAAATTGTTCCAATTCTAGCCAAAACTAAATAAATTCCTTCTGCTGGCATTGCCCCCATATATCCAAGCATTAAAACGTCTATTACAAATATCCAATAAAACTGTCTATAAATAGGCCTGAATACTGCAGATCTTACTTTTGAAGTATCTAGCCAAGGTAAAACAAAAAGAATAAAGATTGCTCCGAACATTAATATCACTCCGCCAAGTTTATCTGGCACTGATCTTAAAATTGCATAAAAAGGTAATAAATACCATTCGGGAACTATATGAGCTGGTGTAACTAGGGGATTTGCTGGAATATAATTATCAGAATGTCCTAAAACATTAGGTGTAAAAAATACAAAACCTGCAAATACTATCATAAACATCAATAAGGCGAATGCATCCTTAATTGTTATATAAGGATGAAAAGGCACGGTGTCTTTAGAAGGTTTCTTTATATCAATTCCTACTGGATTATTATTTCCAGGAACGTGCAGTGCCCAGATATGTAGGACTACCAAGCCTAGAATTAAGAACGGTATAAGGTAGTGTAAGCTAAAAAATCTATTTAAAGTTGGATTATCAACTGAGTAAGCTCCCCACAGCCAAGTAGTAATACTTTCACCTACTAAAGGAATTGCACTAAATAAATTAGTTATGACAGTAGCGCCCCAAAAACTCATTTGACCCCATGGTAACACATATCCCATGAAAGCTGCCGCCATCATCAATAGATAAATCATTAAACCAATAATCCAAATAACTTCTCTTGGAGATTTGTAAGATCCATAAAATAAAGATCTAAAAATATGAATATAGACTGCCAAAAAGAACATCGATGCTCCATTACTGTGAATGTATCTTATCAACCAACCATAGTTTACATTACGCATTATATGTTCAACACTTGCGAAAGCTAAATCTGCATGAGCTACATAATGCATCGCTAAAACTATACCTGTGATTATTTGTGTTAATAAACAAAATGTTAGTATCCCTCCAAAAGTCCACCAATAATTTAAATTTTTTGGCGTAGGATAGTCAGTCAAATGTTTTCCTAAAGTTAATAGTGGTAAACGGTCATTCAGCCATTTTCCGGCTTTTGAGTTTGGTGTGTAATTGTCTTCACTCATAAATAAATTATCCAATCTTAATTGTGTTGTTGTCTACAAATTCAAATTTAGGTATTTCCATATTTTTAGGCGCTGGTCCTTTTCTAATTCTACCAGAAACATCGTAATGAGAACCGTGACAAGGACAAAACCATCCTTTATAATCCCCTTTATCTTTTAAAGGCACACACCCTAGATGTGTACAAACGCCTAACATTACCAGCCATTCATCTTTTCCATCTTTTACTCTTTCTTCATCTTTTTGAGGATCTGGCAAATCGTCCATGCTTACTGCTCTAGCTTCAGCTATTTCTTCAGAAGTTCTTCTCTTAAGAAAAACTGGCTTTCCTCTCCATAATACAGTTATAGATTTTCCAGGCTCAACTTGACTAATATCAACTTCAGTAGTAGCCAATGCTTGTTGGGCTTTATCAGGATTCATTTGATCAATTAAAGGCCAAACAACAGCTCCAAGTCCTACAGCTCCAACTGTATAACTAGCTGTAAATAAAAAATCTCTTCGATTTACTTTTTTTTCTTCTTTGCTCATTTACGTATGTGTTTATAATGTAATTATTAAATAAGACTAAATAATTCTGTTTTCTAGGGTCAGAATGACACATAAATATAGTAAATAAAGCCATAATAATGCACATAGCTCTCTATAAACCAGACATACCTCAAAATACAGCAGCTATTATAAGATTGTCAGCCTGCTTAAATTTGAAAATTCATATAATAGAACCTTGTGGCTTCAATATTAACGATTCTAGGTTCAAACGTGTGGTAATGGATTATATGAAGTATACTAAAATTGTTAGATATGAAGATTATGATATGTTTTTAAAAAAAAATAAAAATTTTAGATTAATTTTAGTGACTACCAAAGCAAATAAATCTTATCATAAATTTAAATTTAGAAAAAATGACATACTATTATTTGGAAGAGAAAGCGCCGGTGTTCCTGAAAACTTACACAAAACTATATTAAACAAAATTAAGATTCCTATGAATAAAAAAACTAGGTCTTTAAATGTGGCGATGAGTGTTGCAATCGTTGCTTCTGAAGCATTAAGGCAAAATAACTCAGCTGGATAATGATCGATTTAAATTTTAGAAAAAATATGGCTAGCAAATGGTTTACATACTTGCAAACTCAAATATGTAAAGAATTTGAATATTTAGAAAATAATAAAGTTAAATTTAGCCGAAGAGATTGGAAAAAAGAAAAAGTTAAAGATGGAGGTGGTACATCTTATCTTTTATCTAAAGGAAAAATTTTCGATAAAGTTGGAGTGAACAAATCTACTGTCTCTGGAAAATTCCAAAAAAAATTTAGATCAAATATTTTAGGGGCAAAATCAAACGGAAATTATTGGGCTTCTGGTGTTTCGGTGGTAGCTCACATGAAAAACCCTAAAATACCTGCTATACATTTTAATACAAGATTCATTGTGACTACAAAAGAATGGTTTGGTGGTGGAATGGACGTAACTCCAAGTCATAAAGATCTTAAAGAAAAAGCAATTTTACATGATAACTTGAAAAAAGTTTGTCTTCAAAATAAAAAAAATTATGCCAAATACAAAAAATGGTGTGATGAGTATTTTTACCTTCAACATAGAAATGAGTCTAGAGGAATTGGAGGAATATTTTTTGACTATGAAACTAAGGATTGGATTAAAAACTTTAAGTTTGTAAGAGAATTGGGCTTATCTTTTATAGATATTTCTAAAAAAATTATAAATAGAAAAAAAAAAATTAAAATGGTCAAAAAAAGATAAAGAGAAACAATTATTTAAAAGAGGAAGGTATGTTGAGTTTAACCTTTTATATGATAGAGGTACTAGATTTGGATTAAACTCAGGTGGTAACATTGACTCAATTTTGATGTCTCTACCTCCAGAAGCTAAATGGAAATAAATATGGAAAAGGAACCGATAACAGTCAATGGATTAAAAGATTTAAAATCTGAATTAGAGAATTTAAAAAATGTGGCGAGACCAAAAGTGGTAGAAGCTATTGCAGAGGCGCGATCACATGGAGATTTAAAAGAAAATGCTGAATATCATGCAGCTAAAGAACAACAAGGTTTAATTGAAGGTCGTGTAATGGAAATTAACGATCTAATAGCTAGAGCAAATGTAATTGATGTAACCAAAATTGAAAATAATGGAACAGTAATATTTGGATCAACTGTCAAGGTTAAAGATTTAGATACAGATAATAAAATTTCTTACAGATTAGTTGGCAAAGACGAAGCAGAAATTAAAAAAAATTTAATTTTTTTTAAAAGCCCTATAGGAAAATCGTTAATTGGGAAAAATAAAGGAGATTTAATAAGTGTTAGCACTCCTTCGGGTGAAAGAAATTTTGAAATACTTGATGTAGATTATATTTAATAATAATTTTGTTTGATTATATCAATTATTTTTTGATTGGAAATTTTAAAATTATTACTCAGCCATTCATTTTCAATTTTTTTTAAAACTTTACCTATAGCGACACCCTCTCTCATTCCGTTTTTAATTAAATATTTTCCATCAATTGGAAATTTATGAACCTTAGAATTTAATATCTTTTTAGAATTTTTTGAGAAAGTAAATAATTTATATTTATCGTTTATTGTATAACACAATAAATTTACAAATAATAAGTGACTCTTCCCGTTTAAATATATATTTTTTTCTAAATCTTTATCAAAAAAATTTTTGCTCTCTTTAAGTAATTTCAAGCTTTTAAATAATAAATTCAAATTTTCTTTTCTTTGGTTTGAAACATTGTATTTGTGACAAAAATATTCGTGATTCTCTTTTTCATCTATCAGTAAAACTGCAAGTAAAATATCGCTATCTATTTTCAAATATTTGTAAACAGAAGATAATCTTTCTAGTCTGTTCAAAAACTTTAATTCTGGAAAAATAAGTGAAAAAATAAACTTTTTATTTTGGTCTTTAATAATGCTTTTAAAATTATTCAAATTCAAAATTTTAATTAATTCATTAAATATCCTTTCTTTAGAGATTCTTTTTATACCATCTAAATTAAGTTTTAATGCCTCTGTTGTCTTTATATCTATTTTACTTTCATACTGTATTGTAAATCTCAAGAATCTAATAATTCTTAAATAGTCTTCCTCAATTCTTTTTTGAGGGTCGCCTATGAACTTTACGTTATTATTTTTTAAATCTGTTAATCCCATCTGAGGATCAAAAATTTTTCCTTCGATGTCTAAATAAATAGAATTAATAGTAAAATCTCTTCTCTCTGAATCTAAAATCCAATCATCTATATATTTTACCACAGCATGTCTTCCATCCGTTTTCACATCTTTTCTTAGAGTTGTTAATTCAAGTTTAAATTTTTTTGATAGTAGAGTTACAGTTCCATGTTTAATACCTGTGTCAACAATTTTGAAGTTAGTATTTTGAAATCTTTGTTTAATTTCCTCTGAATTCAAGGTTGTGGCAATATCTATGTCATCTACAGTTTCTCCAGTTAAATGCTTTCTAACGCAACCACCAACAAACCTAGCGGCAATAGTTTCTTTGGAAAATCCTTGATGTAATTTTTTAAAAACAAATTTTAATTCTCTATTTTTGTAAAAAGGAAATAGATTTCTTTTAAGGTTTTTAATAAAGTTAAAACTTATATTAAACATACATTATTGGCTGGGGCACTAGGATTCGAACCTAGGATGGCGGTATCAAAAACCGCTGCCTTACCGCTTGGCTATGCCCCAATATTAAGATTTTGATATATCA
>MDTB01010187.1_pt1 | contig 20559 bp, 29 predicted proteins | sample 811161 | NCBI WGS metagenome assembly MDTB01 (sample SAMN05326650, study PRJNA326480) | marine metagenome | isolation source: seawater | place: Mediterranean Sea | collected 2009
TGTTATTTTAAATGGATCATTTAAAGTGATTTATGATGTTGGTGATTATGCGGCTTCAGTGGAACTAGGAAACATGTCCATGGCAACTAAGAGAAGTGATACTTTTTTTATGTTGAAACAAAAATTTGTTAATGAAGAGTGTCTTCTAGCATTGCCAGATGAGCACAAAATTATACAAGCGGATGATAATGTTGATAGGTGTTTAATAGTTACAAAGTGGGAAAAATGTCTTATGGACGGCTTTGATTTGTTTAACAAATTAAATCAACGTCGACAAACTACTGAGCATATATCTATGATGAATAAATTGCACTATGATTTAGGTAAAGCATTAAAAAGAATACATGACAAAGGTGTATATATTCTTGATTTAAAACCTGAGAATATGTTATTATGTAACAATAAATTAAAATATGCAGATTTGGACGACGTAGTTTTTAAAGAAAATCTAAGAAAAGCAGTGTATGAAAGAATTAACAATTTTGGTACAAATAAAGTAAAAGTTGATTCTTTATCTTGTGTGAGGGAAGTTGTCACCCCAGATTACAGTTATTTGCTATTCAGTAAGATATTCGACTGTTTCAAACGTGATATTGAATTAGTATCACGGTCCGATGGTAATAAAGCTGTAGATCTTTATTGTTCTTTATATGCTTACGTTGATTGGTATGCATGGTCGATGGTAGTCTGTTTAAATGAACCAAAATATTCAAATATATTAAATTATGAAAATTGGGATCAACGATCAAAAATACCACCGGTTTTGGGGAGAGCAATAATGGATGATAATAGTTACAACCCCAACATAAATGTCTTAACAAACATTGCATTATACAAACGACATAATTATAATGAAATGCAAAAAGCTCTCAATTTCATGGCATTTTTTATTGATCAATACGTGTATTGGAGAGAGGATAAATGTAATACATTGGATATAAATGTAAATTTAGTAGAACCAGTAAAGTGGATAGAAAGTACTTTTGACTCAAGCAAAAGATGTATAAACCTTTCAAATGAATTAAGTTTAAAATTAACACCGTTGCTAAAATTTTAATGTATTGTGTAGTCAAAGTCAGACATCATTCCCATGACATGAGTGTATCTAGGATAATCAGCAGATGGTCTAATAGTATCAAACTGACCATTTTTACATGGTTCACTTTGTAAAAGTCTTTTTAAATGTAATATTAATTCATTTTTATTTGCAATTATTTTTTGTTGGTCAATAATTTTTTTGTTTAATTTTATTTTCTCTAATCTATTTAATACTAATCTCATTTCAAATTTATTTTTCAAGTCTTCATACTGTTTTTTTAAATCATTACATAATTCTAAATATTGACCATCGTTCATTTGCAATGGTACATTAAATATTTATACTAAGAAAAATGTCTCTGTTGAGTATGTTTTTTTATAACATTTGGTGCACATGTAATTAGAATTAACCAAAATGACTTTCATAACATCTTTGTTACAGTAATTACATCGTTTGAATTTGATTATTTGTTTTACATTTTTTACTGCATTCAACAATAAGGCTTGTTTATACATTTTCCTGTATTGTATCTATATATATACTAATGCTTTAATCATATGCATAATATATTTGTCGCTATATTTGAGGTGATATGTATATTTATATTTGCATTACTTATATTGTATACTTTAATATGCTGTTTATTAGGATTAAATGAATGTTTTAAATGTATATATGATCTTGTATTAAAATGTATAGAATTTACTTCAGAATATTTTATAACAGAACAAGAAATAAATGGTGTCTGTACAATATGTTTAGAAGATGTTCGTTCTGTTCCTTTAGAATGTGGTCACGTATTTCATGATAAATGTATAAATAAATGGTTGAAAGATAATGACACATGTCCAAATTGTCGAATGGAATTGGTCTAAACAACAACAGCTATGTCATTAGCTTCAAATACTGGTTCAGCCACAACATAAACTGGCTGGACTTGAACAGGTTTTGCAAACATTTCTTTGAACCTATACTTAAGACATTCAATATACAACCATGCACAAACAAAAGCAAAACAAAAAAAGCCACAAATAATTAAAATTTCGTCCAACAGTTCCATTTCATATAATAAATAATATAAATATAGTACTCTAAATGTTTATTTAATACTTTTTAAAAATAATATATGTAATAATACCTAAAAAACTAGTTATTATACCAATCCATTGTAGAAATGAATATTTATAATTAAATACAAATATAGATAATATTATACTTCCTAATCTATTTATATCTGCAGCAACAGCAATATTTGTTATTTTTTCTTTTTTATACAAATTCATATAACTCAGTGAAATTAAACATCCCATAAAAGATAAATATAACAATATAATGGATGATGTTATAGGAAAATTTTCGTAATTTTTAGGTATTTCATTTTCAATACTAACTATGATAAAAGGTAGTGAATAGATGAATTGAATGAGAGAAATGCCTTCTGCAGTTTGATTTAAATCTGTGACAACATATTTAGTATATGTTGTATTTATTATATACAATGTTGAATTCACTGATAACAATAGATATCCATACAAAGAAAAATTTAAATCTTTAAATGCATATATAATTCCACCAAACACAGAAAATATCAAACCTGTAATTTGTATTTTATTAATTTTTTTATTGAAAAAGATGTAGTCAACCAGAGTAATAATACAAGTTGTTATATTTCTAAAAATAACTATTGTTGGAATAGTTATATATGGCATTGCTTCCATACTTGTAGTTAACTGTAAAAAAAGATAAAATGCTGGTATAAAACATTCTATCAATTGATTTCTATCAATTTTATTAATTTTTATAAAATCTGAATATACTAATAATAATAATAATAGAATAGATATAAAATTTTGGATAAAAATAATAGTTTTTGGATAAGGATAATTATGCATTAAAAATTTATTTCCAACAGTTAATGAAACACTTGCAATAAATAAAGATATGTACCATTTCATTTTTTTATTTCATACATGTATGTATTTATAGTTTACATTCAGGATATGTTACAACATTATTCATTAATCCTAAATGTTCTGCAGAAATTCCAAATCCAGAATGTGATCGTATCAATACATTTGTTTTTGCCATCATTATAACTTCTACCAAAGACTCCGTTATAATGTCTTTGCCATTCTTTTTTAAGTAATTGAGTCCAGTGGTAGCAATACCAGAATGTCTTGGTTCAATACTTGTTGTAAATATATAATTATTGTATTTTTTCTTTGCTTTTTGTTTTAAAGTATAAGAATCTGTAGTTAAAAAATAAACAACATCTTTTAATCCCAATTCATCTTGTATTTTTATTGCACATTTGAGATATCCATTAAGTAGATGATCTGTTGGTTTTTTATTTCCTAAAAGCACTTGATCACCTGTTCTTATTTGAATTGTTATAATATTTTTATATACTTTATCTTTTAACCAGTCTGACAATTCTTTTTCATAATGTGATAGTTTTTTTTCTAAATATGATCCAAATTTAAATAAATACCAAAATCCACAACCTCTCACCTGTGGTTTGTAATCATCCAACCAATATTTCATTATTTTTGCAGTGTCTATATGAACCCAATTACCACAGTCTGAATTATCATTAAATTGCTGTGATGTAGCAATTCTTATAAAATCATAATCCATATTCCAATCACAATTATTAAAACTACTCATTTTTTTACTGTTTATAATTTTTGTTTTATTTTTCCAATCGTACAAATTTGGAAGTAAAATCTCAGGATAAATATCATATGGTTCTTTCCACAAAATATTAAATTTGTAGTTTCTATCATTTGCATAGACAAATAAAGATACTAAGCTTCTAATTTGATCCCCTAACCCAGCACATGTGTTTTCTTTGGAACATTCCCATGTCAATACTTGTGGATGAATTGGTTCTGAAACTATTTTTTGATACAAATTACATTTTTCATTTATTGGTATTTTCTCACCAGTATATCTACTTATATTTTGAATGTCTTGCATGACTAAATTGTATGAGGGGCTTGATATGGATTCAGTATAAGTTAATCTATTGTAAAAAAAAATTATTATAAGTGTGAATGTAACTGATGCAATTATGACATATGTAGTCATTTCTTATCTAATAACTTAATATATATATATTGTTAATTTTGACAACAATAAAAAAAAATTTAAATACTACCCTATAAATATAGTGTATTTTACAGTAAAATGAAGGTTTTCTTTACAATTTTAACAGTACTTCTAATTTCACAATCTTATGCAACAGAATATTTAACCAAAGATGATTTTGAATCAAAAACAAGTGGTAAAAAAGCATTTGTTGCTTTCAAAGCTCCATGGTGTGGACATTGTAAAAAATTAAAGCCAGACTGGGATAAGTTGGCTGATGTAGTTGATATTGTGGTTGGAGAAGTTGACTGCACTGTGGAAAAGGATTTATGTGCGAAACATGGTGTTCAAGGCTTTCCAACTATAAAATATACTAATGGTTTTGGCTGGAAAAAGTATGAAAAAGCAAGAGATTTGAGCTCACTGGAAAAATTTGTTGAAGAGGAATTAGGTGATTCATGTCTAGATGATCCTAACCTTTGCTCAGAAGAAGAATTGGAAAAATTAAACAAATACAAATCCATGAACACAGATGAAATTCACATTAGGTTGGAAGAAATTGAAACTGAAAAAGAAGATGCAGATGCTTTATTTAAAGTAAAAGTTGAAAAGTTACAGAAAAAATATAAGGAATTGCAAGAGAAAAAAAATAAAAATGTTGCTGATTTGGATGAAGAAGAATCATATTTGAGATATACTTTGAATTCAAATAAAGAGGAGTTATAAATATGATTAAAAATCTATTAAATGTGGGAAAAGTATGCTTTTGGTTGGATATCAAATATCACAACAATTACATACAAAATACCTCAGATATATAAAATATATAAAGTAAAAAGTGTAGAAAGTATTTCTTTGTTTTCATTATGTATTCAAGTATTTGGTTATATTTTTTATATTTTACATGGTTATTTTAATGATGATACAACAATATTTTATGGTATGATTACACCCTTGGTAGAAAATTTGATATTAATTTTTATGTATTGTTATTATAAGGACAGAGCTACTTAAAATCTAAATCTATTCATTAATTTTGTTGTTGTAATTGTTCGAACTCTAGGATTGTCATGTACAATACTTTGATGCTCCCAATAATCATCTTCTGTAAATCCAACAAACTTATTACATGACAAACAGATATATTGTAAAGTTCCTGATATTTTTAATCCTTTACCAACACCACAACCATCATAGTTGCGAGCAGCAGAATTTGGTGTACTTTGTCTCGTTGTAACGGTTACTTCTTGATAATACTGCCAATTTCTCCTTTTTATTCTAGATATGGCTTCATCCATCGAATATGTGTTTGTTATTCTAGAAATAAATGTTTGCTCTACTTCATTGTTAAAATGTTTTTGCAACGGTATAATGATCCCATATACATCTCCAACACATAAATTCTTTCCAATTTTATTATTTTTATATTTTTTGCTTTGCTTTCTTAAAAATTTTGTTATTTCTTTGATAAATCTTATTTTGTTATCTTCTATAGTTAAAAATTCTGGAGCAGTAATGGAATTATAAATATCAGTCATCCTCCAATCGATCACTGTTTCCCATTTTTCATAGTATCTCTTTTCTTCTTCTGACATTTTATTAAAAATATCTTATATTAAGTAATATATTTATTTTAATTTATAACACTTGCTAATCTTGATATATTTTATAACATTTATCTTTTGGTCGATATGTTTTATAATAATCATTTAAACATTGTCGCCATAACTGCATTTGATTCGTCATATTTATATCTATAATATTTATTTTATATATATGTACATATATGCATTTTGTTTAATTATATTTATAATCATAGTATTTTTATGCATGGACATACACAAAAACAGACTTGTGAGATGGATGTTCAAAGCATGTATAAAACCTAAAATTATACCTGCATTTATCGTTACTGAAATAGAACCAAACAGTAGTGAAAAACCAATTATTGTTGAAGAAATCCATGAAATCGACTGTATTTAGCCTTATAAATAAGGACCAACTTAATAAAAATGAACTGTTTTGGAAGTAAAAAAGTAACTGTATTAAAAAATGAAATATTTGACTTAATGGATACCAATGGTGACAACAAATTATCAAAAGAAGAACTTGGTATCGTAGCAAAACATATTTGGAATCATGATATTCTTCAGGCTAAAAATTATGTCACAAAATTACAGGTGAGAGATCCGGTAGATCATGTTCATTTGTTATTAAATACAAAAAATGCAACTAAAAGTCATTTGAAAAGTTTATATGGTAGATTACCTTATGAAAAATGGGCGGATGAAGTGTTACCAGAAATGCAGAGAGCAGAGTTAGGGAGATTAAAAAAAGTAGTGTCTAAACAATAATTAATATAATATTTATTAAAAATTTCCATAATCTATTGCTAATAATAAATTTAACGCACACCATACATTCCATATTCCAATTGATATAGCACCAGATAAATTTGTTTGACCAACACAAATAAAAAATAATATTGCAAATATGATGTAATATATAACCGCACCTAACGTTATTAACCCTTGACCAAAGTTTAATAATGTATGCTGTGATTTATCATTAGAATAATACGCTTGTATATCTTGTGGTAAATGCCAGTAACGTGTATACCAATACATGCCTAATGTCATGCATATAGTATATAATAAAAAAACAACATAAGCAAAAGATCCAATGTCAACATCAGCTAACATTTCGATACATTTTAAAACAGAATAAACTTTACCTCCATAATTCATCATAACAGTGTGTCTTAAAAAAAATGGAGCACCTGGAATAAAATCATCATCGTTTGCATAAGATATTTTAACTTGAGACATTTTATATAAAAATAAACTTATTTAAAGTATAAATTTGTTCTTTTGTTTTTAAAATGAAATTCTACTTGATTCTCAGTATATTCTTTTTTATAGTATTGCAGAGTTCTGCTTCAACTATAGATACATGTACTATGAAAACAACCGGCTCCAATAAAACAGATTGGAGATATTCGTCAAAACCTTGCCCTTTCTTATTTGAATGTATGAAAAGAGATTCTACTAATGCTTTTGAATATACTCTTTTAGGAGATACAGATTTATGTACACAAAATAATTGTTTGATAAAGGGATGCACTTGTAAGGGTAGATGTTACTTTTGGTGGTTCTATACGATACCGTTGTTACTGTTATTTTTAGGGTTTTGTTGGTTAATATTGAAATTTTGTTGTGATCCTGTAAATAAAACGTAAGAGATTAAAAAGTTGTATTTAAATTAAACTGTTCTTTTTTTACACCTACTCCAGATTTTGAATATTCTCCTACTCTTTTCTCAAAAAAATTTGTTTTACCTTCTAAACTTATCATATCCATAAATGAAAATGGGTTAGTTACTTTATAATATTTTTGATAACCCAAACTTGAAAGTAAATGATCCGCTACAAATTTTACATATTGTTTCATCAATATTGCATTCATACCTTTTAAATTTTTTGGTAACGTTTCATCTACAAATTGACATTCAACATTAACTGCATCGTCAATTATACTTAACACAATATCTCTTGTTAACCTGGGAAAATATTTGTATAATAAAACTGCAAAGTCCCTGTGTAACCCCTCGTCTCTTGATATTAATTCATTTGAAAAACACAATCCTGGACACCTGCCCTGATTTTTTAACCAAAAAATACTGCAAAAACTAGATGAAAACATTATACCTTCTACACAGGCGAATGCTATTAATCTCTTACTGAAACAAGTGACTCTGTCAATTGTGTCATCCTTAGCAATATATCTCAACGCCCACTCAGCCTTTCTTTTGGTTGCTGGATGATGTTCAATTGCGTTAAACAATTCATTCTTCTTATCACCACCAAACTTATCAATTAATAATGAATATGTTTCAGAGTGTATGTTTTCCATAGCAGTTTGAAACCCATAAAATGCTCTTGCTTCAGGTACTTGTATTTCTGAACAAAAATTTTGAACTAAATTTTCTATTACAACTCCATCTGATGCAGCAAAAAAGCCTAATATTTTTAGTATAAAATTTTTTTCTTCTTCATTCATTTCATTCCATGTTTTATCATCATCACCTAAATCTATTTCTTCAGCAGTCCAAAAACATGCCTCAGACTGTTTGTACATTTGATATATGTCATTGTATTGAATAGGAAATAAAACAAATCTTTTTGTATTCTCTTTGAGCAGTTCCATTTATTTTAAACTAGTTTCCTTTTATACTTTTCTAAAAACAAAATGTATGGCATATTTGATTTTTCAGGTAATTTATTGCTTTCCATAATATTATTATCATTCAGGTAAACCCATCCACCATTTGTTTTTCTTCCCACTGCAGTATAATGTCCACTATCTGTTGAACCAGAATGGTTACATACAGCAGTTAATCTGTAATATCTTAATTGTTTAAATGATATTTCAGAATTAATTTTATATCCATCATTTGTAAATCTTTTTAAATGACAGACTAATATTTCAGGATATCTATGAATTTTTATATTTTTAGATGCTTTGGTTGATTTACATTTTTCACATTTGTATTCTATTTCTTCTTCTTTTTCATAGTCTTCTATTAATGATTCTAAAGTTGTTTCATCCTCTATTTTTAGACTCAATGTCAGAAAATCTTGCTTTGTTTCTGATTTAAATTTACAATTGTTACAAACTATTGTAGATTGAATTTCCCCCTTGAATGGATTATGAAAGTTATGTTTTTCATAAAAATCATCAATAAGAAACAAGAACAACTCATGTGCATCACACTGCTTCCATAGTTCAAATTCTTTGTTTTCTTTTGATAGTAAGGTGATAAAGTTTCTTAGTATATCATGTGATACCCCAGAGAATAATAAATCTATGAAATTTTTATGGAAGACAGAATCATTCTTATAATCATAATATTTTAAGAGTTTTACAAAGTGTCTTTGATATCTAAGACATTGTAATATAGAATTTATATAACATGTGTTACCAAAATTAGGTAACCCAATAGACATTTATTAAAAAAATATATTGTTTAAATACTTAATATCTTAGATTTTTATATTTTAAATTGTTTTTAACTTGTTTTGCATTATCAGTATAATTCTCATAATTCTTGGAGGCAACAAAATTTATTGTAGTGTCATAACTATTAAAAGACCATTTTGGGGGATTTACTTTTTTTAAAACATCTGCTAATGTTTTGTCTGCACAATGGAAAGAAATAAATTCAAGATGCGCTCTCACAGTGTTTTCATTCTGTACATCTTCGGCTTTCTTCGTACCTAACAATTCTATTACTTTTTGTAAATGAGATCGTAATTTTTTATGGATTTCATTTCTATTCTTCATTTTAGTGTCATACGTTCTTAATTCAGCTATATCCAATGGTGGTTCACTTGCTGCTTGTTCTGTTGTCAAAATGGTTTTCAAATCTTCAATAGAATTGTAAGTTAATATAGTATCTTTTGTTACAGCAAAATCAGTTTTCAAATCTGCAACTACATTAGACTTTGGGTTAATAGAATTTAATCTATCTAAAATATCTTGATGTTCAATTTTTGCTGCGTTCAATCTAGCTAATTCCGGTTCCAATTTACCCAAATCAGATACAATACCATCTAGTTTTGCCTGAGTAACTTTGATATCCCCAGAGTTTTCTTTTTCTTTTTGTTTCTTCTCTAATAATTTTTCCTTATTTTTTATGTCCTTTTCTTTCTTTTTATAATCCATAGTTATTTTTTTAATTAATTCATCATCAAAATCTGGATTACCTAAGAGTATTAATGAATTTGTTTTTATAAAAGCACTATCATAGTCGCCTAATTTTGGTTCTTTTTTCTTGCTATAATCTTCAAGATCTTTTTTTGCAGCTTTTAAATCACTAATCGCTTTGTTTAATTCAATATCCAATAAATATTTTGATTTTGACATCTTAGCAATTTCATTTGATAAATTAGTTTTCTGAGGTTTCAATTCTTTGATACGGGCTTCATTACCAGATATAGCTGCCTTTACAGTATTAATTTTCTCCTTTAATTTGCTTGTATCGATATTTAGATACTTTGTTTGTAATTCATTTAATAGTTTTTCTGCCTGTTCTCTTTTCTTAGAATTTGTTTTGGTTTCAACAAAATTGGCAATTTCATCTAGTCCCCATTCTTTTAAAGCAACAGTCGTTGCAGCATTTAATAATTCATCATTCAGTTCTAAATTTAAAAATGCTTTTTTACAACCAAGTTTACAATTTAATGTGGTTTTTTTGATCATTTCTTTATAGGCTTTTTCTAGACTTCCGTGTAATTTAATTTTTAATTTTAAAACTGCCAATTTTAATACTAAAAGTTTAGGACGGTCTTTGCGTGGAATATTATAATTCTTACTAACAGCTTCTAATGCATCGACTAAAGCATCGCTCATTTACAAAAATATGATATACATTAATAATATATTTTTTTTGTTTAATTAAATATCAATATTAATTTTACTTATTTCTCTCATAATATACTGTTTCACTTGAGCAATAGTTTCATGTTTATTTTCTATAAACTCTATAGAAGACTCTAATATTTTATTTTTACACTGTGTAAATGCTGGTTTGTTAATTCCATATATATCTAATGTATTTGCTTCAGGCAAGCTGTTATCTAAATATACATGTTTGTTTATAATATAAATGCCTTCACATACTAAGCCATTCTTCATGATGTACAAACTTGCAGGGATAAAATTTTTAAAATTGAATAAACTAGGCATTGTTTTTCCTAGATTTGTTTTTTGTAATATAGTTTTCCAATAAACTATTATTTCTTTGGTATATAATTCTATATACTCTTGCTGCTGTTCTTTTGGTATCATAATATATTGTGTGTATAATGGTCTTTTCTTTATTTGATTTGCATATATCATTAACATATGAATATAATTTTTGTGTATGTTGTTTTTTTCACAATGTCTTTTGTATTTGGATACTATTTTTTCTGCCTCTTTCTGTGCTTCATTGAATTTTTTCTTTTCACAATTCATTCTGGTTACACTGTATAATAATTTTGTTATGTATTCTCTACACATAATAATACACTGTGTTGTTTTCAAATTGTGTATACCTGAATTTTTTACTCTTCCCAATGCATCTCTAGAATATAAATTAGGATCTCTTTTATCAGCCACTACTGTTTGAATACATCTAGCAGCCAGTTGCCAAGATCTTACAGATTCTGATTGATATTGTAATCCTGATATACAACACACCTGGCAATTATCAATATTAGTCATCCTGTCTCCATCACATGCCATATGACAATAATGTAATTTACCTGTGTCCATGCAAATATAGATACTGTATATTTTTTTTTCAAGTGTTTCATTGGAAAACCATTTATATTTAGGTGTGTACTTTGATCTTACATAATATTTACCATTATATTTATGAATTTCTACAGGTAAATTTTTTATCTTACATTTATTAAAATGACATATGTGACCTACTGCTTTATTTGATTGTATATTATCATTAATAGTTTGTGTCACAGTTTCTGGTGACGGAGATCGTATCATTTTTATATTTATATTATATTATATTTATAGTTAAAATTTAAGTGAAGTAGGACCACTAGTTCTATTTGATATTGAGTTTTGTAATCCAAATGTAGCTACTATTTCTTTCTCAATATAAAATTTTATAGTTTTTATTTGATTATTTCTATAGTAATCTGCATCTACATAAAATGTGAAATATTTAGCATCAGAAGCATAGGTAACTGCAGGTGCTTGCCCGAATAAATCTGGCATGCCTGCAAAGATATGATAAGGATTACGTGATGGTCCTTGAATTTTTTCTTTTGTTACTATGGATTTAACATTAGCGTTAACTAGTTCGATTTCTACTTTCGTTATGTTATTACTATTGAACCCAATGCCATTTTCTTCTTTAGCTTGAATTACTTTACCAGTTCTCATTGTACTTACATAAGCTACATTTTCATTAGAGTTTTTATTACTCCACATTATATATTGTTTACTTCTACTGTTACCCATTTGTTATAAAAAAAAAATTATATATATTAAATAAAAACAATATACAAAATCATGCCACATTTTAATAAAAGACCAAAAAGTTTAAAAAAAAAAAAAATTTTATCAAAACCAAGAAAACCAAGGCATATATGGAATAAAGATGATGGAGCTTTTTACAGATGGTGGAGAAATATTTATAAAGAGGATATGGATCTATTGTATGTATTCTCTACACCAACAGCTACAATTACTCAAAGGGATTATATTAAATGGGGTAAATTGAATGGTTATTACAGAGGGTTGTGTGATGGTAGAAAAAGAATAAATGATGGACCTTGGTAAAAAATATATTAAAATTTTAATTAATTAGCAGATCTTTTTTTAGAATAAAGACACTTTTCTAACTCATCCAATTCTTTGCACCACATTTCACTGATACTAGTATTTGTAACCAGTTGAATTTCTTGCAAAATATCATTTAATTTTGCTTGCAATTTGTTTGTTTCACCTAATTTTCTTATAGGCATGTCCAAAAGTTTCACATCATGCTTTAATTGAACCATAACAAGCTCAACATTTGGATCATTTAAATTGATTTTATTACATCTCACATCTTGAATGAATTTTACCTTCAATAAAATATCATTATGTTCATTCATCAAAGTTTTTATTTTATGTTCTTTTCTTTTCTGGTATAGTTGATGTCTTTCAATACCATGTGTGACAAAGATACTTTTTTGATCCACAGGTACAACTGAATTATGGTATGCATACCAAACATTTTTTATATTTGATGTCAAGAGCTTCTGCAGTTGTTTTTCTTCAACATTTTGAACCTCAAATTTTACTTGTGTGTCTGTATGATGTTCAGTCACTTTTGCCTTCAGTTTAATTAATTTTTCTTTAAATGATATTGTTTCAACATTTGGAGGAAGCTCAGTAACAATAAAGATTCCATCTTCTTTATAATATTTCCCAACATATTTATTATCTTCAATTGTGCCTTTAAATCCTTTAACACTTGGTGTCATAACTTGGAAAAAGTCTTCTCTGATATATCTCTTAGTGTTGTTTATAACATCTCTAATACCATGTGATGGAATTGCTGTACTCCATCCAGTCCCCATTCCCATAGAACCATTAACTAATAAAAGTGGTATAATAGGAACCATAAGTTTTGGTTCAGCAACATGACCATCTACATTAGTATATTCATAAACTGGGTAATCATCTGGAGGGAATAACAATTTAACAATGGGCATGCATTCTGTAAAGATGTATCTAGGAGCAGCAGCATCCTTACCATTGGAATGTCTTGTTCCAAACTGCCCTTTTGGTTTCAACAAGTTGATATTGTTTGAACCAACATGATCTTGAGCCATTTTAATTGCAGTCTGACAAATAGATGCTTCACCATGATGATAGTGTGTAAATGTTGTTACTAACCCTGCTAATGAAGATATTCTTATTTCTTTTGAGACTTTTTTGATACATGTCCATAATACTTTTCTTTGAGAAGGTTTTAAGCCATCAATAACACTAGGTATTGCCCTTATGTTGGAATCCAATACAAATTGATTAAATGGTCCTTTAACATATTTTTCAAATGTTCTGCCATCCAATAATTCTGGTGTTTTTTTACTTAGATCTTTTCTAAATCTTTTATGTTTCTCCTCATCACCAAATGCTTGATCTAACCATATTTTTGATCCAGACATATCAAATACATAATTTTTTAGATTCTTAAAGTAAACTTTGCCTTCAGCTGATGTGGATGTGCCCAAACCTTTATAATATTTGTATCTGAATCTAGGATGAGAAAGTCTGTATGTCTCAGCAGTTTTTTGATCAAAAAATTCTGCTGCTACCCAATCTCCTGAAAAAGCTTTAACCAAAGGTGTTTTCATAATTTGAATAAATCCCTTTATGGATAACAGTTCTGGATAATGTGATCCAAACAAAGCCATTACAAGACCCCTGATATGATATCCATCAGTATCTTGATCAGCCATCACCAATACATGGTGGTATCTAAGTTTTGATACATCTTTAGTAGTTGTTTTAAGACCAAGTATTTGTATAATGTCTGATATTTGTGCATTTTTTCTCCATTCTTGTGGACTGCATTTGTATCCATTCAAAATTTTACCTTTCAATGGATAACATCCATAATACCCATTTCCAACTACACTTAATCCTGCCTGAGCCAATCTTAATGCTGAATCTCCTTCAGTCAATATAAGTGTACATCTGTTAGAGTCTTTGGTACCTGCTCTTATAGCATCCTGACATTTAGACACATTGATATACTTTGATAACTTTCCATCTTGTTTTTTATCCAATTTTCTTTGCATGGAATCATAAATTTCTTTTAACAAAGCTTTAAATGATTCATCTTTCATTAATTTGTTAACAAATGTATCAGGGATATTTAACTTGTTTGAGTATTTGAATGATGATAAAGTACATCTATCTTTCATTTGAGAGTTAAATGTTGGGTCAGCCTGACTAGTAAATATCACCAAGTTTAATTTGTTGAACAATTTATATTTTTCAATCTTTTTCTTTTTAAATTCATTTTTTTTCATAAGTTTATCATATAAGTGTTCCCTAAACATATAATAATGAGTTCCATTATCACATGTATATACATTGTTCATAAATGTCAAGTTACCTGATCCAATACCTACTGCACATTTCCATTTTGGACTTTCAAATGAACATATTGGATTAATTTGTGTCTGTAAATAATCATTAAATGTTTTTATGTTTAATTTTTCACCATCATATTCAACATTTAACTTTGGTGATATACTTGCAATGTCTTTTAATCTTCTTTCCACTAATAAAATGACAGGTATTGGTACTGTTTTTACATTAAACTTTGCTAGATCAATTTGAAATTTTAATTCAGTGTAGTCATTTTTTGAGCATGGTTTTACTTTTTGTTTTCCTGCTTTTTTCATGTTATTTGTATAAGTTTGAGTAAATCTCATGCCTCTTGCTTTATCAACAGTATCAACTGTGAAGGATGTTGAAAATATTGCAGCTAATTTAATCCCATAGCCATTTTTACCTCCTACTTCTCTACCCTTACCATCTTCAAAGTTTTGCCCAGCTCTCAACCTGAAAAAAACCATCTCAGGAGTCCACAAACCATTTGAATGTTTTTCAACTGGTACACCCTGACCATTGTTTCTTATTGTTACTTCACCAGTATCTGTAATAGAAAACTTTATCTTTGTGGTACCTAAGCCTCTCATGAATGCATCAGCTGCATTTACAATGGCTTCATCCAAAATTTTATAAAGCATTGGTGGAAAAGCTAGTTCAATAGATTCATGGTTTAAAAAATATTCTTTTTGTTCATTCTCAGTTTGCCCACCATAAACTTCTGGTCTTTTTAGAACATGATCAATATCAGATAATGATTGATACAATTTTGTTGAAACTTTTTTCATTTTGCTTTTGCTTTTTGTTTACTTATTCTTATTTTTTGTTATATTTGTAGTGGTGTTTATGGTGATCTAAGTTATGTCATCAAAAAATCAAAAGTAGCTACTTGTAAAACTCATATTGTGGAGGTCGTTTAGGTCATATAATATAGAGGTCATATAAATAAAATATAAATAAAATATAACTATAAATAAAAATAAATATATATAAAAATATGTCAAAAACATTTACAAATCAACAAAAAGAGATACATGCATTACCTAAACTTGTCAGATATTGTACTATATCTTTTCCTTGTACAGTTTGTAAAAAAAATACCCAGGAAGATCCATTTTCTAAATATTTCTTTGGTCTTTGTTGTTCAGAATGTGCTTCTCACATTAATAGATATGTAAACAAAAAAATTGGGTCAATAGATGATGAAGATACAAAAAAAATAATTTTTGCTGAACTAGCAGAAAAACTCAGCCATTAACTCTTTCATCATAATTAAATCTATTAGGTTTTTTTCGTATCCTTTTAGATCGTCTAACAGTGAGATCAATTACCTCTTGTGGTTGTGTAAAATAAGTAATTTTATTTAATATTAAGTCTATAACATAGGGCATTTAAATGCTTTTATCTAATATTTATACTCTATATCTGAGATGTAATATATAAATATATTTTTATAGTTAAAAAATGTCAAAATATATCGTGAAACATATTTGTCCCGTTCATAAAACGGCTTTCTGCATTTGTTATAACTGTACCTCAGATTTATTTTGCTTAGAAGGTTCTATGCTTTGCCCCTATTGTGATATATCAAAATTTGTAACCCCAAGATACATAAGAGAAACTATTTTGAATATTTTGGAAGAATTAGACATTGTTGAATGAAACTATATAAGTAGATTCAATGTGATTTAAATATGAAAATCGTATCCATTGATCCAGGTACAAGAAATATGGGCTTAGCAGTTTATGAAGATGGAAAATTAACACATTTTGATTCCTATGATCTTTTTGAGTATGTGAAAAAAAAGAAAAGAACAGACTACAGTTTTGTTGTACATGAATTCATCAAAAAATCACCACACATATTTGAAAATGTAGATGTTTTATTGATTGAGAATCAAATGAAGGCTAAATTTAAGGTGATAGCACATTCATTTAGGTGTTTCTTCTTTCAACAGGCTGTTAAAGTAAGTCCACTAGCAGTAAGAAAATTTTTTAAAATATCAAAATCTGATTATAAAAAAAATAAGAAAGCATCTATTAAATTTGTACAGAAATTTTTAACAAAAGCACAGTTATTAAGATTTGAAAACCACAAGAAAAAGGATGATGTATCAGATGCAATTATAATGATTCAATATTATTTGCAGAGAATTCTAAAAAATTAATTAACCTATAAATTGTATTTGCAATATATTAAATGGCTAAAAGAAGAGAAAATTTTGAACCACCTCCTGGTTGGAAATATGAATTAGTACCAGAAGTGCCAGTGGCACAACCAGCTGTACATACAGAAAATGAAACAAGTACTTTTCAATGGGCTTTGTGGACAGTGACATGTGCTGCGAGTAGTTGTGCGGCAGTAGCTGGGTTAGTAGTTATAGTAATTGAAATATCAAAAAATTGGCAGGGGTTAACAACAACAACTACTCCATAGTGATGAGTCTTGTGAAGAGGTCAAGACGTAACATGACTTCGTCTATCTTTTCTTGAATCAATATATTATCTTTTCTTGCATCATATGTTCTAAATCTAGTCAAGTAACCACTATTATGTATATGTATTTTTAACTTTATATTTCTTATATTGTCTTCCAAGTCTTTTAATGCTTCTTGTACAGAAAGCATGGATTCATATGCAGGGTGAGTATCTTGCATATCTTTGTATTTTTTTAGCATACATTGTATACTTTTAACTGTATGATGGTCTTTTATGTTAGCATCTGCATCTGAATTCATTATATAAGACAATAGGGCGTCTGTTGATCTTAGTGCTACATTTTTTGTCAAAAAATACGTCACTGCACTCACACCACCATAAAAAACAAAATTCATTTTTTCTGATAACACCAACAATATATATATCCATAATCAGTTGTTCTTTCTAATATTTTTTGTAAACGTTCACCTTCTGTTATGAGTGTAGTTGGTTTATCACCAAAAATCAATAAAATACTATTTGTATTATATCTGTAAACAACAAATATAACATCTTTATTAGCTTTACATGTTGATACAATACCTTGAATGAGTCTGTTTGTATTTTTTGTATCTATACAATGCATAATTTGTTCATATGTAAGTTCAGATTTTAGTTTAAAAGTTCTATTTATTTTATAATCTTTTAATAATGACATTTATTATATTAACTATTATATTTATAATCTACTTTTTAGTTTTCATGAATTTATTTACTGTATCCATACCAGACTGGAATAATTTTAATGAATTCTCTCTGTTCATATGTAAAAAATTGGAATGCCAACCATATTCCGGACTAATTATCTGTAAGGTTAAATTGTTATAATTAAACTCATTATAAGGGGTTTCAATAAATTTTTCATATGGTACATTCATCAATTGAGCCAAATTATTTAGATCATTCGACAAAACATTTAACATAACGTCTGCCAGAGATCTTCTGGCTGCTCTTAAAAGAGTGTTTCCATGTTGTGGTACTAACATTTTGTAAAAAGTTTCGGTATTATTGATTGGAAAACATACTAAAACATCAACGTGGCATTTTTCTTCACTCTGACCGACAAATGCTCTTATTTCATCCACTGGTATGATATGTTTAACTGCACCGTCTTCATAATCATGTTTTATTTTTTTGTTATCAATAACTTTTTCTATTGATACGTGTGGTAAAATGATTGGTAGTGAGCAACTAGCTAAAACACTTTCTGGAGTTGGATTTAAAGTTTCATATTGACTCAATGTCTTATTGTATGCCCCTACAACAAATGGAATTTTCATTTTGTTGAGACTAAAATGTTTATTTATCATATTTTTTAATGGTGTCGAATTATATATTGACTGGTGAAACATAATCGCATCTATCAAATTTATTACTTCACCCACAGTCCAGCCACTAACAACTTGAAAATTTGGATCAGTACATATATTCACCTTTTCATCTATCTCTTTAAAAAAATTATTGGTATCTATAGTGGATATTAAACTCGTTATCAATGATCCGGAACTTATACCAGCCATCATATCATATTTCACTGCTTCAACACCATTTGATATAGCAAGTTGTTTCACCATACCTAATAATACTATTCCTCTATCACCACCACCAGAACATGCTAAAAATCTTCTAGTAAGTGACATTTAAAATACTAATGAAACTATTTATAGTTAAGAGTTATTGACATAAACCTTGCGTAAAATACGTGTATTTAAAAGAATATTTTATCTTTTAAGATGATAAGAGTTTTGTTTTGTTTATTAATTATATATTGTGCTAATGCAGAAGTTGTAGAGTTGAAAGAGGGATCATTGGAACACCAAACATTGGGTAAGGATGGTTTTATTCTATTTTATAAAACAAAGCCAGACATATGGGATGAAATGATAGCAGTTTCAGAAAAATTGGTAAATGTGACATTTTTTGAGATGGATTGTGAAAAATATGAATGTTCAGAAAATGAATTGGTGAATGGTTATCCAAGTATTGTTTATTCTGTAGACAATCAATTTTGGGAACCTTTAGATTTATCTAGTAATATATATGATTTTATTTTTAATATATTTGTCAAAGACTGTACAATCAATAGGGATAAATGTAAACCACATGAACTGAGCACTTTACTTGAATTTGAAGATGAAGCAGCTGATATTATTATAAACGCAAAAAATGATCTACAAAATAGGGTGGCACAGTTAGAAAGCAGTTTTGAAGATTATTACAAAAATTTAGAAAAGGAATATCATAAAAAAAGAGCAGAGATAAGAGACGACTTGGAGAAGGTTGAGGATATGATACACATTTTGAATAAATTAATAATAAAAGTTTAATACAAATATAAATAATGACACTACCAAAATTATAATTATAACCAATGTTTTTGATGTTATTTTTTGTGACATTTTTCTCTGCATTCTTCTCACTGCTAAAGTCTGTTTTTCAACTTCTTCCATGACTTGACCTATTTTGTCTTCTAAATTTTCTTGCATTAAATCCCCTTTTTCTAATAGTTCTTGTAAGGTCCCTTCAACGTTTGATAGTCTTTGTTCTATTCTATTTAATTGTGTATTTGGTTTATTTTCTTTTACCAATGGTACATTTTCCATTTTAGTTGATTGATTATTTCCATTTATAGGTGCTTTCTAGGAGAATATTTTTATAAATCATTATAAAATCTTCTCTGACACAAATTCTTTTATGATACAGACCATGTAAAATTTCAAAAAAGTTATTTCTTCCATTTTTTATTCTTTTATAAAGTATTGGATTTAAGCATTCCATTTTTTTTAAAAGCTTGTGTTCTCTTTTGTATAATATCTCTGTATCTATGTTACATTTCCAAAATGCTGCTAATATACATTTTCTACTTAATTCAAAGTATTTCAGATCACTAATATTTGTATTCAATGTGTCTAATATTTCTATTCTATATTTCAAACATTTGTGAAAATTTTCTAAACTTAATGACTCAACACTATTAGAATCATATGGACTACTAATTTTTGGATTTAGAGTTTCTATGGATAGTGAACAATTGGTCTTAGTTGTGTAACCAGCAATAAAATGTTTTCCTTTAACTTTATCAAAAAAAATGAATCCAGTTGGTTTTGAAATGTATAGAAATTCTTTACTATTTATTTTTTTTATTTCTTGAATATTAGCATTCAAAGACCTGAAAAATTGTACCCAGTCAGATGAGTTTGATGTAGTTTCCTGCATCAGATAAACATTCATTTGATAAAATGTTCACTATATAAGTAGGATTAAATTTAAAAA
>MDTB01135235.1_pt1 | contig 20559 bp, 28 predicted proteins | sample 811161 | NCBI WGS metagenome assembly MDTB01 (sample SAMN05326650, study PRJNA326480) | marine metagenome | isolation source: seawater | place: Mediterranean Sea | collected 2009
TCTCTACGTAATATCGTAGCTAGTTGTAATAATCCACTTGGATCTTTTGAAACTCTGTTAACACCTGGAAATGTACTTTGATATGCCATTATACTTTACCGTAATCTCCCTTCTTGTATTTAGAATAAGAACCAACACCAGCAGAACCTATTTGTAACATTAAACCTAATTTACTAGGTGGCTGAACTGGAGGTAATCCTGCTATAGTTCTTCTCATTGCAGCATAAGCATCATCACGACCAAAGGCCACTTGTTGATTAGATGCATCTATTCCTGCATCAATTATATTAGTATCTAGATCTGCATCAAAACCAACATCTCTCAACATACCTATTAAATCACCTTTACCTTCGCCTGCGTTTGCCTGTGCTGTTGCTAATGCGTCTAATTTATCTCTTTTAGCTTGAAACTTTTCTCTTGCACTTTTTTCATTTGCGACAATTCTTTCTGCTTCTAATCTTGTTAAGTCTTCACCATAGGCAATGTTAGCATCTCTTGCGGCTCTATCGTTTGCTGCGGCTTGTGCTTGCGCTGCTTTTTTCTGTCCTTGATATTCTGAATAAGCTCCAACAGCTTTAATACCAAAGTTAGCTACTGCCATTGATACTGGATCACACATTTTTTTGCCTCATTACTAATAAAAACTCCTCATCTTTAATTCCGTACTTATGTTTTAATTTTGGTTCAAAGCCACAAAATTGTAACCATTTTAAAGTTTTCCAATTTTCTGGATGTACCCAATTATAAATTACTTCATATTTATCGTTTAATTTATCTACCCATTTTCTACATTCTTTTATAAATTGTCTTGCGTCTGCTAATAAATCATCACTTGATAACATCCACACTACGCCATAACCTTTTACAAAAGGACAATCAGATACACCAAACATACCGATACATTTTTTATTAGTACCAATCATTGTATAAACTTGTGAATTTTTTAAACTAAATGATGATAGTAAACCTGCTAGTGGTTTAACACCATGCGAAGTCATAATTTCATCAATATCTTCTTTACGCATTATTTTACTAAGATGTATTGCATCTTTAGGTTCTGCTTTTCTTACATATCCCGTCATGATCTTCTTGACCTTCTATGATAAAAGCTTTCTACTTCTGCAGCAACTACGTGCATTGGTAGATAAGAATCTGTTTCAATTGTAACTGTATGTTGTGTATTTTCTGCTTGAACAGGAACATTAAATGTACCTGATACAATTGGAGCACTTCCAATCGTAAATGCAGAATTACTAATAATCTGTCCATTCATTGTATAACTTCTTAATGAACGATCAACTGGTTGTACTTTAACTTGAAAGAAACCTGTATCTTCATAATCAAACGATACTGTTCTTACTTGTAAACGTCCTGATGTAACTGAAAGTTTACCACCAGTTGGTGATGCTTCTTTTATGTATACAGTCGACATCTCATATTTAGTTGTAAATTTTGTTCCAAATATTGCACTTGGATGATTTCCATCTGCGTAATAAGTTGCACCAGAATTTGTTAATGTTAAATCAACGCCTGTTGTGGCACTAACTGCAAATAAACCTGTACGTTCTCCATAAGGAGATGTGTATGTTGTTTTATCTGTTGCTGCATCATAAGTTCCTGTTAATGTAACTTTATGATCTAATGCTACTGGAAAAGTTAAATTTTCTTCTTTTAAGTTTTGAATATCAATAGTGTATAATTTTGTATCTTGTTTATCATTTGCAATTAAATATAATTTACTTTCAACAACCATTCCTCCTAGTATTTGAACTCCATCAAATATCCATTTAGACCAAGATGCTTGAATTTTTTCATTACGATCCCAAAAATATTTATAAACATAAATTTCTTTTGCGTTTGTTGGATTAACATCTGTATTTACTGTGTATGGTGATGTTGATTCACCTGCTATTGTATCAAACGGAAAAGCTAATATTGTGTCTTCCATAGGACACGCGATCATTGATGTTAATTGATTTGGTATGTATGATGAAATACCAGCAGTTATATCTATTGAGTCATTTGTTAATGTATCATTATCTGCATAGTATTCTCTTACCGCACTAAAATTTCCTTTTTTCTGAACAAAATAAACATAACTTCCAACAGGTACAGGTTCAACATCAGAATTATGTTCAAACGTTGTTGTAGAAACTATAGATGCTGATTCTGGTGTTAATGTTCCATCAGATTTTAAAATAAATTGATTTGTATCTGAAAATAATAATAATTGTTCATTATACGCAATTGCGTGTTTTAATGTTGATACTTGTGTTGATGACGCTGCGATATCAATTGTATCTGTATCTAATGAATCTGTTCCTGTAGTTTTAAAGAAATTATAAAATTCTCCGTTTTCACTAAATACAACATTTTCTTCTGATAAAATTCCTAATCTATTTTTATAAAAAGTTAAATTATTTATTGTTTTGCCAACAAAAGTTGGATTAGGATTTGTATCTGCATCTCCTGAAATTCTTTGATTCCATGTTAATTGTTGGAATGTAAATGTACCATCATTATTATTAACTAATGCATGAGGCATTGTTGTAGCGTCGAAACCTAGTACTACGCCCGGCCCAATAACTTCATTCCATATTCCTTCAGTTTTAAAATTAACATAATAATCAGATAATATATCACCCTCATCACCAGTAATTTTAATTACAGCATCTGTTGGTGCATAAAATGGTAAATCTGCAAAGTCTTGTATTTCATCTCTAACTGAATACATGGCTTGGCCACCAAAACCATCTGAAGTTCCAACAGTAAAATTAGCGTTACCGTCTGCTGGTTGTATATCCAATGTTGATGTATATATTCCAACATTAAAATAAGCTGTAATACCAGAATAATTTTTAAGTCCTTGTGTTGTACTTAATGTTGAACCATTATCTGTTCGTATAGTTTTAAAACCAATATCATTTGCAGATCCATTCCAATGTGTTGATGATGTACCAAAACATAGTATATCTGCAATTTTCATTGTATCTCTAAATGCTGCATCTGTGCTGTAATCATTTCCTGATGGCATTTGAAATTGTACTTCTATTTCGTATGACATACTTGGATGTTTTACTGCTACAGCATATATTCTTCCGTAGTTACTTTGCTTTACATATACTAAAGCTCTTTCAACTTTTGCTGTTGATGTTGTTGCCGCCATTGCTGGTATTTTTGATTTATTAACAACAAAAGTATAATCAGCAACTGTAACAAATTTAAAATCTTCTTTTGGATTAGTCGATGTTAAATATGCATTTCCATTTGGAAAGTTTACTGTTTTATTTACTCCTGATAAATTCCATACTTTTACATTTTGATTTGTAAATGCAGTAATAAAAGCATTATTAGCATCACGTTGTACACCATGAATTGCAGCATTAGTTGGATAAACATATGTTGAATCTAATGTTGCTTGATATTCTAATGATGGTCTTTTAGATAAACCCTCAACTAATCTTGATTGTGCGTTTTCTTGCAGTTCAGCTTGTGTTTCATTTCTTTGAGTAGAAGTTTGTTGGCTGACTCCATTAATTAAATTGGGTATACTTTGTGATATTACGGGCATTAGTATGTTCTTCTTGTTGTTCTATTAATAATGTTATAAACATCTTGGCTTCCACTAAGAATATTATAATCACCATTTGCAGCATCCGATCTTTCAGCATTAACTATTGCTTCTTGTTCGTCTACTTGTGTAAATCCAGCAAGTTCAGAAGATCCAACCATTCTTGCTTGAAATTTTCTTCCTGCTTTTATTACTATTAATTTTCTTGCGTATTCTGGTATGTGTTCAAAATGTTGTACTAAAATTTGATCAACTACAGGTGTATTTGTAAATACATCTGTTTTATTTTCTAAATCGAAAAGAAAACCATTTCTTAATGTTATATTAAATTGTGTTTTATAATTTTTGCTTGCGTCTATTTGTACGCAGTTACTTGCAACTGGAATTTTATTATTTTGATCTTTTGCTAAAGTAACTTCTGTTTCTGTGTTATAATGCCAACCTCTAGATTGCACTTCAACATTTGTTTCGTCTAAAATTTGTAATGCAATAGAAACGTCAACACCTGTATTTCCTGTTATACTGCTGACAGGAGCTTCACCTATTATACTTAATAATGTGTTAACTGCCTGTAATTCTGATGTGGGTGTGATTCTAAATGCCATTTATTTCCTTTGTAAAAAATTTAAGAGGCGACTTCAGTCTCCCGTTGTCGCCTCTCCTTATGAGTATAAAGTAACGTAAATTATTACGCTTCTTTAATTCCTACTGCTGCTTCTGGTCTTAATACACCATGACCCATTGCGTATTTTGCAACCATTAATGTACCTTGACGTCTAATGTCATATTCCATTTCAGTTGCTAGATCCATTAACTTAACTGTTCCTGCCGCACTTGGATGGCACACTAATGCCACATAGTTTGTCAAGTTAACAGCTTGTGGATTTGTTCCACCTTGAGTTGCTGAACCTTGGTCTACGCCTGAGTTTACGTTTGATGCAACGAAGTGAGGTGTTGGAACTAATTCAATTCCAGCTACTCTCATTATTTTACCATCAGCTACACCACCATTAGGTCTACCACTGAAGTCAATATTGACTGCATTTGTAGCATTCGCTAATTTGTAGTATTCTTCTAATCTTAAGAAACATTTTCTACCTTCTTTTGGAACGTAGTGTGAATCTAAAGCTGAAGCTGCGTTAAATAATTCGTCGATCATTGCGTTAGCTGCTGTTGCTGCTGTTGCAGATGCGATATTAGCATTTGTTAATGTAGTACCTGCGTCTAAACCAGTCGCGTTAGCTGAAGCTAATGATGCTTGACCAATTGTTTGTAAGATATGCTTGTCCTTTTGGAAAGCTAATGCTCTTCCAATCTCGGCACTGTAAGCGGATCTTACGTCCCAGTGATTTTTTGCTTCTTCGATATTTGATAAGAATGCTGAACTTACAAGTAAGTCATTAATTGTAATAACTTTCTCGTTATGATTTACATCCGAACCTAATATCTCTGCACCAGGTGTGTGGTATGCAGCTGCGATTCTGCCCATTACTGGGAAGGATGCAGACTTACCACTAGAGATAGATCTAACCATCTCTGCTCCTTGCGTTACACTTGATCTTTCGAAAGCAGTTAATACTTCTCCCGCAAAGACTTTAAGAAATAACGCGTCTTCTGAACCAGAGGCATTGACTCTGCCTATACTGGCTGGTGTTGCGTTTGCCATAATTATTCTCCTTATTTATGGTTGTTATTTAATAAAGCTTCACATAAATTGTTTTGATAGATCGAGATTATCCTCCTTAGAGGGTCAAGTCATTTTGACTTTTTATGTTCCGCAGTTGCCACCTGTGTAGGTTGCACAACTATTTATTTTTTCTTTTTAGGAAAACCTTTTTTCATGTCAGAATAAGATTTTTTGCTAATAGTAGTATTTTTCTTTGATCTACTAGTGCCTGTTTTTTTTCGTTTATTCATATTATAGTAAAGTCCTTTTTTTGGCATATTATCTCCTATAGTTTTGATTTCGATATTTTATCTTGTACTTCAGATCTAAATGCTGGATCATTTGCATATCTAGCATCTTTCATTGCTTCAGTAACTTGTGCCCATGAACTATATCCACCTGCACTATCTGTTCCTGCTTTACCTGAAATTAATTTAGGTTCAGTTCCATTTACAGCATCATGTCTTGCTTTAAGACCTGTTACTGCAAGTTTAACTGCTTCTAAATCGTTACTATTAACTGTCTTATTAAATGCAGCAATCTCTTGTGGATTTAATGCATCTTTTGCCCAAGTAACAATTTCAGTATATGATTCGTCGCCACCAACTTCTGCTTTAATTGAATTTTGCATTTGTGTAGCAACCGCTTCTTGTCCTTGTATAAAAGCATCAACATATGATTTTGGAATACCTGCTTTTTCTAAAGCTTGAAAAGATTTATCATCTAATGTTCCTTTTTCATTATATTCATTTTGTAATGCTTCCATATTTAAACCAGCTGATTCAACTGCTTTTTCAGCAACTTTATTATCAGCTTCAATTTCTAAAGATTTTTTAGGTTCTTCAGTTTTCTCATTTTCATAAGTTTTATCCTGAGCACCTAATTTAGCTTCTAGTTCTTGATAAGACTTAACTAAATCTTCTTGTGTTTCAAATTTACCAAGAATTTTTTCTTTAGGTTGTTCGGCTACTTTTGTTTCTTCGGCTTTTGTTTCTTCTACTGGTTTTTCACTAGTAGTTTCTTCTTGTTTTATTTCAACGGCTTCTACCATTGTTTATACTCCTATGATTGTTGTTGTTGTTGCACTGCAGCATCAGCCACTTTACTCGCAATACCCGGTGCAGCTTGTTGCATCGTGTCATTTAATTGTTGAGCTTGTGCTTGTTGCTCCATTTGCTGTTGCTCCGCTGCTAATTGATCTTGAGATTTAATTAAACCTTCAGTATCAATGCCATGTCCTGTTGCTATACGTTTAATTAAATCAGTTAAATTTAACATTTGTACAACTTCAGGATTCATTTTAGCAATGTTGCCTATTTCTGCCGTGAATTCTCTTAATTTTTGTAAGTCATTCCCACGTCCAAGTGCCTCAACACCTGTGATGATAGTAGGTCTTACTGTGCCTTTTGGTAATTTTGGAATAGAACCTTTTTGTGACATTCTTTCCATTAATATTCTAACTAATGGCAATTGAAATTCTTGTGATAATAATGAATAAACTCCACCTAGTGCAGTTTCTAATTCATTTGCCATATATCTTATTTCTTCTGCTGTAACTCTTTCTGCATCTCTACGTACTGCTGAATTTAAAAGAAAAGCATATGACATTCGTTCTTCAAAACGTTGTATTGCTTCTGCTACTACTCTTAAATCATATTGTTTTTCTACTTGTAATGTAGAAACATCATCTCTTGATCCAGAAATAATATCACCATTAGATGCAATTGATAAATCTCTTTTCTTAGTTGTTGAATTTGGTCTAACCATAAATACAACCTTACTTGATGCAGCTGCTGATTCTACTAATGATTGACTTAAGCCTTCTAATGATTTTAAGTCGCCTAAATATTCTTCGACATAACCACGTCCGTAGTCTTCATTATCTTGTCTTACCATACGCAAAACTTGCCATGGCATATTGTCTTTATTATAATAACCTTCTGATTCTGGTAATTTATATTCGTTAGCTTCTTGACAAACATAAAATTTGTCTTTTCCAATTAAACATACTTTAGTATATAAATCGACTTCATCTGTACTTTTAGGATCATCTACATTTTTTAAAACTTCTTGCATCGTTTCTTCATCAAACGTAAATGGTGATACAGTTTCTTTTACAACTAATTCTAATAAATTTCCTTCTGGATCTCTTCTACAAACATATTGTGAAATTGGAAAAACTCTCATTGTGGATTTTTTAGGCATATATACAAGTACATTACCTGTTACGATTAAATGTTTTAATGCTTCAAAAACTGGAACCCTTACTGCTAATTGTTCTATTTCTGACATTACTTCTCGTTCTATTTTTGCAAGAGATTTTTCAATTTCAGTTTTAACTTCTGGAGTTTGATCCATTTCATCTTTAGTTTTTCCACCTACATTTAATCTAAAGAATGGTTGGTTTGGTGGTAATAACAATAATAATAATTTTGATGCTAAATTATTAACGCCTCTTGCTCCTACTGATTGATATGGCGTATATAAATCTGATGTATGATTAACTCCATCATCAGGAAGTAACGCAGGTAAAGTTAACTCAGAACATTCTCGACCTCGATCTAAAAAATGTTCTCTGTATTCTTTCATACTTTCGTAACGTTCTTTCGCTGTTTTATCTAGATAATTTAACATGATAATTTATTATTGAGGGATTTGAAGACCGGCTGCTTGAATAGCTCCAGTACCAAGATCTGTATTTAATTTTTTGGTACCTGTTGCGCCTTTCTTTAATTTTTTTCCTGTCTCATCCAATCCTTCTTCGCCTGCAATTTCAATTTTTGGACTCATGTCCTCAATTGGTTGTGATCTTACAATTGGTGGCGGAGTAACGGGAGCTGGAGGAGCACTTGATCTGCCCATGCACATATTGTTATTCTCCTTAATAGTTTGTATTTGAGTAATTAACACCTGTTCCAGAAGTAGTTGTAGGTATTTCTAAACCACTGTCTAAATTTACATCCGATGTTGTTTCTTTTGGTTTATCAACAGATGTTCTATCTGGTGCGCCTTTAAAAGGTTTTGGATCAAAAACGTTTCCATCGTAATAATTATCACGCGGGTCCTCTTGTACGGGCGCCGATACTTTACTACTTCCTAAGCACATTTTCATCCTTCCTATTTTTAAGTTCCAATAACCAATCAACAACATCTCTTTGTCCAGCTTTACGTTGAATTTCAGCTATTGATGCTGATGGTTCTGGATTAATTAATGGAAAAGTTTCATTCAAAAGAGTGATTAAATCATCCATATTTGATGGTAAACCAACATCTTTTGACTCAGATTTTTTACTGTTTTTCCTATAGAGGTATCTGTTACTCATTTGATACCATCATTAATTAAAAAATCTATATACTTTCGTGCTTTCAATAGATCTTCTTTTCCGCCTTTATCTTTGTAACGACAAATATATTTAATAATATTGCCTTCACAAAACCCTAAACCTAATGCCATTATAAAGTTTATTGGTTGTATTTTATGTTTTTTATAATGTTTAGGATCTACTTTGGTTTGTACGGAGTCCATTTTCTTACCTCTTTAGTTTCAAAATTATAATCTTTAGGTAGTCTTAATATATATGCCATACGAGCTTGTTGTATTGCATCATCTTCTGTTAAGTCTACTTTTTGATATGCTTTTACAATTTCAGGCCAATAAAAATTGTCAGCTTGTTCTAATATTTGTCTAGCTTTTGCTGGACCTATACCCGGACAACCAGTGAAATTGTCAGTACTGTCTCCTGTTAAACATTGTAAAGCAAAATTATAGTTAGCTTCTTGTGATGATATATTAATTATTTCTTCGCCATCTATTGATAACTTACATGGTATTGTTCTCATGTCTTTATCTATTGATACAATAATACGTTCATCTGTATTAGTGCATAGTTGACTGTATAAACCCATAATATCATCTGCTTCTAAAGCATTTTCACAAAGACAATCATATTTACTTTCCACATATTCTCTTAATGCTTGTAGTATTAATGGTTTTCTTTTTGCTACTCTATTTAGTTTATATTCTGGAAGTATATCTTTTCTAAAATTTGCTCTTCCAGTTAAACATATTTTAACATGATCAGCTTCTAAATTTTCCATGTAAGTTTCGATTTGTTTATTAAAAGCTGGTATGCCTTGGTTTAAATCGGAATGTAAAGTCCACATTCCACCGCCCCAATCAGTTGCTATTTCTACTGAACTTGCAACTTGATATAAAGCGATATCACCATCAACTAAAAGTGTTCTAGTTGGTTTAGCGATAGGAGGTGCGTGTTTTGGTACACCAACCACATTAGTCATCTGCATCATCGTCTCCTGTATTGTTTGCATTAATGTATAGATTCGGATAAAACTTTTTATATATTTTATCAGCGAATTGCCCGACTTTGATAACTTGAGATGGATGTGCATATGTCATTATTAAGTTTGCCATATAACTAACCCATACTACATTACCAATAACGTATCCTTTTTCAGGAATTACTCTATCAACTGTTGGTTGATCTGCTAAATCACCGAACCAGTTAAATCTTGTTCCAAGTGCTGGACACTTAAAATCTTTTGGAAAAATATCTAATAAATAATCGTATGTTAAATTAAAAGGAAGATTTTTATCTTTAGCTCTTTGCTTTAATTTATAAATTCGTTTTTTTAATTTTGCTTTAATGAATTGTTGACCAATTTTCTCCAGTTCGCGCGTCTCCTGTGAGTTCAACTCGGAGTTGCAGGCTTTCACCAGCAATTCTAATTGCGTCAACTGCTTTTTTTGCGACATCTTCTGATTTATCCTTAGTTGTTTCAATGATTATTTCATCATGGACCCAAGCCACCAGTTTTGTCTCTCCATCAAAAATAGAACCAAGTTTACATATCCATTGTTTGCATACAATTGCACCTGCACCTTGCAATAATGTATTAAGTGAAGCGTACGCGGATCGTACTGTTATTTTTCTTTTATCTAATCCAACTAAATATCCACGTTCTGCTTTTGATTGTACGTGTTGAATTAATTTATCTAACGCTGGCATTTGTTCTAAAAATTTCTTTTTTAATTTAGAACCATCTCTAATATTACCACCAACTACTTGACCTATTTTTGCTGCACCAGCTCCATATAAAAATGAATAAATAAATCTTTTAGCTAAATCTCTTGTTTCAATACCTGCTGCTTTTTGATTATGTGTATGTATATCACCATTAACCACAATATCAGCATATTCACCATTATCGTATCTTGCCATATAATGCGCAAGCATTCTTAATTCTAAAGATGAAACATCAATTCCAATTAATACTTTATCTTTTGGTGAACAAAATAATTCCCGACATTCCTTTCCGTATGGAGTATAAAAAGCTGGTACTTGTGCTAAATTTGGATTTGAATGTGTTGCCCTGCCAGTAACCGCACCATTTGGATTTATACTTCCATGTATTCTTCCATCCTTTTCTTGTTTTAGCCATGCTTGTTTTCCTTCCGCTAACATTCCAATTCTTTTTTGTATCATAAAATATTCAGCCAATAATTTTGCTTCTGGATATTTTAATGTATTTAAAATTTCTTCATCCATTTTTGGTTTACCATCAGGCGTAAAACTTTTTGGTTTCCATCCTCTAGTTTTAATTAATCTATTTGTAATATGATCTCTAGATCCGGGATTAAAAATAATTTCCTTCACTTTTGCTGTAGGCACTCCCTTTACATATCCTTTAGTTTTATTATTAACTTTAGGAATAAAGGGAGTACTTACTTGCCACGGAGGAAAGGCAACTTGTAGCTCTTTTTCTAATTCAGTTCTTCTTTGACAAAAACTTGCATATAATTTTTGAGCTTTATCTTTATCAAAAGCAATACCATTATTTGACATTTGTATACATAATGTTTGTATTTCATGTTCTAAATCTAATGATTGTTTTGAATAATTTTGTTGTTCTATTTTTTTATATAATTTGTATGTTACTTCAACGTCTTGCACACAATACTCTAACATTTCATTTGTGTATTCTTGCCAATCTGTTTCTATTTGTTCTTTGTATTCACCAATTCTATATCCCCATGCTTTTAAACTATGTCTACCAATTAACTTTGTAGGAAAACCAGAATTTATTTTTTTAAAATCTTGATCTTTAATATCAGCATACATTAATCGAGTAGCAACAAGTGTATCAAATAGTTCTGCATTTAATTTAAAATTTTTAAAACATTGTTTTATTGCTGGTATATCAAATGCAATAACATTATGTCCTATTAATAATTTTGCTTTTTCTAAATGTATTAAAGCTTTATTTAATTCGTCTGGTCCGTATTTATAAATAGTTTTTGTGTCTATATCTTTTAAAACAACACAATGAATTTTTGTCATTGTATCTAGCAAACCATCAGTTTCTATATCAAAACAATATTTTCCTGAAAAATCGGCCGCGTCAGAGCGCGTGTGGTTAGCTTTCTTTGTGTCCTGTGTATGATTCATCATTGGTTTTTCCTTGTAATTCTTTAGAAATCTTTATTCCTAGATCATACAAGTGTTTATCTAATGGAGTTTCTCCTGCTTTATTTCCTCTTTTTAAAAAGAAAACTTCCATTGGTACTTGTATGTCTTTGTAAGGAACAAAAGATATAGAAACCGTAAACGGTCCTACTTCTATAGTTGTTGTTTCTCTTCTTGTTGGTAATTTTAATGTATTTGACATAATTCAATTTCTAAAAATATTGCTTCAGGATGTTCCCATTGTAATTCTTCAATGACTGCTAAACATTTAACAGCATCCGTTCTTCTATGGACATAAATTTTTGCTTGTCCTTTTTTTCTTAATTCTTCTAAACCTGTAATAACAGTTGACGTTAAGTATGCATCATAATCACGTTTTAGTATCTGTTTCATATTCTAATAATCTTCCTGTGACCGAGTTGTATATTAGCTGGCCACAAGTGCCAGTCTCTCCACTGAAACGATTTTTTAGAATACGAAGCGTTGTTAAATTAGATTTCTTTTCGCTTTGTTGGTTCCGTTCCAAACCTATTACAATATCAGACAACTGTCCAATTCCTGCTGATCCTCTTAATTGAGATAAAGAAGTATGTGCGCCTTCTTCATGGCCTTTATCGGCAGGTCGTTTTAAATGAGAAACTAATATTAAACCAATACCAGTTTCTTCAACCAAAGATCGAAGTCTAGTCATCGCATTATCTATGGCTCGGCGTTCATCACCACCTTCCAATCCAGATACTACAATGCTTATATGATCAAGTACAATGTAATCACACGCACATCCTTTTGCTAAGTATCTAATTCTATTTATTAAATTATCTGAATCTAAAGATCCAAAATGATCATAAAATAAAACATTTCCTTTACCTAAAACTTTATCAAAACTTGATTTTAATTTTATATCTTCAACTGAACTATCGATATGTAATGGTGTATCTAAATCAATTGATAATAAACCTAATGCAGTTTTTTTAACTGATTCTTCTAGAGCTATATAACCAACAGTTTTATTATGATTAACAATAAGATCATAAGCTATTTCTTTACATATTAAAGATTTACCAATTCCACTTCCAGCAGTTATAGTAACTAATTCACCTCTTCTAAGTCCATGTGTTTTTAAATTTAATTTTTTAAAATGATAAGGAACAAACTCATTAAAATCTTTTTTAGATATTTCGTTATATAATGTACTACCTTCTATAATTCCATCAGGTCTATATACTTGTGCATCATATATAGAACTAATTAATTCTTGTACTTTGTTTTGTAATAACATTTCATTTGCATCTTTAGCTTGCAAAGAAACTATTCTTGCTTGACCAGGTGAAAATAATTCAGCGCATTTTTTTGCTGCTTCTTTTCCCGGTTGATCTTGATCAAAACAAATAACCACATCTTCGTAACCTTGTAAAAAGTCTAAACTATTTTTAAAATCTTTTTCTGCACCAGCCGCACCATTTTTTATAGAAACTACTGGCCATTTATTTCCAAATACTTGTGATATGGTTAAACAGTCAATTTCACCTTCTGTAACGACAATTCGTTTGCCATTTCCCTTAAAAATTTTTTCTCCAAAAAGCTTACTGCTTTTCGTATCACCTTTCCATGTAAATGATTTATCTTTAAATCTAAATTTAGTAGCTGTACCATAATCCATTATATGACATGGTTTTTCTTCTACTGTTCCAACTTTATAATTAAACTTTTTACATGTTTCTTCTGTAATTTTTCTTACAGATAATTTTTTATATTCGCCTATGATAGTACCTGTTTGCATTATTGTTTCACCTCCTGTTTCAAAATATTTACAACCAAAACAATAAGCTGAATTATCATCGTATCTTGCTAAATTGTCTCTTGAATTACAATTAGGACAAGGTTCATGTTTTATGAAGTTTGCCATTTGCTTTATTCCATAAGTAATCTACAAACTCATTTCCACTACTAAACATCCAAACTGGTAATTCTTGTGCTGAAGGTGTCATATCGTCTAAACACTTTTTTGCTTTTTCCCAATCACGTTCGTATAAATGTTGTGATCCTGCGTTTATTGATAAAGAACCTAAAATATAATTTTTATTATGTTGGTGTAATAATTGTAATAAAATATAAATTGAAATACATGTAAAATTAAATGCATCATAAGGCCAACCTAACCAAGCATCAGATGATCTCATTGTCGCTATACAATTTAAACGTCCATCTCTTAAAATAAATTGTAAACTACAAGTACACGGAATGTCTTTACTAATAGGAGGTTTTTCTCTCCAAATATTAATAACAGCTTGTCTTGAATAATCGTCTTTATTTAATGTATCTATTACATAAGATAATTGGTCTACTACTTTAGGACCATAACTTCCAAAAAATCTAATTCCATCATCACTAAATTGTGAAATCATTTTTGAGTATGGTGAAATAGTTTTAACTCTATTATCTCCTGATAATATCCATGCAGCTTCTGCGTATCTAAAAGATTCACCAATATTTCTTTCCCAAATACTTAAAAATGGAAAATTCATATCTATAGTTGTATGATAATTTAAAATTTCTTTAGTAATATGACCTCTTGGAAGTCTTACTAAATCTTGTTTTAAAATATTATTTAATAAACTTTGCCAAACTGCGTTTATGTTCATCTTTAAACTCCTGTATAAAATTTTCGACTGATTGAATTTCATAATCAAATATTTTAAATTCAGGACACAAATCAAAAATTACTTGATAATGGTCATAAACAGAATCAACACTAGAAAAGTCTTCAGTTTCTAATCTTCGTTGAAAATATTTCATGACTAAATGTTTTGGAGGTAAACAACCAATATATAAAGGTTTGTATTCCTCACAAATTCGTTTTACTTGAGATACATTGTATTGAGTTCCGCCTCTAAATATATTTCCATATATTAATTCAGATGGCCATAACCTATCGACAATTGCATTTTTATGTAGTCTTAATGAATCAATATGTGAATGATATAAATCTTTATATTTTTTTGTTATATCGCCTTCTTGATTTCTCCATACTAATTGACCACGATCTAAACTATTATGTACGTATTTAAACTTACCTTTAAATTCTTCGTACAAAGCTTTACCTAATGTTGTTTTGCCAGAACAATCAGGTCCTTCTAATACAATTATCATTTTATTATTTTGCTCTCTCCTATATTGTAGTTTTTTTGTACAAACGCTTTAACTTTATCCATTGACGTTTGTTGTTGATTGTTAAAAAAAGGTAATTCAAGTTGCCCATCATTATTAACTCCACCTACGACACAAACTGAAATTGCTTCTGGATTACCGATACCAACTTTATTAATATCTCTTCCTTTTTCGATTGTGCCATCAAGCTTGATTACAAAATGATAACCTATGCCTAATTTACCTGCTTCTAATTCTTGTTTATGAATATCATGTCTTGATATATGTTCATGCGGACCAGTTTTAGTCCTATGAATTTCTAATATTGTAGTTTTTTCCCTGTCTTTTAAACCCGGATTATTTTTTAGCATTGATCCACTCCTTTGGTACATTTTCATCTGCGTATAAAAATCCATGAGTTTCACACCACATGCCATATGTTGTCTTGGATCTCTTATTTAATTTTAATTTTGAATTACTAAATATAAATCTTATATCTAAATCTGGATGTTGTTTTTGTATTAACAAATGTTTTTGTCTATCTTTAGTACTAAACAATCCTTTTGCTTCTATTATAATTTTGTTTGGTAGGACAAAATCGGGCGTATAAATTGTGTTCTTAGATGGCTTAACATATTTAATTTTCAATTCTTCATATTGATAATTAACTTTAAGTTTATCTAATTGACTTGCAATTCGTACTTCAAAACCCGATCTAAATCCTAACTTCCTTGCTTTTTGTGTTGTTCTTGAATTAAAAGTCGTCCATGTCATTAGTAGAGCCTTCACTATCTGTTGTTATCTCTCCACTATGTTTGTAACCTTCTTCTGCTTTAAATCCGAAACCATCGGAATCTCCACCACCACCAGTTACTAACTCTATTATTTGAACTGCATTTAAGTACAAAGTTATACCATTATTTCCTGCTGCATTATAAGGCGCTGCAGTTGCTGATACTTTTACTTGTGATCCACCAAATACATTTACATTTTGCATTGGCTTACCGTCAGAATCAAATAAAGCTGGTTTATTTTTAGTTTTAAATCTAAAAATTATATTTCCAGTTTCTTTTTCGTTATCATCTGTTTCTTTAAAGTAAGGCATTTTGCCTTTCTTACTTTGAAAGTGTTTTCCGTAAAACTCTTTAATCTGTGCGGCTAAAGGTTTTGCGTCTTCTGATGATAGTAGAAGATCTGTTTTGTATACTCCATCTGGATTAAACTTCGTATCCGCTTTTGTAAGCCACGGATATTTAGCGACCCCTTTTGGTGTAACAAGTTTCATATATTTATCGTCCATAATTGTCCTCTTTTTGTTAGTGTCTTATGTTCTAATATGTGTACCTATTAATACACTAGTGTATAGATTAAGAGAAAAAATAGTCCGCCTCTAACACTTTGTTAATATCTAAATTACCCTTTCTTGGTAATTCAGGTATTTTGTGATGATGTTTTTCTGGTATTAATGCATGCGCATATTGTAGAAAAACTTCTAATGGATCTACTTTAGTGTACATATCAACAAACGCTTCACGTAAACATTTATTTAGTTTACCTTGATTTGCTGCATGAGTTCCAAAAGAATCGTGGACCATCGCAAAATCCACTATGCCTTTTTCTTTAGCATAAGCTACAGTTAACAACATAACAGTAGCATCAAGTGAATGTACAAAATTTGGTGATATACCATTTGCTTGTCGTCTTTTATCTACTTTGTTTGTTGTTGACCGAATTCTAATTCTACCCATCATTCTTGTTTTAAGAACTGTTTCTGCTTGTGAATAATAAGCTTGTCGTACTGGAAAACCAAGTGGTGTTAACCAAAAGACAGGTGTTTTTTGTTCTGCACATAGTCTTGCAACTTTTTGTAACCAATTCATTGCTTCTGGTGCTTTAACTACTACTTCACCAATTGAATCCCATATGTTACCAGCTAAATATATCGCGGCTTGTTGTCTGTTTTGAAATTCTAATTGTTCATTATTATCTATACGTTTTTGTATATATTCATCTACAAATTCTGTTGCAGAATATCTTGTACTTCCATATGGCAATGTCATAACAGATCTTTTGCAAGCTTTCCGATCAATACCATATTCATTCCATTCACTTGCAATCCATTTTTTTTCTGATTCATCATTGTCTAATTTTTTTTCTACAACATCAGATACCATTCCATAAATATCTTTTGGTTTATCTGTAGGTAATAAATTAACTGCTTCTCCACCTACATCGTCTCTTAACATTGCTGAAAAATGTTGAAGACCATTACAAGAACCATCAGAACAAACAGGTAAATACGAAATAAAATCTTCACCTTTTTGTAAGTAACCACTCCATTCAATACACGCAGCTAAAAATTGAAAAGGTTCTTCTGCATCTTCCCAAAAATTATGTTTAAATGGTTCATCACCACATTTTTTAATTATTTCTGAATGATCAAAAGTCCATTTAACACGTTCATCTAAAGATAATTTATCTTGACCAAATAAGTTTGCAACATGTATTGCTAAATATCTTACTCCATCTTTTCCTAATGGTAATCCATCAGCAAATAATAATAAAGCTTTAGCAAAGTCTGGACCTTGTGGATTTAAGTATGGTGGAACTGGATATGCTCTACCTCTAAAGTCTAATGTCCACACAAAATATATTGCATCTTCTTTTTCAAATTTATTTGCTAAGTGTATTGTCTTTGCTAAACCTAAACGTTTTGATTTAGTTCTTTCATTAGCAGTATAAACAGCAACAGCTTTAGCTTTCCATTTTTTTAATGATACTTTGTTTGTTGCAATGTCGTGTGGTTTAGGTGGTAAATCTAATAATTCATTATTAATTAATTTACCTCTACTTCTATTACCATAATTGTAACAAGTGTTAAGTACTAATAAAATATTTCTATTAACTTTCCATCTTGTTTTTTGTAAATCATTTATAGAATTATAAACTTCAGGCATATCGTATTGTTTTAACTCTTCTAAATAATTCATATGTGAAGTTATTCTATGTCCTTTAACTAAATAAATTCCTTTTGTATTTCTATAACCACCATTAAATGGATTAGTCCAATCTGTTGGTTGAACAATCATCGGAAAATGTTCTGGATTTAAAAACTCATTAAACTTTTTAGAATTATTAATCCATTCTAAAGTTTTAGGTTCACACACAATAACATTATATGTTTTACCTCTATGCGGTTTTGCTGTTATACTTACTAAACCTGTCTTTTCTATAAATACTTGAAACAATGCTTCACCTACATGGAGTTTTTCTCTTGTTGTCCAAGGTGTCCATTGAAAATTAACTTTATCTTTTTGTTGACTTAACTTATATTTTTTATATCCATAATGTACTGATCTGCTGTCAATATCTTTTAATACTTTATCTATTAAATATGGTTCTTTGTCATACATACCTGTCGACCATATTTCATCTTCTATTTTACCACCTAATGCAATTGCAGTTGCTGTAAATTTTCTATCTTTTGTACTTATAGCGTCAATTATAAATCGTATAGTGATAGTTGATGCAACTAAAGGATCTATTTTCTTTAGTAATTCATCTGATATAAGTTTTGGTCCTGATTGTACTACACTTAATCTGTCTGTTATTCCTGTTGCTACTTCTTTAACTGTCGCTGATGTAATACGTTTTCCGTATGGAGTTAAAGATTCTGATTTTTTTTCCGCATGTTTAATAACACGATCTGTTTCACGTTTACCACCGTTCAGTCTCGATTCTTCTTCAAGCTCTAATTGTCTGCGCTCTAAGTTATGTTGCATGATTGCTCCCTTTTATACATTGATACAAATAGTTTAAAACAAAAGAATGTGCAGTAACTATTGGACTGCACACTCTTATTTGTTTATGCATTTATGTCATAATCTGCCTCCAACACTTTAACAGCATCTTGTAGATTTTTTGGCGCAAGATGTGCGTAAGTTAATGTTTGATTTATATTTTTATGGCCAAGCCATTCTTTGACCACTTGTAAAGAGACACCTCTTTGTACAAGTCTAGATGCGCATGTGTGTCTACAAGCATGTAATACAAATTGTTTGTCTTGTAACAAACCCATTTTTTCACGCACATAATTCCATTGAAATCTAATATCTGAATCTTTTAAATCAGCAAAAGGATATTTAGTTGTGTATCTTAAAAAGATTTCTTGTACTCTTTTTGTTAAAGGTATAGTTCTAGGTTTTTCATTTTTAGTTTCATACACAGATAAATTACCATTTATAATATCAGTTTTACAAGCATTTAATAATTCTGTTTTTCTTAAACCTGTATCTATTAATACAATAACAAAATCTAAAAAGTAAAAGAATTCTGCGTTAAACAATATATCTAATATTTTATTTTCTTCATCAAGCGAAAAAAATCTAGTTCTACCTTTACCTTCTTTAAGCCATTCTATAACTGGTTTAGCAGGTATATATTTTCTTTTATGTGCAAACGTTAACATTTTAGATAATGATGCTAATTTTCTATTTATAGTTCCATTAGAATTCCCTTGATCTTTTAAAATATTTACTAAATCATCAATAGTAGTTTCATCTATATTATTAACGTCAGTATTTTTTCCGATTAAATCTACAACATTATTTGCATTATATAATTGTTTTACATCTGTATTATACCAATAACGATCTGTAGTTTTTCTTAACAAATCTTGCAATGATAGTACAGAATATTTTAATGGATCTAATTTTTGTAATTCACTTTTAATATCTTTATTATGTTTCATGCAATCTAAAACAACAGCAGAAATAATGTCTGCGTTGCTTTTTGTTCCATTAAAACTTTCACGAAACCTTTTGCCGTCGTGTGTCACATCAACTTGGTATGAATCTTTACCTCTTTGTCTTACTGGCATTTTCCCTCTCCTTTAATTTACTTTTATAATTATCTATAACTTTTTGTATATTAGGTGATTGCCAACCTTTTGGTTTAATACAATCATAATAATAACTACGTCTAGATCTACCTCTAACTTTTTTCATGTTTGCTTTGTGGACTTCCTTCCACGCTGCATTGAATGGTAAGTTAAACAACCACGCTGTACCAATGATAACATAAGTTAAATCGACTAACGCATCTAATGCATCATCGGTTTTGTTTTCACCAATAGCAGCTTTTAATTCATTTAGTTCTTCTTCAATAAACTTTATTCTAAATGAAATTAAATCTGTTCTTACTTGAGGAATTGCTGGTTTTTTCTGTTGACGCCAACCAAACTTTTTATGGAATGCTTCTATGTCTGACCAAAAACTCATAATCTCCCCCATTGTATGTCTCTGTGTAATTGAAACACTGATGTTTTCAATTTTAATCTTAATTTGCCCAATGTACATAGCTTCTTTACTAAAGGATCTCTAGGATTTTCTTGTACAAATTTAACTAAATGCTCTTGTTGACCATAAAATGATAAACCAAGACTATTTAATAACGCAATAACTTCTCTTCTACTCATCATATATTACCAGTTTCATTTTGTTTTTTAATGATAAATATTTTTCTTTATAATTTATTTCATCTGGTTTTTTTATTCCTCCATATGGTGCGGTTAATAGTTTTTTATTCAAATCTATATTTTCATCTATTACTTTGTCTAATTCTTTTTCTAATTGAATTATTTTTACTTTCATTTCTTCTGGTGTCATTTTAATATCCTGCTACATTCCAAA
>MDTB01054604.1_pt1 | contig 20557 bp, 16 predicted proteins | sample 811161 | NCBI WGS metagenome assembly MDTB01 (sample SAMN05326650, study PRJNA326480) | marine metagenome | isolation source: seawater | place: Mediterranean Sea | collected 2009
AGAAAACAAAAGGATTATCCATTCAAGTGGTAAAGTTAGAATTGATAAACTTGATCAACAAGGAATATTTAATGTTGATTTAAAAATTCACACTCATAATTTAAGACTAATTAAACAAATATTTTAATTAAAAATTCAAAGTTCTTTATTTATTTAAGTTTTAAATACTTTATGTACAATAATATCTTTAGACTAAACCCATTTAAATAAATTATGTTTGATAGGTATATTCTTGATCGATATTAATCTAAATATACTTTTAGTATTATTAATAAATTATTAATTTTAAAAATAGTGAGAACATTAAAGATGTCAATAACAAAATATCATTATAAATTCAATAAATATTCAGACTCATGATTTCTTTTTTTAATAGTTTATGGGGTGGAATTGTTGAAACCTCTTTTATTGAATTTGTTGCTGTATTCTCTACTACCATATATGTTTTTCTCGCAGCAAAGAGGATGCTCTTATGTTGGCTATTTGCTTTTATAGGATCTTCACTCTTTGTTTACCTTTGCTATATTAGTCAATTATACATAGAATCTATTTTACAACTTTTTTATGTTGTAATGGCAGTTATTGGTTGGCTTTCATGGAAAGATTTGAATTCAAATCATTTTAATATCAAAAAATGGAGTTTTTACAAACATCTAATTATAATCATATTCTCTTCAATTATTACTTTGAATCTTGGTTTCATATTTGATAAATATAGTAATCAAGTCAATCCTTATATTGATGCAGGAACTACTTGTTTTAGCTTAGTTGCAACTTACATGGTTACTAAGAAAATAATTGGTAATTGGATCTATTGGATTTTTATAGATTTGGTTTCTATGTATCTCTATGCAGAACGTTCTTATTATTTAACTGCAGTTCAGTATGGGGTTTTTTCACTTCTTGCTTTATATGGTTTTATTACCTGGCAAAATGAATATAAAAGACAAAATAAATGTTAAGAATTGCTACAACAGGTCCTGAATCTTCGGGTAAAACAACACTCTGCACTGCACTATCAGATTATTTTAATGTGCCTTTTATTCCTGAATATGCCCGTACATTCTTAAAGGGTAAAAATAGATCTTACAAACAATCAGATTTAGATTTAATTGCATTAGGTCAAATGAATAGCTTGTTGTCATCTTCATTTAATCCTCTTATATCTGATACAGATTTTTGTGTATTAGAAGTATGGTCTAAATATAAATACCAAAATATTTCAAAATTAATCCAGGAATTTACTGCAAAAGATTTTTTTGATTTACATATTTTATGTACCCCAGATATTCCCTGGGAAGAGGATAAGCTTAGAGAAAATCCAAATTCAAGAACAAATCTTTTTGAGCTTTATAAATCATCTTTAATAAAACACAATAAAAATTTTATTGTTGTGAATGGAGACCATTTAAAAAGAGTAAAAAAAAGTATTCAAATTATTGAGAAATATAGAAATATTCTCTAATTTTGTCAATTCTAAATCTCAAAAAGGGGTGCTTTTTTTTATATTAAAAGGCTGAGATTATACCCATATAACCTGCTCAGGATAATGCCTGCGAAGGAAATTTTGTTAAATAAGTTAAACTAATACGATCAAAATTAGCCCCTTATTCTTGATTAATATTTTATAAGAATATGAAACCAAGTATATTTTCAAAATCATTTTTTTTTATTTTATTTCTGCCTATTATGGCCTTTTCTCAAAATACCATAAAAGGTATTGTAAAAGGAAAAGATGGAATGGTTATTTCTGATGTTAAAGTAGAAATTTTTGAAACTTTTTTTAAAACTTATACCAATAGATATGGAGCTTTTGAATTTAGTAAACTTGATCCAGGTGATTATCAATTAAATATATCACTTATTGGATTTGAGCCCATAATTAAAAAAGTAAAACTCACTGAAAAAGATCTCAATCTATCAATCGTTTTGACTAAGTATTCCAAGTTAATAAACGAGGTTACTGTTTCTGCAATACGAGCTAATGAAAAAACACCGACCACATACTCAGAATTACAAGTTAAAGAAATTGAACAAGGTAATTTCGGTCAAGATTTACCCTATATTTTAAGTGCAACTCCATCTACAGTTGTTACTTCAGATGCAGGAGCTGGTGTTGGTTATACTGGAATTAGAATTCGTGGAGTAGATCCTACGAGAACTAATGTAACAATAAATGGGGTCCCAATTAATGACTCTGAGTCTCATGGAATGTATTGGGTTAATATGCCTGATCTGTCCTCGTCTATAAATAATATACAAGTTCAGCGTGGAGTAGGTACTTCATCTAATGGAGCATCTGCATTTGGAGCCAGTATCAATGTTCAGACAAATACATTAAATAAAGAACCTTATAGTACATCTGATAATTCATATGGATCTTTTAACACTTGGAGAAATACTGTTAAAGCTGGAACTGGTTTATTGAAAGATAAGTTCATATTTGATACTCGTTTATCTAGGATTAAATCTGATGGCTACGTAGACCGATCTGATGCAGATCTTAAATCTTATTATCTCTCGGGAGCTTTGTTAGGAGATAAATCAATCCTTCGTGCTACTTTGTTTAGTGGAAAAGAAAAAACTTCTCAAGCTTGGTATGGTACACCAGAATCTGTTGTCCATGGAATTGAAGAGGATATTATAGCCTATGCAGATAGAAATTATATTTATGGAAGTGATCGTGATAACCTACTAAATTCTGGACGTAAATACAACTTCTATACCTATGATAATGAGGTTGACAATTATCAACAAGATCACTACCAGTTACATTTTAATCGTTCTTTCAATAATAACTTTAACCTTACGACTGCAGCTCATTATACAAGAGGAAGAGGATACTTTGAGCAATATAAAGTAGATGAAGATTTTGTAGATTATGGGCTCGATACAATTTTTATATCGGGAGATACAATTAACACTACAGATTTAATTAGAAGAAGATGGTTAGATAATCATTTCTTTGGAGGTATTTTTTCCCTTAGTTATGATAAAAATGAATTTAATGTAATTTTTGGTGGTGGTGCGAATCAATACAAAGGAGGGCATTTTGGAGAAATTATTTGGGCGGAATATTCTTCTAATAGTCAGATAAGAGATCGCTACTATGATAATGATGCTGAAAAGTTTGAGGCTCATACTTATATCAAGAGTAACTATAATTTTGATGATTTAACTCTTTATGGTGATTTACAATTTAGACTCATAAATTATAATTTTTTAGGAATTGATGATGTGAATGGATCAATAGAAGAAGTTAATCAAACTCGAAATTTTAATTTTTTCAATCCAAAAGCAGGATTTATGTATGATTTTAATGAAAGAAATAATGCTTATGCCTCTTTAGCTGTAGCTAATAGAGAACCAGTCAGAAAAGATTTTAGAGAAAATACACCTCAAAATCAACCTAAAGTTGAAAAACTAGTAAATTTTGAATCAGGATATCGTTACAAAGGTCAAAATTTTATGATAAATGCTAATATATATTATATGTATTATACTGATCAATTAGTATTGACTGGACAAATAAATGATGTAGGTGATTATACTAGAACAAATGTAGATGAGAGTTATAGGGCAGGTTTAGAACTCGAAGCTGGCTTCAGAATTTCAGACAAGTTGATCTTTAATGGTAATACGACTTTAAGTAAAAATAAAATAAAAGAATTTAACGAATATCTTGATAATTATGATCGTGAAGATGGTTTACAAGACATAATCGAACATAGCAATACTGATTTAGCATTTTCTCCAAATATTATAGCTTCTGCGGGATTACTATACACTCCATTAGATAGAGTAAGTGTTAATTTATTTGGTAAGCATGTTGGAGATCAATTTTTAGATAATACATCAACAGAATCTCGGAAATTAGATTCTTATACAATATTTAATTTACAGTTAAAATATACAATTAATGAAGGTTTGTTTAAGGAAACCACATTTGCCTTGTTGGTAAACAACTTATTTAATGAGTTATATGAAAATAATGGATATACATGGGGTTATGTTTATGGTGGAGAGAGAACAGTAGAAAATTTTTATTATCCTCAAGCAGGCAGAAATTTTATATTAAGAATGTTAGTTAAGTTTTAATCTTGCTAATTTGATTTTAGTAAAATAAAAAATAATTTACCTTCTCGATTGACCTAAAAATTATATTTTTTATCCATTTATTTTTTTTGATTATTCAAAAAATTTAGAAACTTATATTTTCAAATAATACTAATTGTTTTAATCAGAAAGGTTGAGTTTTTAGTTAGTAATTTGTCTTTACTAGTATAACCTTAAAAAATTGGTTAAATAAGGTTAAATATCTAAATAATTGAATTAAAAAAAAGTAAATACATTTTAAAAAAATGATCAATTAATTATTTTAACTCAAATATCAATATGATCGCGTATGAATGGATTATTTTTTTTTTCAAAACCAATATTTGAATTGTTTCCATGGCCCGGGTAAATTTTCATGTCATCATTTAAATTAATAATTTTTTTATTAATTGAGTTCATTAAATCTTGAAAATTACCCAAAGGTAAGTCTGTTCTTCCAACACTTAATTGGAAAATTAGATCTCCTGAAATTAATATATTTTCTTTTTTATTAAAAAAACATAAATGTCCTGGAGAATGTCCAGGTGTAAATAATATATCTAAAAAATTATGTCCAAAATAAATTTTGTCATTTTCATCTATATGTAATGACTTATAATTGGGAATATTAAATTTAATGCCATATGAATCAGCAATATTTTTTTGATTTACATACAATGGCAAATCTAGTTTATGAAATTTTGGAATTAATGAATATTCTTTTTGAAATAAATAGTTGCCAAAAACATGGTCTAAATGACAATGAGTATTTAAAAGTTCAACTGGTTTTAAATTTTTAGAGTTAATATAAGACAATATCATATCATCTTCTATTTTTGAATTACATCCAGGATCTATGATCACACATTCTTTTGTTTCATCGAAGATAATATAAGTGTTTTCCTGAAAATTATTAAAAATAAATTTTTTTAATTTAATCATTTTATTTTTTAAAGTAAAAATAATTCTTTTAAACATATTAGTTTAATTATGTTTGTAAAATATTATAGTAAATGAAAAAAAAATCCCAAAAAAAAATCCCAGGATATTGCCTAATAACTGGTGCAAGTCAGGGAATAGGTAAAGCTATTGCGTTAGAATTAGCATCTAGGGGAATTTCATCTATTGCAATTTCTAAAGAATTTAATGAACTTGAACTATTAAAAAATAAAATTATTTCAAAATATAATATAGATTGTAAAATTCTTTGTAAAGATCTTCTTAATCCAAGTAGCTATACTGAAATTTATGATTTTTGCAAAACTAATAATTTAAAAGTTCAAATTTTGATAAATAATGTAGGTATTGGTTATTCTGGATCATTTCAAGAAACTTCAATAAATTTTGATGATAATTTAGTCAGACTTAATATTATGCCAATGATCCAGCTTACTAAATTATTTTTACCTGAATTAAAAAAATTTGATAAATCATACATTTTAAATATGAGCAGTCTTGGTAGTTACAGACCTATACCTTATAAAGCACTGTATTCAGCATCTAAAAGTTTTATTTATTCTTTTTCAAAATCTCTATATACAGAACTAAAATCTGAATCAATTCAAGTATCTGTTTCTTGTCCTGCAGGAGTATATACAAATTCTGCTGTTGTTAAAAGAATAAATGCAAGTGGAAACATAGCCAAATGGACAAGTTTATATGTTAACATTGTAGCTTCTTACATTATTTATTCAATGTTTAGAAGAAAAAGTGTTATTATTCCTGGAATTGGAGCCAAAGTTTTACTAATTCTTATGAAAATTATGCCTGAAGCTTTCATAAGATGGTTGCTTGCTCGAAATATGAAAAAAAATGATAAACAAAATTAATTTAATTGTAGATAATATTTTTGAAAAAATAATTTCATGGAGAAAGAAAATTCACTCTAATCCTGAACTTTCATTTAAAGAGTTTGAAACTTCAAATTTTATTATTGATACATTAAAAACAATTGGGGTAACAGATATAAAAAAAATAGGTCCTACTGGATTAGTTGCTTTAATAAGAGGTAAAAATCCAAATTCCAAATGTATTGCTGTAAGAGCTGAATTAGATGCATTGCCAATTATTGAGGATAATTTGATAGAATATAAATCTAAAAATCATGGAGTCATGCATGCTTGTGGTCATGATGTTCATATGTCTTGCTTATTAGGCACAGCTTACGTGCTAAATGAATTAAAATTATCATTTTCAGGTACAGTTAAATTAATTTTTCAACCTGCAGAGGAACTTCTTCCTGGGGGTGCCTCAATAATGATTAAAAATGGTATTTTGTCAAATCCTAAAATTGATGAGATCTATGCTTTACATGTTTTTCCTTCATTAAATGTAGGTAAAGTAGGATTAAGATCAGGAATTTATATGTCTGCATGTGATGAATTATTTTTGAAAGTTATAGGAAAAGGAGGTCATGCTGCACTTCCTAATCAATATATAAATCCAATTAATATTATATCTGAATTGTTAATTGAATTACAAAAATTTGTCCATAAATTATCTAATAATTCTAAGTATATATTTGTATTTGGTAAAATATTTTCTGATGGATCTACAAATATTATACCAAGTGAAGTTAACGCAATGGGAACCTTCAGAACTCTTGATGAAAATTGGAGAAATGACCTTCACAATAAAATTAAAAGTTTTGTTAAAAATTTTTTGATATCTAAAAATGCAGAGGGAGAAATAATTATTAAAAAAGGTTATCCTGTTCTAATAAATGATGAGAAGCTTACTCAAAATTCAATTAATTTGTTTAAAAAAATTATTGGTAATGAAAATGTAGTCAAAATTCCTATTCGAATGACATCAGATGATTTTGCATATTATTGTCACAGGGTACCTTCTTGCTATTTTAGAATTGGAGTAAGAAATGAAAAAAAAGGGATAATACACGGTGTGCATAACTCAAGATTCAATATTGATGATGATGCATTAAAAGTTGGAACAAAATTAATGTCAAATTTAGTTTTCAAATCACTTAATTAATTTGCGTAATCAGATAAGAATTTAATTTTCATTAATCTTATCTCTTCTTCTTCATATTCTCCATCAAATTCTTTAATTAAATTTTCAATTGAATTATTTTTATAATCCTCTTTAAAAAAATTTATTATTTCTTTTTGGCTTTCTTGGTCAATATATTGCTCTAAGTAATAATTTATATCAATTTTTGTTCCTGAGTTAACTATTTCTTCAATTTCTTTTATTAATTGAATTTTTGATAATCCTTTTGTCTCAGCAATATCTTCCAATGGAATTTGTTTATCAGTACTTTGTATTACATAAACTTTTATAGATGATTTATTTACAAGTGATTTTATAACCATATCTTCTGGTTTTATAATTTCATTTTCACTAACATATTTTGATATCAATTTAATAAACTCTTCTCCATACTTTATTGCTTTTCCATTCCCAACTCCATTTATATTTTTGAGTTCATCAATAGAAGTTGGATAGTGAATTGCCATTTCATTAATTGAAAAATCTTGAAATATGACATAGGGAGGTAACTTGTATTTTTTAGAAACGCTTTTTCTTAAAATTTTTAACATGGTAACTAGAGTATTATCCAATGCTTCATTTTTTAGACTATTGAAATTTGAGGTTTCAGTTAATTTAGAATAATCAGTATCTTCAGTAATCATAAATGATTCAGGAGAACTTCTAAAATCATATCCTTTTTTTGTTATTTTAAGTAATCCATATGATTCAATGGATTTAGTTATATGACTATTAATTATTAGTTGTCTTAATATTGAGTTCCAATAGTTCTTACTTTTATTTTTTCCTTTGCCAAAAGAATTTAAATTTTCAGTTCGATAATCTGTAATTAATTTTGTTTTTTCTCCAATCAAAATATTTATAATATCATTAAACTTATATTTTTCTTTTCCTTCAAAAATAGCATCTAGTATTATTTTAGCATCATTTTTAGCTTCAACTTCTATTTTTGGATTTTTACAGTTATCACATAACTTGTTACAAAAATTGCTATCAAAATATTCACCGAAATAATGAAGTAAATATTTTCTTCTACATATTGAAGTTTCAGCAAAGGAGGTGGTTTCATGAAGTAGTTGTCTTCCAACCTCTTGTTCAGAAATGGGTTTACCTTGCATAAATTTATCTAATTTTTCAATATCTTTATAACTATAAAACGCAATGCAATTTCCTTCTCCACCATCTCTTCCTGCTCTTCCAGTTTCTTGATAATATGATTCAAGACTTTTAGGTATGTCATGATGGATTACGAACCTAACGTCAGGCTTATCTATTCCCATTCCAAATGCAATAGTAGCGACTATAACATTACACTCTTCCATCAAAAAAGCGTCTTGATGTTTTGCTCTAGTTGAAGAATCTAATCCTGCATGATATGGTAAAGCATTTATCTCATTGACATTCAATATTTTTGATATTTCTTCAACTTTTTTTCTACTTAGACAATAGATTATTCCAGATTTATAATTATTCTCTTTTACAAATTTTATAATTTGTTTTGAGATATATTGAGGAGATCTTTCATTTAAAATTTTAGGTCTTATATCATAAAATAAATTTTTTCTATTAAATGATGATTTAAATACCCTTGCACTCTGCATACTTAAATTTTTTAAAATATCTATACTTACTTTTTCTGTTGCAGTTGCAGTTAATGCAATTATTGGAACTTTTTTAATCTTATTAAAGATAATTTTAAGATTTCTATATTCTGGTCTAAAATCGTGTCCCCATTCAGATATACAATGAGCTTCATCAATGGCAAAAAAAGATATATTAACGCATTTTAAAAAGTCAATATTCTCTTTTTTAATTAGTGATTCTGGTGCTACATATAATAATTTTGTTTTTAAATTTATAATATCATTCTTTACATTATCTATCTCTTTTTTAGATAGTGAAGAGTTTAAAACATGAGCAATATTACTCTCTTTAGTCAAGCCTCTTAAGGTATCAACCTGATTTTTCATTAAAGCAATTAAAGGTGATACAATAATTGCTGTACCATCAGAAATTAGAGCAGGTAATTGATAACATAAAGATTTACCTCCCCCTGTTGGCTTAATTACAAAAGTATCTTTCCCACTTAATAAATTTTTAATGATATTTAATTGGTTTCCTTTAAAGTTTTTAAAACCAAAAAAATCATTTAAAGCTTTTTCTATAACTTTGTTATTAATTATAGACATTTTTATTTTTATTTGTCTTATAATAAATATAAACAAACTTTATATTTAATCAAAAAATTATTACTGTTCTTATCATTTAATATTAGATTTTGATTACATAATTTAAAAAAAGTTTTAAAATGAAACATAATGAAAAAAATATGACTTTTTTAGATCATTTAAGTGAATTGAGAAAACACTTAATAAGATCTTTTTCTCTTGTTTTAATTTCTATGATAGTATTTTTTTTCAATAAAGAGTTATTATTTGACACCTTAATATTAGCCCCAAAATCTCCAAATTTTATTACTTACAAATTCTTGTGTAAACTATCATCATTAATAAACTTAGATAGTTTATTATGTATAAAAAAACCAATTTTTATTTTAATGAATGTAAATATGTCTGGTCAATTTACTACCCATATTTGGATTAGTTTCATTGCTTCTATAATATTTTCCTTTCCTTATTTAGTATTTGAATTATGGCTTTTTATTAGACCTGCACTAACATTAAATGAAAAAAAATCAACCTCAGGTATCGTATTTATTATTTCTATTCTATTTTTCATTGGAATTTTATTTGGGTATTATTTAATAGTACCCCTTTCAATAAATTTTTTAGGTAACTATCAAGTCAGTCCTCTTGTTGCAAATAATATTAACTTAAGTTCTTACATTTCAATTGTCTCATCAATAACATTGTCTTGTGGAATAATATTTCAATTACCTATTTTAGTTTATTTTTTAAGTAAATTTGGTATTATATCTTCTTTATTTATGAAAAAATACAGATCCCATTTTATTATAGTCTCTTTAATATTTTCTTCTATTATTACCCCACCTGATATTTCAAGTCAAATTTTAGTAACTATACCTTTATTATTTTTGTATGAAATTAGTATAATTGTATCGAAATATGTCAATGAATAACAATGATTTTAACTGCTAAAAATATTACAAAATTTTATTCTCAAAGAAAGGTTTTAGATAATGTTTCAATTAATTTAAATATCGGAGAAATTGTCGGTTTGCTTGGTCCAAACGGGGCTGGTAAGACTACTTTTTTTTACATAATTGTGGGATTAATTAGGGCTTCCAAAGGAAATGTATTAATTAATGATAATGATATTACCTCATTACCAATGCATAAAAGATCAAAGTTAGGTATTAGTTATTTGCCTCAAGAAACCTCAATATTTAGGGGTCTTTCCGTTGAAGACAATATCAAAGCAATATTAGAGATGACAGATAACAGTTATAAACTCCAAAAAAAATATCTTGATTCAATTCTAGATGAATTAAATTTGAATAAAGTAAGAAAAGTTAAAGGAAATTTACTTTCCGGTGGAGAAAAAAGGCGAACTGAAATTGCAAGATGTTTAGCAGTTAATCCAAGTTTTATTTTATTGGATGAACCATTTGCTGGTGTTGATCCTATATCAGTTGAAGATATTCAAAAAATTATTAAATATTTGAAAAGTAAAGGAATCGGAATATTGATCACAGATCACAATGTAAGAGAAACCTTGTCAATAACTGATAGGTCTTATTTACTATATGAGGGTAGAGTTTTTAAATCTGGAAAATCAATAGAACTAGCAAATGATCGAGATGCAAAGAAAATTTATTTAGGTGAAAATTTCAAACTAAAATAGTTTTAATTTTAAAATATTTAAAAAAATATTTAAAAAAATATATAAATAAATCAACAATAAAATAGAATCTAATTTGAAAAATATAACAAGTAATATTACTAATAAGAAAAATAAATATATAATGAACTTTTTATGAATATTAATATTTTTCATTGAGAAAAAATTAATGTTTGATACTAATAAATAAGACGACAGTAAGATTAATAAAAATAAAATTTCTGTTTCCATCATAAAATTAAGTTTTGTTAACTCAGGGTATTGAGTTAGAAAAGCAATATAAACAAATTGATAGCTATTTATAGGCGAAGGTAATCCAATAAAATTTATTTTACTTGAATTATTAAATTTAGCTAATCTTATAGCTGTAAACAACGGTATTAAAAATGCTAAATTTGATAGTAAATATAAATTAGAATTATCAATTAATTTCATTAAAATAAATCCTGGTAAAATACCAAAACTAACCATATCAGCAGATGAATCTAAATATTTTCCAAAATTTGTTACTAATTTATATTTCCTAGCAATGAAACCATCAAAATAATCGCAGAACAATGAAATAGAAGAAAATATTAAAACTAATTTAAAATTATATTCAAAAACATATTTTATAGATAATATTCCGAAAAATAAATTTAATAATGATAAAAAATTTGGAATATTTTTAAACACGATAGTTATATTTGTAGAAAATTATGAATAATCTAAGATATATTTTTTCGTCATTATTATCAATTCTTTTGATTTATTTTTCATGGATTCCCAATAACTATACCATACTAATTTTTTTTATTTTTATTCCTTTATTTTATTTGATTGATAATTTTTCAAGAAATACGAAATATTACTATTTTAAAATTTTTCTTATTTTTTTTATAAATTTTTTTGTCGCTAATTTTTTAATCACCTCATGGATTATAAAAGCAAATATCTTTGGTGGAATTTTTGCTTGCTTTCTTAATGCATTTTTGATGTCATGCGTTATATTTATCTCGTTACTAGTTAAAAACTATTTTGGAAATAATCATTTTTATTTATTTTTTATTTTCTTTTGGATTTCATTTGAATATTTTCATCTAAATTGGGATTTGAGTTGGCCTTGGTTGACTTTGGGGAATGTTTTTTCAAGTTCAATTAATTGGATCCAGTGGTATGAATATACTGGAGTTTTTGGAGGATCATTGTGGATTTTGTTATCTAATGTTACAATTTATAAATTACTTTTCGAATTAAGATTTAGAATTGATTTAAAATTGATTTTTGGAATGTTATTAATCACATTACCAATGTTAATATCACATTTTATAATTTTTTTTGGAAATTTTGATTACCTAAATTTAAATAAAAAAAAAAATAAGATTAATATATCTGTTGTTCAACCCAACCTGGATCCATATCATACAAAATTTTCACTCCCATTAACAAGTCAAATTAAAATTGTAGATTCCTTAATTTCCTTAAATAATTTTAATTCAAATATAATTTTACTTCCTGAAAATTTCCTTCATAAAAATTTTTTAGAATCAAGTATAGATGATTATTTACTCACTAAAAAATTTTATTCTTTATTAAAAAATGATTCAAATAAATATATTGTTACAGGAGTTACCACAAGCCAAATAAATAAAAAATTTAATCTAAAAAATAATAATCAAGAATTACTGAATGAAAGATATAATATTTTTAATAGTTCAATGTTGATTAATACGAATTCAAATCCTAAGATATATCATAAGTCAAAGTTAGTTCCTGGAGCAGAGAAAATTCCTTATCCAAATTTATTTGGATATTTTCTTCATAAATTCCCAATTTATGTTGGAGGATTAGTAGGTAACTATGGTAAAAATGATTCTATATTTAATTTTTCTTCTAAGTTTGGAAAATTTTCTACTATGATTTGTTATGAGTCTGTCTATGGCGAATTCGTTTCTAAATTTATTAAAAAGGGAGCTAATTGGATATTTATTATGACAAATGATGGTTGGTGGGGTAATTCATTTGGACATATTCAACATAATTATTATGCTAGACTTAGAGCAATTGAAAATAGGAAATTTATCGGAAGATCAGCTAATACAGGGATAAGTTGTATAATTAACCCTTTTGGTAAAGAAATTAATTCCCTCTCATATGATACTTTAGGTATTATAAATGGTAAAATATATTCAAATAATAAAATTACTTTTTATGCGAAAAATGGTGATTTCATTGCTATATTTTCTTTTATTTTAGTATTAATTTATATTTTTAGCTATTTACTTAACACTACAAATAATTTTTTAAGATGAAATATTTCACATTGTTTTTTTTAATAGTATTTACATCTTGTAATAAAGAAACTGATAAAGATTCTAAAAAAGTGAATTTTAATATTAAATTAAATACATCTGTAAATAATTATGATTTAATTCTTGGTAAACCAATTTTAGATTACCCCCAATATTTAGATTCTCATGAAAGACCATTTAAAATTGAACTTTTAAAATTTTATATTTCTAATATTTCATTTAAAAAAGAAAATGGTGATTATGTATATCTGGATGATGTTTTTTTGATTGATTATTCAAATAATATGACATTATTAGTTAGTTTTGATATACCATCAGGTGTTTATTCAAATTTTTCTTTTGGAGTTGGTTTAGATTCCTTATTAAATTCATCTGATCCATCTTCTTTTTCATATGATGCCCCATTAAGTATATCACAAAATACTTACTGGAATTGGGCTAATAAATACAAGTTTTTTATGGTTGAGGGAAGAGTTTTAAATTCAATTTCAGATAGTTTAACTCCAGATATTTTTTCATATCACACTGGCTTTGATACTTTATATAGAAATATAATTTTCAATTTAAATAGTATGCAAATATCAAATTCAAATGATACATTAAATCTTGAATTAGACTTATTAAAAGTTTTTAATGGTGAATATGGAAGTATAGACTTTGTTAATCAAAGTTTCTCTCATTCTGAATCTGAATTCGAAATTGTAGAGATTATATCAAATAATCTTATAGATGCATTTACAATAACTAATAAATAATTATTATGATTAAATACTTAAATATATTTTATTTTATCCCTATTTTTCTTTTATCACAAAATGACACTATTACAATTAATTCCCATCAAAATACTCAATTAACATGGTATGGAGACTATGATAATTATGTTCAATTTCCAAATCAAAACAATTTTGAAAAAATTTTAATGGACTTTAATTTAGGATGTGCTGATGGAGGATGTTCTCACTGGGACTATACTGTAAATGTTTATTTAATGAAGTCAAATGGGTTACTTGATTCATCAATTATTTCGATAGATACAATTAGCTATAATCCTTTTTTATTTGATTCTCTTTGGCAGTACCAGTTTCAGTCTAATATTGATCCGAATTTAATTACAGATTCAATTCTAATAATTGATACTCTTCAAAATGAATTATTAGTTTTAGATACAACATGGAATTATTATGATCAATTTGAAAAGTACGAAATTGGGAGACTCATAACTCCATATGGAAATTATATGGATTGGGATTTATCTTCAGATGTGAATGATTTATATGACGATGATTGGACTCATAAATATAATTTTGATATTACTGATTTTGCTCCTTTACTTTCTGATTCATCTATTATCAGAGTTCATTATGATGGATGGACCAGTGGTTTTAGTGCATCAATTGATTTTCATTTTATAAATGGAATTCCTCCTAGAAATGTCATCAGTGTCGAAAATATATATCCTCCGGGGAGTTATTCATATGAAAGTTTATCTGATAACATTAATTTTCCTCCTTATCAAAAGTTTTTTTCGAATGATATCAAAGGTTCAGCAATAATTAATTATGTCTCAGGACATGGTCATGAGGGACCTCAGAGTTGTTGTGAATGGATTCCCAAATTTCATAATATAAATATAAATGGATCTGAGGTAAACACATGGACTGCATGGAATGACTGTGGATTTATTTCTGTTTACCCCCAAGGTGGTACTTGGCCATTTGATAGGGCTGGATGGTGCCCTGGCGAGGCTGTCACAAAAAACTACATTGATATTTCTGAAAATTTGATTTATGATGATTTTAATATTATAGATTATGGTATTCAAGAATATTCAAACAATGGAGAATCAAATGGAACATATATCTTATCAAATGTTTTAGTTACATATGATGAATTTAATTTTGGAGTTGACTTAGAGTTATACGATATTATAAAGCCAAGTATAAAAGATGAATGGAGTAGGTTAAATCCAACATGTTTAAACCCAATGATCAAGATAAGAAATAGAGGCGATCAAATCATAACCAATGCTAAAATAAGATACGGTATAATAGGAAATGAATTAGATTTATATACTTGGAATGGAATAATAAATCCCCTTGAAATTATTTCAATTGAATTACCAACTCCAAATTGGAATAATATTACGAATAATTCAAAATTTATAGCTACAGTAGTTGTAGATGATGATGAATATCAATCTAATAATTCATTAACTTCAGATATAGAAATACCAGAAGTTTTTCCTCAAAACTTCATGTTTGAATATAGATCTCAAAATGATTTTCAGGGAATTGATAGAGCAAATCAAAATTCATATTTAATATACGATGATCAGGGTAACATAGTATTCGAGAGAAATTCTGGAAATTTTGAACCTGGAACTTGGTATAGAGATACAGTTAATTTACCAATTGGCTGTTTTAATTTAGTTTTCTACGATTCTGCTGAAGATGGAATAAATGAACATTGGTATTCAGGTGAATCAGCTTCAGGTGCAGGGAGAGTTCAATTAAGAGAAATAGGTGGGAGTTTATTTAAAAGATTTCCAGACGATTTTGGGGAAAAAATAAGTATCTATTTCACTACAGAATTTCCCCTTATAAATAGTGAAATAAAAACTAATAATTTTAAAATTTATCCTATTCCTTCAAAAGATATTTTAAAATTAAGTTTAATGACAAATAATTATGATGATATAAATGTGACTATTATTAATAGTTATGGTAAAGAAATAAAGGTATTTAATTTCAAAAACAAAACAAATAGTATTGAAATAGATGTCAGAGGCTTACCCACTGGAGTCTACTTTTGTCAATTTTCAACAAAAAATATAGATGAGATAAAGAAGTTTATAATCGTTGAATAAACTTCTTTATTTCATTTATAAATCATTATGGATTAAGAATTAATGGCATACCATCTTCCCCACCAATAATAACTAGTTTGGAGTTACTAGATTTAGATAACTCAATTGTTGCTTCAATTCCTCTCATTTTTAATAAGTTAGGAGTTAAAGAATTATTTACTATTTTGTTAGCTGTAGCTTCTCCTTCAGCAGCAATTTTTCTTCTTTGAGCCTCAGATTCCTCCTTTTCTAGTCGATATCTGTAAGCTGCTGCTTCTTGTTCTTGTTTTAGTTTATCATCAATTGCTTGTCGAATTTTTTCTGGTAATTTAATTGACCTTATTAAAAGAGCCTTTACATCGACATTATTATCAGCTAAGACTTTTTTAGTTTCTTCGATAATACCAGTCTCAACTTCATTTCTTTTGGTAGAGTAAATCTCTTCTGCTTCATATGTTCCCATTACTTTTCTAGCAGATGATCTAACCTCCGGGATAACTAGTCTATCTACATAAGATGATCCAAATTCTTCATGTAAAAAACCAATTCTAGAATAAGTAGGATTGAATCGAACAGTAATTTCAATATTCATCGATAATCCATTTTTATCAAGAATATCCATACTTTCTTCAACTTTCTGTTCTTTTACTTCATAAATAAAAACATTATTCCATGGTGCTATAAAATGAAAACCAGGTTGATAAATATTTTCTTTATCTAATCCTGAGGTAAATTTTCTAAAAATTATTGCCCTTTCACCTGGTTGAACTGTATATGTTATTGAAGATCCTAAGGTGAAAAGTATTAAGAAAATAGTTCCAGCTATTAATAAAATGGGGTTAATTTTTTGATTCATCTGTTTTAAATTTTAGTTTTTAATATGTTCCTAGTCTTTTTCGAATGAGCCATTCTATTGAAAGACTTAGCAAAAGTAATAAAAAGATTAATTTTTCTTCAATAAAAAACTTTACTTCTTCATTAAAATTATTGAAATTTTCTATTTTTAGTTTATTGATAACAATTTCTGAATAGTTAGGTATTTCATTTTTTGATATAAATTCTCCATTACTTTCTTTAGATATTTGTCTAAGTAAGTTCCAATTTGACTTTGTATTTTTTTTTTCTTTCGAATATTTGAGTACTTTCACTTTACCTTTTTTTACAAGCTTTTCATTTTTATAATTAGAATTAACATGAAATTCATATTCTCCTTCAATTAAACTTGATTCAAATACAAAAAAGGAGTCAATACATTCAAACTTAGAATTAAAAATAAGCTCATTTTGTTTATATATATCAATCGAAACTTCACTATCAGTGACAATTTCATAATTGTCGTTGTATAGATTAGCAGTAATTCTAAATACTTCATTATTTGATATTTTAGGGTAAGTAATATTTAATTTATCAACTTTTTTTCTTAGTTTCAAATTTTCACAAATCTTATAAAATAAATTATCAAAATTTTTATTGTTATTGTTTAATCTATAGTCAAACATTTTCCATTTCCATATATTTTCTCCTAGAAAGATTCCTATCTTTTCATCATTAGAAAAAAAAAGTAAATCACCTATAATTTCATTGTCAATTTTTTTTTGAAGTAAAACCTTTTTTTCTGATAAAAAAATTGTTGAAACTGATGGAGAAAGAATTGGAGGAGAGTTTGTTAAAAATTTTTCTAATCCTTTTGTTAAATCAAATTGAGTAAAATTTGAATTTAAATTATTGAAAGTTTCTTCATTATCTTTTTTACTCTCGATATTAACGAAATTTTGTAAGTTATTAAATTCTTTCCAATCTGAATTTATACCCAAGAAAAAGAGTTTAGGTATATTTAAAAATTTTAATTCACTTAATTCATTTATATGTGTACTGTATTTATTTGGAATATTGTGAAATATTATTAGACTGTAATTTTTAAAATTAGATTTAAAATTTTTTATCGCTGAAGTTTGAATTTTATAATTTTTATTTTTTTCTAAGGATGTTTTAATGAGGCAATATCAGGGTGAGGTTGATTATACAAAATTAGAATGTTATGTTTTTTATTGATTATTTCATTACCAAATTCTTTTTTGTTATTCAAAATATTTTTTTCATTCTTTATTGGCTCAAGATTAATTTTATAAAATTGGTTTTTTTTGTTTTTTGAACTTTGTAAATAAATTTTTTTTGTAATAATTTTTTTATTTATTAAAATTTTTTCGAAATGAATTAAATCATCATCTCTATATATTTTTAAATTTGACCTAATGTTCAAAATATTACTTTTTATATCAAACTTGATTGGAAATTTATTTTCACTTGAAACATAATTGTTGTATGTTAAATTTTCTATTGATAAATCTGGATAGTTTATTGAATCTCCCATTGCAATAGTGAAAATTGGTATATTTTTATTTTTTACTTCATAAATTGGGTTTTTACCACTATTAATTATTCCATCACTGCAAAGAATTATGGCATTTAAATTAGTTTCTTCAAACTTATTATAAATATTTTTTAATGATTTAGATATATTAGTTTCTTTTCCATCATAATTTAGGCTATTATTACCATGTATATTATTTGAAAAGTCATATTCAAATAAATCGAAAGATTTATTCAAAATTTTGTTATTGAAATCAATTACTTTTTCAAATTCATTTTTATAATAAGAACTGTCGTAGTTTTGAACTATTGAAGCAGACTTATCAATTAAAAAAGCAATTTTAGGCTTAATAAAAGTATTGGATTTTATTATTATCCTGGCTTTAAATAAAAGAAATATTAAAATAGAAAGAGAAAAGAATCTTAGTAAGATTAAACAAATTTTCAATAAAGTTTTTTGACTAGAAAACCTTGAGTCCTTGTAATAAATAAAAATTGCAAATAATAAACTGATTAATAAAAAAAATATCAACCAAAATTCTGAGTATTCAAATTTTATTTGCATCGTAAATTATGTTAGCATTCCCCCACATACACTTATAGTTTGACCTGTTATAAATTTTGACATGTCAGAAGCTAGAAAAAGAACAGTATTTGCAACATCGTCAACAGTACCTGTTTTCTTTAATGGGATTGATTTTTTCCAGTTTTCAATAATTTCAGATTTTAAATCTTTTGTCATTTCAGTTTCAATAAAACCCGGAGCAATTGCATTACATCTGATATTTCTGGAACCTAGTTCTAAAGCGATGGATTTAGTAAATCCAATTACACCAGCTTTTGAAGCAGCATAATTACTTTGACCAGCATTTCCTCTAACACCCACTATTGAAGATATATTAATTATTGAGCCTGACCTTTGCTTAAGAAAATTCTTTTGAACTACTTTTGTCATATTGAAAATCGAAGTTAAGTTGGTATCAATAACTTTATCAAAATCTTTCTTAGTCATTCTCATTAGGAGGTTATCTCTAGTTATGCCTGCATTGTTGATAAGTATATCGATAGAATTAAAGTTATCATTAATGTAATCAATTACATTTTCACATTCTGAATAGTTCGAAACGTCAGATTTTATTCCTTTCACTTTTATACCAAATTTTTTTAGATCATTTTCTATTTCTAATGCTTTCTCTTTGGAACTAAGATATGTGAAAACAACATTTACTTTATTTTGAGCTAATTTTAAACAAATACCTTTACCAATACCTCTTGTACCTCCTGTAACAATTGCTGTTTTATTTTCTAAAGAATTCATATATTTTTATTTTAATATTTGTTTCATTTTTAAACCAATTTCAGCAGGAGATTTGACAACAGTTATTCCACAATTTGACATAATCTTCATTTTTGCTTCAGCAGTGTCATCTTTCCCTCCAACTATTGCCCCTGCATGACCCATTGTTCTTCCTTTAGGAGCAGTTTGGCCAGCTATAAAACCAACAACGGGTTTTTTATTATTTTCTTTAACCCAAATTGCAGCATCAGATTCCATTGTACCACCAATTTCACCTATCATTATGATTCCATGAGTTTTTTCATCATTCATGAACATTTTCATTGCATCTTCAGTTGTTGTTCCTATAACTGGATCTCCACCTATTCCTATTGCAGTTGAAATCCCAAGTCCAGCTCTGACTACCTGATCTGCTGCTTCATAGGTCAGAGTTCCAGATTTAGATATGATACCAATATTACCTGATTTAAAAACATTAGCAGGCATGATTCCACATTTAGCTACACCTGGTGTAATCACGCCAGGACAGTTAGGGCCAATAAGTTTAGTATTTTTATTATTTAGATAATGTTTAACTTTGACCATATCATTAATTGGAATTCCTTCTGTTATGCAAATAATAACTTTTATCCCTGCATCAATTGACTCCATAATTGCATCAGCAGCAAATGGAGGTGGAACAAAAATAACAGATGTATTAGCACCGTGAATATTAATTGTTTCCTTTACAGTATTGTAAACGGGTTTTTTTAAGTGAAAAGTTCCTCCTTTTCCTGGTGTTACACCAGCTATTAAATTAGTTCCATAATCAATCATTTGTTTTGA
>MDTB01123642.1_pt1 | contig 20555 bp, 21 predicted proteins | sample 811161 | NCBI WGS metagenome assembly MDTB01 (sample SAMN05326650, study PRJNA326480) | marine metagenome | isolation source: seawater | place: Mediterranean Sea | collected 2009
ATACTTCCAGTAACCATTGTTATTATCGATATTCAAAGTTATTTCGTTTTGTTCGGGTAAGGGATTTTCAAAGTCATCAAAGTGTGTAGACTTTTTAGGGAGACGTGGACCTGTTTTATATTCAGGTAGAGGGGTATACTCATACCCCCCATTAGCACTAATCCAATCAGCGTCAGACATTACATCATATAATAAAGACCATGCGTTCATTCTACCGCCTCCGAAACTTGTTGTCAAGGGTATTATATGGTATAATAGTCATTATGTCTAAATAGTAATAGTTGAGGAAGACCAATGGTAATGTCAAGAAAAGAAGTCAATAGAAGGTATAAGGAGAAGAAGGGAGATGCCTACTACGAGATGCGTAGAAAATGGGCGATTGAAAATCAAGAAGCTACAAGGAAACATTCAAGAGATTGCAAAAGAAGAAAAAGAGAAGCGTTAGTAGAAAGTTTAGGCGGTTGTTGTAGTAGTTGCGGTTGCAAAGACAACTTGGAAATGGACCATATTGATATGCGTAAGAAGACAATGATGCCTTCTACATTAGCCGGTATGGCAGATGACAACCCCCATAAAGTAGAAGAGATAAAAAATATTCAAATACTCTGTAAGAAATGTCATAGAGAAAAAACTAACAAACAGCTTGAGCTGGCTTGGGCGCTTTTCCGGTCACTCCCCCTTGACTTGGAAGAAAGATGGATGGAAAACCCACCCACCTCTCTCGATGAAGTCATCCAGACACTTCATCAGTATCAATAGTAAAGTCGGCATCGACCTTATCGTATAGCTCTAAAAAAGATTGTTTGGTTTCATCATCGAAACGATTCAAACAAACTTGAATTGCCTTGGACTTATCACCAAAGATACTATATGCCTTGACGATGTGGACCAGACGACGGGTGGTGATAATGTCTTCAATACCACCATCGTAGAAGGTCTTACGGATGATGTCAGCCCAGTCTACCAGACGAGAAACAAAGTCATCGTTGTCACACTGACGAGACAGAATCTTAGCCTCGATAGCTGGAGAGGGATACTCTTGTTCAAAGGTGACAGGGAATCGTTCTAGAAATGCCTCGTTGAGAACATTAGTACCGATGAATCGTCCATCGTCAGAACCTTTGCCTTTGGTGTTAGCTGTGGCGAATACGTTGAATCCTTCCTTAGGTTGAACCATCTTACCAATCTTTTTCAGGAAGACACCTTTACCTTCTAGAATGGATTGGAGACAAAGGATTTTATTGGAAGCCAGGTCGATCTCATCGAGTAGAAGTACAGCTCCCCTTTCCAGAGCTTCCACGACGGGTCCATTATGCCAGACAGTTTCGCCATTAACAAGACGGAAACCACCAATAAGATCATCCTCGTCAGTCTCGATTGTAATGTTGACACGGATCAGTTCTCGATTGAGTTTGGAACAAGCCTGCTCAATAGAGAATGTTTTACCATTACCAGAGAGTCCAGTAATGAACGTAGGGTAGAAAATACGGGACTCAATAATCTTTTTAATATCTTTGAAGTTACCAAACTGGACGAAGTTATCATCTTTCTCAGGAATCAGGTTCTGTTCTACAGCAGGTTGTGCTGCTGGTTGTTGATATGTATGTTCTAGTTTCTCTTGTACAGTCAAGTCCCACTTACCACGTCCAACCTTAAAGGGTTCAAGGTGTTTGGTAACAGTCTGATAAGCAGGACCACCAGATGCACACCAGCCTTTGACATCACCAGAGGTGATCGTATTTCCATACAGAGACTTGAGTGAAGAAACGATGTAGTCAGCTGTGATTGTCATGTGTGTTATGTATTTACCTCCATATTATAAACCCCATCTGGTCAGACCAGACGGGGGAGTGGACGGTCTATCAACTGATCAGGTCTACAAATTTACTTAATACTTTTTTATTTAGAGACTTATTCTTAAGAGATTTGGTAAATGCACTCTTGATTTTAGCTTTGGATGCACCTTCATCAACTTCAAAGGTAGTATCATTATTCAAGGAGTTTGAAAGAATACCAAAGAGTGTGTGATACTTACTTTTTGTGATGGCGAAAGACTTGTCCTTACGAATCTTTTTCATCTCCTCATCAGATTTAAACTCATACTTATTGATGAACCTACCAAACTCACGAGGTTCACAAATACGAATACCAATGAAGTTTGTATAAGGGAAGGTCTTGCGAAGATCATCCAGAAAAACATTAGTGGTCTCAACTGGAGATATTTGATTCATATAGTAAGTGTGACCAGTCATACGATTACGGAGATAAACATTGCGACCATAGGCTGGACGAACAACTTGATTTCCGTAGTAATCAGTTCGTGATAATGACACTGGGATAGGATGACCATCACCATCAGTCAGAATAATACACTGAATCTTCTGAGTTTTGTTGGTGGATTGGAAGTGAGGAATGATCTTATGAAGACTAACCATTGATTCAAACAAGGGAGTTCCACCGAGACAGAAATTATTAGGAACACTGTAAGAAGCATGATAACGGATACCAGCAACAACACGATAAAAGTTTCTCATGTGACGTTCAAGATCTGGTTTCTTGACCCGACTGCTCAGAAGGTTCATCAAACAGAAGTCTTGAGACAGGTATAACTTATTCTTCTGAATTAATTTGTGGTCATCATCATACTCTCTGGTGCGGAAGTAGTTGGAGAAAGCATAAACCTCAAAAGGAATATTCACTTTCTGACAGAACCACACCAGGTTATACATCTGTTTGATTGTATCCATCATGATATTGGCCATAGAACCAGACCAATCAAGGATAAAGATCAGACCATGATTCTTACCATCAGGAATCACGGAAACCTTTTTGAATAGATCTTCGTTGAACTTATAGGTATGAAGTTTGGTGCAATCCAGAGTGCCAGTTTTAGCAATGGAAGAACGAGAATAATCATCAGCAGATTTTTTCATTTCAAATTCTTTGACGAGGTAGTTTACCTCACGTTGAGAAGACTTCTTGAAGTCATCGTATTGTTTATCAATACCTTCAAAGATAGATGGCCAGTCTTCTTTTTGAAGTTTGAAGGACTCATCAAGGAGACCTTGAACATCACTCACATCAGCAACCACATCCTCAACATCAAAGTCAGGATGTTCAACGTAAGTGTTTTCGGCGAGCTCAGTATCACTATTGAGTGACTCCATACCATCTTCGAATGCAGTGTCAGTAGAGACAGTTGGTTCAGGTTCGGGTTGTTGTTCCTTACTATAAGAGGGAGTATCAAGGTCAGCTTCTTCTTTACCTTCTTCTTCCTGTTCTTTCAGGGATTCTTCAATCTCTTCCTGAGCTTTCTCTTCATCAGTCTTATCACCACCAGGTTCTTCAGACTCAATAGTAGCTTCAGGTTCTTCTTTACTCTCAGTCTTTTGTGCGTCTTTACAATGGGTGTAGAGAACCCTAGCTGCGTCAACTGCTTGAACGAAAGTCTCTGCGTCTTCTACTTGTTGACGAATAATAAGTTCTTCATCAGTGAAAGGAACATCAACAAACCTACCAATCTTGTAGTACAGATTGATACGGTCTGCCAGATTCATCTCAGAGACATCTTCATCTTCAATACAGAAGAAGTCCTGTTCAGATAATTCTTTATATCCATTGTAGAAAGTTTTGTTGAGACCAGCGTAACGACGCTTCATCAGTTTCTCAACACGAACGTCTTCAGTGACATTCACAAACTGTTTGGGAATACTGAAGTCCCAGTCTTCTGTGGGGGTGTGGAGTGCGTGACCAACTTCATGACCCACCAACATATCATATACGGCGTTAGATGCTTTCTTCCACATAGGAAGAGTCAGTACCCTGTTAAGGACATCAAAACTAGCTGTACTGACGTTCTTGTTTTCAACGATGATGTCTTCAGTCGCAAGAAGTTTAGCCAGTTGAGACTTGATTTCATAGTTGACAGACATGTGGTTTTTGTATGTATGTATGTACCTACCATACAACAAAACCACCCCCTTTCGGACGTGGAATAGACAGAATTTGAACCGGGCCCCACATGGGATGTGAATTTGGTGGGGCTACTAAGTGCGGCGTTAACTCCTTAACTAATCTTCGGTCAAAATGTGCCTACAGAACCTCCTGGCTTCGTGGTCAATGATTCCACACTCTGAAATGCATTGGAAATAATCGGACACTTGATCGTATTTTTCATCGGGTGATGATTTTTCGTCCCATTTCCATGATGCAAGTTCATTATGAGAAATTAGGTTGTGCATTTTCACCTCCATCTCATCTCACACTAATATTTAGTCAGGAAATGGTAACATTACGAACATTTCATTAAGTTTTACCTTTCTTTACAAATGTGAGAGAACCCTTTAACTTTCTCAAACTTAATGGTTTCTTCAAACTTGTCTTCCATGTTCGACTTGTGAGAGATAACAAATACGTTTGCGTCTTTTACAACATACTTGATGATCTTTGTGAACTCATCTGACCCTACAGAGTCAAGAGAAGAATCAAATACCTCATCCAAGATCATCAGGTTTGTGTTTACAGAATTCTTAAACCTAGCAATCTCTCTCCAAGTAAACAAAAGAGCAAGGTCAATTCGTGACTTCTCTCCTTCAGAGAAGGAGGAATAAGAGAAGTCCTCGTGGATAGGGGATTCGACAGTTTCATTGAACTCTTCATCCAGTTTGAAGTTGATATAAAAGTCCATCATCTGCAGATACTTATTCACCATCTGGTTGATGAGGGGGAGATATTTTTTGATGATTAGTGACTTCACTCCACCATCTTTGAGGAGTGAATACACATAATCGTGGTAAGAGATACCTTCTTTCTTCTCCCCTATCTCCTGGAAGGTGGTTTGAAGGTTATCTCTGAATGTTTCTAACTTTTCATACTCAGTATTTCTACTTTCAAGTTGGTCGGTAACTCTTTGAATTTCAGATTCATACTGTCTAATCTGTCTTTGGTTTCCAGAAATCTTTGTAGTTGTTTGAGTAATGTCATTAATTAAGTTAGAAGCCTCTTTCGAAAGGTCAATAAAGGTGGACTCTCTCAACTCTTCCTCTTTAATTGCTATCTGGAGCTCAGTGAACCCAGTCTGCAACTCTTTGGCCTTATCATGAGAGTCCGTAATTCTATTTACACGAAACTCTTCTTTAATATCCTGGTTACAGGTGGGGCATACCGTATTCTCTGAGAAAAATTTATGTTCTTTAACAATAGTTTGTATACGTTGTGACAATTTACCTTTGACGTTACCATATTCTTTGAGTTTCTTAGAGGCATTCTCAAACTCTTTCATCTCAGTTTGTTTATTCAACAACTTCTCTGAGAGGGTTTCGTTAATTGACATATCAGATTCTACTTCTTTCTGAAGTCTATCAATTTTCTTCTCATATCCTTTGATACTCTCATCACTGAGTTTGTTGATCTCTTCAATAAAGTTCTTTTGCATCTCAACTTTATCTTTGAGTGACTCTTTCTTTAGTTCTAATGTTCTTGTGGTCTCTTTGAGTCCACGAATCTTCTCCTTGATTAACATATTCATAGAGGAGAAGATCTTAATATCCAACAGATCTTCTACCACCTCCCTTCTACTAGCAATAGGAAGTTGCATAAAGGGAACAAAAGTAGATGAACCAAGGATCACAATTTGTGTGAACGACTTGTAGTTCATCTTTAATACATTCTGTTCCAACCATTTCTGTTGGTCGATGGCGGAGTGAGATTGGTCCAACTCTTTCCCATCACGAATGATCTTAAAGATGTTTGGTTTGATTCCCCTTTCGATTCTCCATCGAGTGTTGTGTAGTGTGAATTCAATATCTACAAAACACCCTTTCTCGTTGGTAGTGTTGATGAGTTGATTTTTGTTTATCTTTCTAAAACTTTTGCCATACAACACAAAACAGAGGGCATCTAATATCGTGCTTTTCCCGGCTCCGTTTGAACCGACAATCAACGTGGTAGATGTCTTGTCTAGTCTTACTTCTGTTGGCGTATTCCCTGTACTTAAAAAGTTTCGCCAGGTAATCTTCTCAAATAAAATCATGTTCAATATTGGGGGGAATCACAATGTCAGAGGGAGTGATAATAGTATACCTGTGACCGTGCATTTCACAAGTCTTTATCATTATCTCGTCATCAATTTCAAGAACAGACATCTCAGGATAGTCCATGTCCTCAAGTTGTAGTGAATATCTTAACGCATCGTCTTCTTCTTCAAAGATGTATAGGACCTTATCATCGTCCTCATCAATTACTGAATATGCTCCGTCTCTTTCTTTTCCCTTTACTGTAATGATAAACATCAGACCAATTCACAAGCCTCCTGATAGATTTCTCTGATGATACTTTGAATGACTGACTTATCTAATTCAGTTTCAGATTCATCAATATATCTATCAAGGATAGACATTGTATCTTCTGACTCAATACTCTTGTTTGCGTCTTCAAATCCAGGGTCAAGATTGGTGAAAGCAAAGTTCTCAATGATTTTGAGATCTGCCACACCAGCTGAGTAGATTTTATCAACGAACTTCTCAAACTTTACTTGGTCTGTCTTCTTTCTGACAACTACCTTGACTAGTTTGTCTTGTAGATGTCTAGCATCAAACATCTGATGGTCATCATCATTGTAGTAGATACTATAGAAGAGACGATATGGGTTATCGACGTGGGTGTGTTCTAAGGTTTCAGTGTCCAGAATAGTGAAACCTCTTGTATCACCTACATCACTCCAGAACATTTCATAAGGATTACCGAGATAGAAGATCTTACCATTGTTAGATCTTGTGTGATAGTGTCCAGAATAAACTCTGTCGAACTTATCATAAACAGAAGGATCGTGTCCATGATCCATGGTGACATAGTTATTCACTTTGAACCCTATCAGTTCTAAGTGACCAAATGCAACTGTTGCATCTGTGTTCTCGATATTCTTATATGTTTCTTCCTCGTTATCTTCATTGATCCAGGGAATGTATAAAGTTTTCAGATTATCTAACTGAACAGTCTTTGTACTTGAATAGGGAGTAATATTATCATACTCCTCAAGGAGGAGGTCAACTGCGTTGACATCATTAGTATTTTTATAGTATGCATCATGGTTACCCACCATCATGTCTACTGTGATACCTCTTTCCTTCAGAGGATCAAATACAACTCTCTTTGACCATTTCAGTGACTTAAACTCAATACCTCTACGACTATCAAATACATCACCCATATGGATTACATGTTTGATACCTTCTTTATCCAAAGTGGGAAAGAAGATGTTCTTATAGAACTGTTCAAAGTAATCATGAAAGAGATGAGAACCCTTACGGCATCCGAAATGACTATCCGTGATGATCGCGACCTTCATATTTGTTACTTTTTCGAATGTTTTCAGTAGCAGTTAGGATTTGGAGATTGTCAGGGTGGTGTTTGCCTCCCTTACTAATAGGGATGATGTGATCCACATGGTGTGGCACCCCTGTCTCCTCTGTTATTATGGCACACTCTTTATAGATTGTCAATATCCTTTTGTTTTCTTCTGGGGCGAGGGATGCTGCCTCAGAAAACTTCTTTGCTCTATATCTATAGGTTTTATTATTCTGCTTCTCCTTTGTCCTATAAGGTGTCATCATTTCCTTATTAGACAATTTTTTCAATCCCTCTTCTATCATACACTTACAACAACCATAAGAAGAAACATATCTCTCATACTCTCCACACTTCTTACATGGAGTTTTAGAGATATACCTTTTCTTACCCTCCTTAATCGCTTTATCACGATTAGGACAATTTTGAGTATAACCCATTGCCTTTGATGCTTCTATATTTTTACGAAGATTTTCCGCCTTTACTCTCTTACGTTCTTCAGGAGTATATTTTGGTTTAGTCATTGTCTCAACTTCGAGTGCACGCTGTCTTTTATCGAGTTGTAGTCACTATAATTTTGCATGTCAAGGTCATTAGCATCAAAGACCTCATCAAAGTTTGTCTTCTCAAGAATCTTGTTCTTGATTTCCAGTTGTTTCTTCTCTTGAGAGATCCTTCTCAAGAAGGCATAATAGATGATCTGGGTGAAGTATGCAAAGGGGTTCTTTGACTTCTCTGGATTGAAGTTGTGGATGTATCTTACACAATTCTCAATACCATCACAGATCATATCATCCTTGAACATGTAGTTCACGAAGTTAGGCTTATATGATAGATGGTTTGCAATCTTCAAGAAACACTCACCAATGTACCTAGGAATAGGTGGCTTTGGTTTACCATTCTCTTCATTACGTTTGATCTCTGCAAAGTAGTTCTCCAATGCGTTGAGAAACTCTTTGTTGTTGACGTAATGTTCTGATCGTTTTCCTCTAAGCATTGGTGGAGATAAAGTTCTGGACATTTATAATAAAATTAAGTTATCAATATTATATCAAAATATTCAAACAATGACAAGTGCTTGACAACTCATCAAAATCCCTATAGAATATCTTTGTCACGTTTCAAGGGTTGGCTTTAGCTATTATTAAAGATGTTTTCTAAAGACACTTTAGCCTCATCAACAGATGTGATGTAACCCATCTCTTTAGAGAGTTTAGAGTAATTAGACTTGTTCATCTTTCTGATGAAGTCTTGATAGAACAAGATAATATCAATATCTGTAGATTCAGACATCGTTAATACATTATCCATATCTACTACAAACATATCATCAGTAGTAAACTTTAACCATGGTTCAAACTTGTAACCTGTTACCTTACCTCTTGAGGTAAGTTCTTCAACGATAATTGGGTTTGAGATGATGAGCATTGTTCTGTCACCCTCTTCAGAGGCAGCTACTTTACAGAATATCTCTTCACCTGATTTGAATTTAATTGTGCTGTAGAAATCATCTTCAATCATCTATCTTCCTCCTAGTCTTTTAAGTTGACTGAAATAATGTCATAGTTGAATTGTTCTGAAACATAAATTTTGACCCGTTCAATAAAGTGATTCAAGGTATAGTTTTTCCTTGATCCCTTTGTTGTATCATCAGCGATGTCATATAGTCTTGCCTTGACCTTATCTTTGCCTTTGCGTAGGACTCTACCAATACTCTGAAGGTTTCTTACCCTAGATTTAGATGGAGAGGCAAAGATTACATTGTGAAGGTTCTTGATGTTAATTCCTGTGCTGAAAGTGCCGTAAGATGCAACGATAATAGCATCTTGTTCTTGTTCAGTAATTCTTCTTACTTCTTCTCTATCTTCAGCATCAACACCCCCATGGATGAAGAATACTTTTCTCTTATCCGTGGTGTTTTTATTTATCATATCAAAAATTATCTGTCCATGAGTCTCTACTCTGGTATACAACACAAGAGTATTACCTTTCAAGTCACATGCTAGATTAGAGATAAACTTATTTCTTCTCTCATGACCAATCAGATATTTAATCTCATCTTCATAGGTAGGGAATACCTGTGGTGTATGTTTAAGGACAACACACTGAATATCTAGTGTAGCTAGGTGTCCTTCATCAATGAGTTTCTTAGTACCTGTGACCTTATAAGAAGGACCAAAGAGACCCTCTAACACCCACTTATGGGTCTGTGTGCCATCCAATGTACCTGTGAAACCATACCTATACTTGGCATGATGGCACTTGTCCATGATACCAATAAGTGACTTACTTTTAAAAAGGTGCGCTTCGTCACCAATAATAACATCGTACTCTTCAAAAAAGGAGCGGTCCAGTTGATAGACTGACTGCCAGGTAGTGATGGTTACCTCATTGGTATTCACTCTCTCCCTACCAGCATAGATCCTATGACAATGGTTATTTGCATCCCACCCATAGGATTCAAAGTCTTTATACATCTGTTCTACCAGTGATGTAGTAGGGACCACAAGTAGAACCTTTCTTTTCATACCAACATGGAATCTGACAATCGAGTAAATCATGAATGACTTACCTGATGCAGTTGGTGAGATGAGTAGTTTTCTGTTGTACCTCAGAGCATCATGGACAGCATCAATCTGATAGTCTCTAGGTCTAAGGTCTGTGATGGATGCAATATAATCCTTGACACCCTCATGGTTGATCATCTCATTCACTTCGAATGGGAGACCATAGAACTTATTATTTTTAAACTCGTATTTGTATCCTGCTTTCTCACAGAAGGCAACAACTTTATCAAGAAGACCAACATAGATCCTCTTGGTTTTCATATTGAATAGGTGAATCTCTCCGTTCCAGTTTCTCTTACGAAACTGAGGCATGAACTTTGCATTCGGAGCTTCAAACGTGAACCTATCTCTAAGTTCATATTCAATATGTGGTTCTGTAGTTATCTTGAGATAAACTTCGTTTATCTTTTCAATGATAAGGTCAGCCATACCCTTATGGGTTCACTGACATTATTTAGGAATCATTATGAAACCTATAATCCAGAATCATTCTGTACAGGTCATCTCTAATTCTGAACAGGTTGTCTTGTTCATGTGGATCACCGCCAGGCCATCTTGTAATCTGGGTGCATACACACATATACAGACATCTTATGTCTGCAATAGACATATCAATCGTATAATCGGGGACGTATTCTTCGTTCATCCTAACCCTGAATTGAAACGCATAAACTCAATGCTGTTTTTGATTTGATAGGTTCTATTGGATATCTGTTTTAAGATACTCTCAATATAAACGAGCATTGTGTCGTAGTAGTCTATTTTCAACGAAACTCCTGAGAGTCTCTCATCTGCGTCCAGATACTTTTGCATAGTGTCTTTATCTCGGATCTTCTTGGGAAACGGATCTTTGACATATACTTCTGGATCAGCTTTACCGGAGAAGTACTCATAACGTTCATGATGAATGTTTTTTCTTTGTTGTTCCGCCTTCTTTCTCAAAAGAAAGAGAGTATTATATAGTTCAAAATATTTGGCGTGAAGACTGGGAATGTGCAACGACTCGGTGTGTAGGTTGTCTATATCGATCTTCGCGTCTTCATTCCACATCTTCTGGAGAGTATCCAGATCAATCATTAGCAACAGGTTGTGGGTTCAATGTTGTATATAGTATACTTGAAAGAGACCTCAGCTGTCAAGTATTCTACGTCAGCAACTGTAGCATCGAACTGAATATCTGATAATTGATATGGGAATAAGTCTTCAAACTTAACATAGAACATTGGTTTATTGAGTTGACTCAGAATTGTCAGTGTTCCGTCTGAGTATAGATTCAACATATCATTGTCACCATCTATATTTCCTGTCTTCTGGAAATCATAGATCTGAGTTAGTGACTCGGGGAATCCAATACCTCTAATCCAATTCTGTACTTCAAGATAATTCTCTAGGTTTTCGTCAATCAAAAATCTGAGACTGAGATCACCAAAGTCAATCTTCTCACCTGGTCTTGGGATGTCGGTGAGGTAATTAGTCTGTTGAGCGACACCAAGATTCAATGATGGAACATTGATTCTATTTCCAAAGTATGAAATCTTAGGTGCTCTTTGTACCTGAAATAGAAAACCAGTAGGCGTCAGAAAATTCCTATCAGTAATCTGACTGGAAAGAGGAGTTTTTCTTCTTTTTGTTGTACTAGTGGCCCTAACTCTGGGTGGTTTGGTCTTAGTACTTGGTAGTTTAGCCATTAAGTGTATATATCTACCAATTCCTATTTATCATCAGTTTGACAAAAAAAAGACCCCCGTAAAGGGGGTCTTGACAAATCTTGTGATTTGTGATATATCACATAAGATTTTTGACTGCAACTCTTCTGTAGTAACGGTTGCTGTTGACGCGGAGACGGCCAAGACCCTGTGTAGTACCTTCGGCAAATGGGTTTGCGACGATACCATAACGGGTTTTAAAACCGATTTTGGGTTGGAAGGTGTTCTCGCCAACTGCACGAACCATCTGTAAAGGGACGTACGGACAATAGAACAGACCAGCGTCATAAGGTGAAGTACCCTTATAACCGGCAACGTAGTACTGGTTACCACCGTTAGTAGCGGTGTTACCAGCGGCCAGGTTAGCCGAATATGGGTCAATGTAGACACGGAACTTACCGTTGATTGTACCAGCGAAGGTGTTGCCGGTGTCGTCTACGTTCAGGTTAGCGTTCAGTGCTGGTGTGTAATCGAGGATACCAGCCATGGTCAGAGCTGAAGCTACGTCAGCTGAACACATGATGATGTTACCCTTTCCTCTACGAGTTCTTTGTGCGATCGCGTTAGCGTCTCTCTCGATTTGGAACAGAAGACCCTTGAACTTCTCAACAGACCAACGACCATTGGAATCGATATCCAGGTCGAATACACCAGCGGTAGCGGTGTTGCTGACAGCACCCTGTTCAGCGATCTTGTAGATGGTTCTGATGACTTCACGGTTGATTTCAGCCAGAATCTCAGTTGACAGGATGTTAGCCAACTCAGCTTCAGCGTTCAAGCCATGGATAGCCTTGAGGTCTTGAGCCAGTTCCAGTGAGTACTCAGCCTTCAGAGCTCTGCTCTTAGCTGTTACTGTAACCTTCTCAATAGAGAAAGCCATCTGGTTGAACTGGTTATCAGATCCATTACCCAGGTTCTCAGCGTCACCTGTGACCATACCCTGACCTACGTTGTAGGCTGTTGAGGATGCGGAACCAACAGGGTTCAGAACAGATGGGTTAGTACCAGACTGAGAAGTAGTACCCAGACCAGCGTTGGCGTCGGACATACCAGCGGTGAGGTCGAAACCATCATCCTGACCGGAGAAGGAAGAATCGACTTCGTTGTAGAATGTCTCAGTGCCAGACTGATCGGTGTAACGTGATCTCATCGCGAAGATGAGTCCAGTTGGTCCGTTCATTGGCTGAACGCCAGCCAGGTCATAAGCGACCAGGTTAGGCATTGAACGTCTGATCAGAGAGATCAGAACAGGGTCGAAACCGGCGGTTGGACCAGCGGCTGCTGAGTCAGCTCCGAAACCACCTGAAGCACCAGCGGCGTTAGCGGCGTTGGTTGGGGTTTCCATCAGGCTCAGACCTGAGCCAAATGCTTGTTCCTCACGGAGGAATTTTTCTTGGTTTTCGAGCAGGACAGCGGTGACAGCTCTTCTATGGGCGTCCTTGATAGGATCTACACCTTCATAGTCGAGAAGTGGACTCCACTTTTCCTGCAGATGTTCTGATTGGAACATTTGCTTGTACCTTTTGTTTAATGTTTACGTTTGATTTAATGTTAAATTCAGGACTTGCTAAAGTTACCAAGTGCTCTCAGGTATGCATCCATACCACCCTTTACAGGTGCAGAAGTTGAATCAACTCCTTCTGAAAGGGTTTCCTGCTTTGATACTGCTGCTTTAGCTGGTGCTGGTGACTTGGAGAAGTATGACTCCTTCAGAGTCTCCAACTTTTCACGATATTCGTCTTCACTTTCAAACTCTACACTTTCGGCAAGTGAAGCGAGCTTCTCTTTCTGGGTGGTCGCGAGACCCTCAGAAACGGACTCAAGAATATTGTCGGAAACTGACTCAGCCAAACGCTGGTTCAGTCCGATGTTCTTCTCAATCTGCTCGTTGAGTTTTGTTTCCATTTCATCAAGTTTGTCTACCATGCTCTCAAGCACATCATATTTCTCTTCAGGGATAGTTACATAATGATCTTCAAAAAGACTCTTCATTCCAGAGAGGAATGATTCAGTCATCTCGGTCTTCAGACCGTGCTCGATTGCTAATTCGTTCTCGGTCATCCACTCTTCAGCGACGTACTCAAGATACGAATCAACTCTTGAGACCAGTTCTTCTTTCATGGTCTCTTTCTCTTCAGCCAGTTTAGATTCAAACTGACATTCGAGTTCTTCTTGGATCTCCTTAATTTTGGATGCCAGAGCGGCTTCAAAAATCATCTTAGCCTTTTCTCTGAACTCTTCGGAGAGTTCCTCACCACCCAGGAGTGCGTTAACATCTTCTTCGATGTCAACTTCCTGTTCGGCTACTGTCTCTTGGACTTCCTCTTCTTCGAGGACTTCCTCTTCTACCTCAGCTTCTTCGCCGTAGGTACCTTTCTTAGAGGAATCCATTGGATCAGCCTTCTTAGCTCTCTTGTTTACAACGTCACTAACGGTCTTGATCTTAGGCTCTTTGAGCTTAGCTGAATCGTTGGTTGGGCTGTAGTTCTCTGGGGTAGGTCCACCAAGATCCTCATAGGATACTGACTGACCCTCACCAGGGTTGGAAAGCTTCGGCATGGCCTCTGCAGGTTTAGCGTTCGCGTTCACAGCTGTCTTTGACTGCTCCATTTCTTGTAAATCTCCACGAGACATTTGAATTACTCCGATTAACCTTATTAATTTAATCTATATTTATTTATAAATTGATACGATTTACAGATTATTCAGAAAATCGTTGAAAAGATCAAGTTTCTTTTCATCAAGTTGACCCTGTGTAACTAGGGTGTTGATCTGTTTGTAGGTTTTACGAGCTGTGGCTTCTCTAAGGATTCCACCATCCCAAACCCACTCTTTTCCTTCCATGATACCTTCAACAAAAGCATCAGGTGCGGAAGGGTCAGCGACGATATCAGCTGCTGTTGATAACAGGAAGTCGTCACCAACAATATTTACTCCTTCTCTTGTTGCTCTGAGTGAACCGATGCCTCTAGAAGAAACACCAAGTTTAACTCCTTCGCTAATGAGAGACTCCGCAATCTTACCCATCGGAGTTGATAAGATTTTTGCTTTACCAATAAAATTGGTTCCGTTCTCCTTGAGCGAAACAATTTTGTGAGAGACGCGATCCAGATTAACAGTTGGGCCTTCTGGATGTCCGAGTTCTCCAAGTGCCCTCCCGGTTTGGATGTGGTTCTCATTGTATCTCTGGACTTCCTTTCTCAAGGTAGCCATTGGATACATCCTTCCATTTCTGTTCTGAAGGTCACCTTGTAAAAAGATTCCCTCAATGAACATATTCTTTTTACCGTTCTTTTCTTCAACGATAAAATCAACTGATTCGATTTCTTCTCTAATTAGTTTCATTGTTCTATTCAGGAAACTTGTACTTGTTGGATGAATACTGTGCCAGTGCCAGCATTGGTTTTACACGCTACTCTGATGGATCTTCTCAGTGTTGCTTCAACACTTTCAAATGCATCTGTTACACTTGATGAATCGTGATCAACTGTCAATCTGGTGGCGAAATAACCATGAACACCAGCAGATGTGTCAATACTTGACACAATCTTGTGTGCAAAATCAAAGTTACTTTGACCAGTTACTGTCAGTGATACAGCGTCACCAATCTCAAAAGGACTTCCAGTTCCCTCAGGAAAATCAATGATTGTGGTTGTACCAGTGGTAACACCAACAACTCTTTGAGATCTGACAGGACCAAGACTAATTTGTTGATCGTCTTGAACTCCAACATAAAAATTGTCAACAGTTGCAGTTGGATTAGTTCCAATAGCAACGTGAACCCCTGCACCTTCAGCAACTACACGAATCGAATCACTCTGTTGGAGGATATTGACTGATTGAGCCGATGTAGTACTGGTAGCGAATGTAGTATTAACACCTACCGGTTTTAGAGCAGTCATTATTTTTTGTTTTAATAGTCCTATTCAGTATTTATTATTCTTCAGTATCAACTTCTTGATCAATCTCAAGCTCAGCCTCAACTTCTACTTCGTCTTCGATTTCCAATGTTGGTTCATCGAATACAGAAGCAGCTACATTTGGTCTGATAGCGTTGATCTTTTCTGCTGTTTTTGCAAACAGAATGTCTTTAATTTTGTCACTTGTCTGTGATGGAGATTCATCAGTCACAAGCAAATCCATTAATTCTTCCATGGTTTAGTCTCGTTTTATGTGTATTTAGATAATGCCACCCTCAGGATTCCTTCTAGAACCTGCTGGTGTTTCATCTGGTTCGGGGGCTGGTGGGTCAAGTGGTGCAGCATCTGGTCCAGTTGGTGAACCCATAGCAGCATCACCACCCATGGCAGCTGGGTCACCCATTGCCATCATAGCTGGGTCTGGGATAGCACCACTTTCGATTTCATCTTTGATGAGTTCATCTTGTGCGATGATTTCCTCATCAGTCTGACGTAAGATCTTACGTCTTACATAATCAGTGGAGTAATACTTGCCAACAAATTGCTCAACTTCCATAGCCAATGTGACTCTCTCGCGGAGAAGTTCAGCATCTTTCAGTTCAGCAAAATGGTTGTCATACAGGAAGTCATACTGAATATGATCAGCCATATACTCCCAATCTTCTGGAGTGATGACATTTTTGAGAAGGAGTTGTGTTCTCAACATGTCGTTGAACATGGCAGAGAATCTCTTTCTCATTCTACCAACAAACTTGGAGAACTTAATTTCATCTCTCATAATCTCAGAGGATCTTCCAAGAGAGAAACCACCTTCACCTTGAAGTCTGGTCTCTGGTACGTTCAGTGAACGATAGAGTTTTTTCTGAAAGTAGTTGATATCAGTGATCTCACCTAGGTTCTGACCACCAGGTAGTGTGGTAATTTCAGTACCACGACCACCTTCACGACGAGGAAGCCAGAAGTCTTCCATCATCGACATAAACTTCTTATCGTCTCTGATTTCACCAGTATTTGCATCATAGACAAGTTTATTCCTATATCTCTGCATCACATCACGGAGATATTGTTCCGCCTTCATCTTAGGAAGGTTACCAACGTCAATGTAGAAGATTCTTCTTTCTGGTGCTCTTGACAGACGATAGATAACGAGGGAATCCTCAATCATCATCAACTGGTTCAGAGGTTTGATAGCCTTGTGTAACCAGGACAGAGTTGATCCCTTGTTTCTGTCTACCAAACCAGAGGTGCAATAGGTGACAGAATCACGAGTCATCTTGACACCCTTGGATGCCGAGTTAGCTGCATATCCGCTTGAACCAGAACCTGCCCCGTGTCCAGGGTTGTAGATGAAGAACTCTTCAATCTCTGGAAACTCATAGGTTTCAGGATTGTCTCTATCAAAAGTTCTAGCAAGTTGATTTACACTATCTTTTCCTTTCTGCTTCAACTTACGGATATAACGCATCTTAGCTGCGTCAATATATCTCAGTTCTTGAATACCCTCTGTGGGGTTCTTGGTATCAATAACCTTATGGTAGTAGATTCTTCCGTCAATGTACCAGTTACGGAAAATCTCGTGTGACTTCTTATCAAAGTCGAGGAGTTCTAGAATATACTTAAACTCTTCTCTTACTTTCTTTTTAATGCCATCACTAGCGTTCAGATTAGAAAGTTCAATCTCTACAGGTGAGTCATTAGTATCAGAAACGATAGCTTCGTTTACAATATCTTCAATCGCACTATCACACTCAGGGTAGAGTGCCATTTGACGATATCTTCTAATTAAATCATTTTCAGTTTTATAGACTCCTTCAATATCTACATATGAACCAAAAAACCCGCTCGATACATAGTGCTCGTTCGCATCCTCATTAGACGGAGGAACGGGAGACACTAGACCGGGCGGGGTCTTTTCGCTATCTTCAATTGAGAATCCAAATAATCTCGCAGCCATTATATTTGTAACTAAAAATTGTCTTCTAGTTATTTATCAACTTATCTGAACCTCACCTGCGGCTCCCCCATTAGACTGGAGGGAATCACCTACTGTGAAGTACTGAACCTGGAACTCAACATCAAAAGTTTCGATGGTGTCACCAGTGTCATAACTCAATGCAATCTCAGTGATATTAGTTGGGAAGATGTCATAGAACTTGTAAGTTCTCAATACGGCTGACTGTCCACCTTCATTAGTGGTGGAGAATCTTTGAGCTCCTCTACCAAGTTGTTGAACATAAGCGTCAGTCATATATGAGGTTGGGTTGGTAACACCAGTAGCGTCATCCAACTTACTGAGAACATTAGACCATCTTTCAAACGCAGTTCTGAGTTTGAAGTCCTCATCATTCATGATGGTAACTGTCCAAGGTGCGAATGTTCTATCACCAGCCACCTTCAAGTTTCTTCCTCTGAAAGGAACATTGACTTGTGCTACTGTTGAAGCAGGTAGATTAGCTGCTTTACATAAGAAATTAAAGGTGCCGTTCTCGTCCTGGATTCCAGGTCCCCAAGCTTCCGAGATGGAAGAGGGGAAGGAAGGAATCGATACTTCAAACAGATTGGGGCGGGCACCGCCGCCAGCCAATCTTGATTTAAATTCCGAAAGTGTTCTTGTTTCTGCCATTGTTAGGTCCTCCTAGTATTATTTAATATAATCAAACCGTGCCAACTACTTCACTGAAATCAATTCCAGTTCTAGTAGCAACAAAGGTCAGAGTGATGAAGTTAATCGACTTAGATGGTTGTAAGAAGATGTCAGCTCTAAATTCATTGTTATCAATAATATCAGGAGTGTTGTTTGTTTCGTCACAAACAACGAGGAAGTCATAGATTCCTCTCTTCGCCTGAACATCACGGAGATAAGGTTCAACAATGTTAACGAAGTTTGCTCTGGTCTGAGCGTCGTTGAGTTCAAACAGAGTTGACTCAGATGCTGATTCCAGGGATTGTTCGACTGTAAGGAACAATCTTCTAACGTTGATTCTATCAAACGCGGAGGCGTATCCAAGAGCCGTCTTATCACCGAACAGAAGTGTTCCAACACCCTTCTTAGTGATGATGGGGTTGATTCTTGAAGAATACAGAAGGTCTCTCTGTGACTTGTCTGGGTTGTAGGCCAACTTGATAGAATTGTTAATGATACCTCTTTGGAGACCAGCTGGTGAGAACCAAGGGAAGGACTCAATAGAAGTTCTAACCATCAATCCAGCTGTATCACCATTAGTTGGGATATATCTGAACTGATTGTTGAATCTATCGAAGGTGTACTTGTAACCCGAATCAAGTAACGCGTATGAGGAAGATGAGATAGGTGAGTAGAATCCAAGAACGTTGTTAGTAGCCGTTGTTGAATTGGTTACGTTGACAACGTTATCTCTGTGTGGTGAGATGGTAGCTACACAATCCTTTCTTCCTTGTGCCAGTGAGATGAGGAGGTTTGCCTTGGCCTGTGTATCAGTTTCAGCCGAAAGACCAGGACCCATGATAAGGTAATCAACTTCCTCGTCATCCTTATTAGTGAAGAGTCTGTATGAAGTAGCCAAATCATCAAGTAATGCGGTCATTCCACCATCTGCCTGATAGTCAACACCACCAGTGAAGTTGTAAGTTACATTGCCAAGTCCACTATAATCGGTTCCTTGTGCTTCCAGACCCCACAGACCATCACCAACTGTGACAGGAGTATTATCTGTTGAGAAACCAGATGCAACTGGAACTGTATTCCAGTATGTGTCAGCTACTTGTGATGGGTTGTAACCAGCGAAGACATACTCAGATCTGTTAGTAATCCAATCCTTATAGTAGGTCTTAGTTGGATTCTCGCCATCGGCGGTTGCGTCAAGTGCCTTCGAGAGGAACATGTTCTTCTCAAGGACATTACCTTGAATACCTGTTACTTCTCCAGTGTCATCAACAACAACGATGTGAAGTGAATCATTTGAACCCTGCCTTGAAGAAACAAAGTTACTATCAACAGGACGAGGAGCGATAGACTTCCAGAAGACTGTTGAATTTGTCAAACCTAAGGTTTGTGAGTCATACCAGTCAGTTGAAGTGGCAACGTCGATACCAGCTGTGAAACCAGTAGGATTACCTGAATTATCCTGAAGATATACATTGTCAGAATCCAAGATGGAAGCTGCTGTATTAAACTCTTGATAATTGATTGGTGTTACGGCTCCAGGTGATACTGCGACCGATTCAATTCTTGCTTGACCAACAACAGAATCAGTCGTAAGACCAACTCTATCAAATGTGACAGCGACTCCAACTCCAGCTGCGGCTTCGATACCCTTGTCGAGTGTGACAAATGTTCCTCCAACACTGACGACTGGCGCTTGAACCAAACCAGCTCCAGTGAATACGTCTCCAGTAATGATTCCAACGATTGAGTCAACGAATACTGTTGTAACTCCAGCTGATACATCAGCTGCTGTCAATGCGATTGAAACGTTAGTAGTGGTCACATTTAGTGATTCACCAGACTCCCCAATAGGAGAACCTACATCAACAAAGGAAGAACCAACACTTGTGATTACGTTTCTTGTGTATCCTGGTTCACCAGAGTATGATGGGAATGAAATGACATTTCCAGATGTGACACCTGAAACACTATCAAGGAATACTCTTGTTGTTCCGATTCCACTAGCTGTCTCAGCAATTGACACGTTAGTAGAAAGTACGTTAGTGTAAACTGATGAACTATCAGCAACTCTCTCAAGAATCTTGACCTCGAAAGTGCTATTGCTATTGATCGTATCAGTTGTAACCCCAGTAATGATACCTCTTACAACACCAGTGAATGATGATGTTGAACCATCACCAGGAAGTGTGATAGCTGTTTTTGGTGCTGTGACAGCGTAACCTACCTGAACACCGTAGTTAGCCAGGTCATTAGTATTAATACCAATGATTTGGTCAGACTTGTTATCGATGAAACATACCTTGAGGTTATTAGCCCACTGACCAGGGTTTCTGGATGAGTATGTAAAGTCTGTTGAATCTTGGTAGTTTAATTC
>MDTB01071854.1_pt1 | contig 20546 bp, 29 predicted proteins | sample 811161 | NCBI WGS metagenome assembly MDTB01 (sample SAMN05326650, study PRJNA326480) | marine metagenome | isolation source: seawater | place: Mediterranean Sea | collected 2009
AAATCTTCAGAAAAAAATTCTGATTTAGCCTGGCAAGAATATGATTGGCTTAGAGATTTAGTTGAAATAATTGAAAACGGCAATAATCCAGAACATTACTACGAATTTACAAAACTACAAATGTTTCAAGAAAATGTATTTTGTTTTACACCGAAAGGAGCAGTAATAAAATTACCTAAAGATGCAACTCCTATAGATTTTGCTTATGCAGTGCACACTAAAATAGGCGATACTGCGATAGGATGTAGCATTAATAATAGAGAGTCATCACTTCAAAGTAGTTTGAAAAATGGAGATATGGTAAATATTTATTGTTCTAAGAAAGTTTCACCTTCGCTTCATTGGCTTTCATCTTCAAAAACTGGGAAAGCCCGGGCTGCTATCAGAAGACACTGGCAGGACAAATTAGTAGATGAGAATGACAAAAAAATTAAAGAGTATACAAGCACTTTAGTTGTTGATTTACCTCACCAACCAGGCGTTCTCGGAGAAGTAAGTACTTTAATCGGAGTGAATGGTAACAATATATTAAACGTCGAATTACTTAAAAAAAAAGAAAAATATCTACAATTTTCGTTTGATTTACAAATAAAGGATTTAAAAAACTTCACAAACTTGATAAGTCAGATAAAGCAAAAAAATTTAAATTTTAAAATAATAAGACACAAAAAAGACAATACAAAGAATGCTTTCATACGAAGAATCTTTAAAAATTTTAAAAGAAACTAACGCTTTGTTAGAGGGACATTTTATTCTTTCTTCTGGATTACATAGTTCAAAATACGTTCAATGTGCTCAATTATTAAGTAAACCGGAAAAATCTAAAGAAATTTGTAAGTCATTAGCAGAAAAAATTAGTAAAGAATTTAAAAATATAGATTTAATACTATCACCAGCTATGGGAGGAATTATTATTGGTTATGAAGTAGGTAGAATTTTAGGTATTGAAACTATTTTTGCTGAAAGAGTTAATGGTATTTTTGTTTTAAGAAGGGGATTTCATATTAAAAAAAATGTAAAAGTTTTAATTATAGAAGATGTAATTACTACAGGTAAATCTAGCTTAGAATGTTCAAATTTAATAGAAAATAAGGAAAAAAATTTATTAGGTTATGCTTGTTTAATAAATAGATCAAACGGTGCTTCTAGTATTAATCAAAAAATAATTTCACAAATTGAAATTGATATTCCTACTTACAAAGAGAACGAACTTCCAGAAAATTTATTATCCATTAAAGCTATTAAGCCTGGTAGTAGAAATTTATAATGGCTAAAATACGTTTAGGAGTAAATATTGATCATGTTGCAACAGTAAGAAATGCTAGAGGAGAAGAATATCCTAGTCCTTTAAAGGCAGCAATATTCTCTCAAAAATATGGAGCACATTCAGTAACAATTCACCTAAGAGAAGATAGAAGGCACATAAGGGATAAAGATCTTTATTTAATTAAATCAAAATTAAGAATTCCTCTTAATCTTGAAATTGCAGCTACACCTGAGATGGTTAAAATTGCATTAAAGCACAAACCACCTTTTATTTGTATAGTTCCGGAAAAAAGAAAAGAGATAACTACTGAAGGTGGGCTTAATCTCAAATATAATCAAAATTATTTAAAAAAAATTATATTTAAGCTTAAAAAAAATAAATCTAGAGTAAGCTTGTTTGTCGAACCAAATATTAATGATATTAAAACTGCCATGGAACTTAAATCTGATTGTGTTGAAATTCATACAGGAAAATTTTGCAATTTAATTAATAAGAAAAAATCTTATAAAAAAGAATTTATTCGAATTAAAAAAGCAGTATCCTACGCTGAGTCTATAGGACTAGAAGTTCATGCTGGCCACGGATTAACTTTTGAGTCAGCAAAAAAATTGTCAAGTTTAAAAAAAATAAAGGAATTTAATATCGGGCATTTTCTTATTGGTGAGTCAATTTTTCTAGGTTTAAGAAAGGTTATAAAAAAATTTAAGAAAATTTTATAATTATGAATATTATTGGTACTGGTATTGATATAGTCGATGTAAAGCGAATTGCAACTATATTAAAAAAAAAAAATAATTTTAAAAAGAGAATTTTTTCTATACATGAAATAAAACAAAGTAAAAATAAAAAAAAAAACTACCATTTTTTTGCTAAAAGATTCGCCGCAAAAGAGGCCTTCTCAAAAGCGCTAGGTGTGGGCATATCAAAAGGTTTGAATTTTAACGAAATTGAGGTTTTTAATAGTAGTAAAGGTAAGCCATCTATAAAAATTAGAGGAAAATCCATAAATGTTGTCAAAAAAGTTACCAAAAAAAAAAGAATCAAAATTTTTTTATCTTTAACCGATGAGAGCAAGTATGCTATTGCGATGGTAATTATTGCTATGTTATGAAAAAAAAAATAAAAGATATAATTTTTGAAAATTTAAAAACTATTTTTTACGCTCTATGTATTGCTTTATTTATTAGATCTTTTTTTTTCCAGCCATTTTATATACCTTCTTCTTCTATGGAACCTACTCTCCTAGTAGGAGATAGAATTTTTGTTTCAAAATATTCTTACGGTTATAGCAAACACTCACTACCATTTAGTCCTCCAATATTAAAAAATAGAATATTTGAAAAATCTCCAGAATATGGTGATTTAGTAGTTTTTAAGACACCATCAGACAATAGAACAGACTATATAAAAAGATTAGTAGGTAAACCTGGTGATGTAATACAATTCATTGATGGAAATATTTATATAAATAAACAAAAAATTAAAAAAAAAATTATTAAAAATGATTATAAAATAAGATGTGGAAACTCAAATATTGACGTTAATGCTTATGAAGAGGTGCTGCCAAATGGTAAAAAATTAATAGCAGTTTATAGAAAAGTAGGAACTATGATGAATACTGACAAGTACACTGTACCTTATGGAAACTATTTTTTTTTAGGGGATAACAGAGATTGTTCTAGAGACAGCAGATATTTATCTAGCGTAGGATATGTTAAAAAAAGTAATTTAGTTGGAAAAGCAAATATAATTTTTTTTTCTAATGACACAGTATCAGGTAGTTTTTTAAAATTTTGGAATTGGAAAAATTCATTAAGAATAGAAAGATTTTTTAAAATTTTAAAATGAAAAATTTCTTAACCGAATTTCAAAATGTTATCTCTATCAAATTCAACAATATAGATTTACTTAAAACAAGTTTAACTCACAAAAGTTTTAATAACAAAATTAATAATGAAAAATTAGAATTTTTAGGTGATAGAGTATTGGGTATAGTTTTATCGAATAAATTACTAAATATATATCCTCAAGAAAGTGTAGGTATTATTGATAAGAAATTTGCTAATATAGTAAATAAAAAAACTTGCGCTATAATTGCAAAAAAAATGGAATTAAAAAAATATATGATAACTGGTGACTCAAATAAAGGATCCGACAGATCAGATGAAAAAATTATAAGCGATGGTCTCGAAGCACTAATTGGTGCTATTTATTTAGATAAAGGCCTAGATGTTGCAGAAAAGTTTATTTCCAAGCATTGGAAGGATTTTTTAATAAAATCTTCTGTATTAGATATCGACTCTAAAACTAAACTTCAAGAATACAGTCTAAAAAAATTTAAAACTTTACCAGTATATAAATTTTTTAAACAAAGCGGTCCACAACACAGACCTATATTTAAAGTGAATGTGCAGATTAATAACTCTAAAATTTTTTCTGCTACTGGTGCATCCAAAAAAATTGCTGAACAGAATGCAGCCAAAAAATTAATTATTGATCTTAAAATATAGAAATGAATTGGCAGACAGAAGGAATACTATTATCTAAAACTAAGTTTAGAGAAAACGCTAATATAATAAACGTTTTTACAAATAAATATGGTAAAGTCAGCGGTATTGTTTATGGTGGGAATTCAAGAAAAATTAGAAATTATTTACAATTATCTAATAAAATTTTCATTTTTTATACTTCAAAAAGAGAAAATAAATTAGGATATTTTAAAACAGAGCTTGTCGAACCTATCGCTCCAAAATATTTTAACGATAAAAAAAAGACATCAGCTCTTCTTTCAATTGTAGCACTTTTAAATTCATTATTACCTGAATTTCAACCTTACAAAAATTTATACTTATCTATAAATAATTTAATAAAAAATTTTAACCAAGATAATTGGATAATATTATATATTATTTGGGAAATAAATTTAATAAAGGAACTCGGTTTTGATCCAAATCTTGATAAATTTGATGTAGATGATAATCTTTCAGAAATAATTGAAATAGATAATATAAAATATACTGTTCCAAAATTTTTATTAGCTAAAAGATTTGACAAAATAAAAGATTTATCAATAAAGAAAGCTTTAATTTTTACTAGAAGCCTTATTCAAAACAAGTTTTTTTTACCAAATAATCTTATATTTCCAAGATCCAGAGTGCATTTAGAAAATTATTTCAATTAAATTTTTTTATGTCTTTAGCTATTTCTAAAGCAAAATAACTAACTATACCATTTGAACCGGCTCTTTTTAATGAAATTATACTTTCATATATAGCTTCTTTTTTTAAAATTTTTTTTTGTATTCCCATTTTAAGTAAACTGTATTCGCCAGAAACTTGATATGAAAAAACAGGTATTTTAAAATTTTCTTTAACTAATTTAATTATATCAAGATATAACATTCCAGGTTTTACCATTATCATGTCAGCACCCTCTTTTATATCTAAGGAAACTTCTCTAAAAGCCTCTATAGAATTATGAAAATTCATTTGATATGTTTTTTTGTTACCCTTCAAATTTTTTTTAGATCCAACAGCGTCTCTAAAAGGTCCATAAAAATTTGAAGCATATTTTACAGCATATGATAAAATCATGGTATCCTTAAAATTATTTTTTTCTAGAGCTTTTCTGATCAATCCTATTCGACCATCCATCATATCTGATGGAGCAATTATATCACTACCCATCTCTACTTGCAGAAGAGATTGTTTAATTAAAGCTTCTATTGTTTTATCGTTATCAATTTTATTATTAATAACTAAACCATCATGACCACTTATTGTGTAAGGATCTAAAGCAACATCAGTCATAATACCAATATTTTTATATTTTTTTTTAATTACTCTTAATCCTTTGCAGATTAAATTATTTTCATTAAAAGCTTCTGAACCTTTGCTATTTTTTTTTTTATTAGGTGTATATGGAAATAGAGCAACTAAAGGTATTCCTAAATTTACAGCTTTATTCATTATAACATCTAGTTTATCTATAGAGTATCTATAAACTCCAGACATAGTTTTGATTTCTTCTACTATATTCTTACCCTCTCTAATAAAAATTGGTAGTATCAAGTCATTTACTGAGAGTGAATTTTCTGAAATTAAACGTCTTATCCAGTCCGAGTTGCGAACTCTTCTCAATCTAGTACCTGGATATTTCCCAAAAATTCTCATGTATATAAGTTATTTAATTTTGTTTGATGCGACAAATATTATATTATAACTAACGATTAAAGTAATTTATTAAAGTATTTATGGCAAACTTAAATTTTAGTAATTTCTACCAAGTACCCAATCTTAAATTCGATATTCAAAGAATGAGAGATGATTTAAATAAAGTTTTAAAGAAAAAGAAATTCGAGTCTCCTGGTATTACTCACTTTGGAGCTATACCTTTAAATCAAATTCCTGGCGATGAAAATTCTATTAAAGGAAATAATATAAGAGGTGTTTATTGGACAAAACCAGATGAGTCAGGAAAAGAAGTTTCTAGAGATGTAAAAATTGACGAGTCTAAATACACCGAAATTGTTAAAGATTTCCAAAACACTTATTTTAAGGAAGTTTATGAAACTTTAGCAAAAAAATTTAAAATAGGTAGAGTTAGAATTTTATTAAAAGAACCAAGATCGACTTTAAGCTGGCATAGAGATCCTGAACCAAGATTACATATACCGATAATTACAAACGAAGGATGTTCAATGGTAATTGAAAATGTCGCTAAACATTTACCAGCTGATGGACATGCTACCATAACTAACAATACTAAATACCACAACTTCTTTAATGGTGGTGAGCAATCGCGTATTCATTTAGTAGCATGTGTTTTAGAAAATCCTTTTAAATAAATTGAAATCGATATTTAATAAAATATATATAGCTTCAGATCATGCCGGCTACGAAGTTAAAGAGCTTGTTAAAAAAAAATTATATAAAAAAAATTTTTTAAATTATGATTTGGGTCCAAATAACTCGTCTTCAGTAGATTATCCTGATTATGCTAAAAAGGTAGGTCTAGCTGTAAAAAGAAGTAAAAGTGCGGCAGGAATACTTATATGTGGATCAGGCACTGGCATGTCGATGACCGCCAATAGAATCAGAGGAATTAGAGCAGCAGTATGCTACAATACAAAATCTACTAGATTGTCTAGATTGCATAATAATGCTAATATAATATCATTAGGATCAAGACTTACAAAAAAAAATATAATCTTAAAATTAGTTGATATTTTTTTGAGCACAAAATTTGAAGGTGGAAGACATTTAAAAAGAGTAAAAAAAATATAAAATATGTCTACGATAATTAAAATTAATAAACTATTAGATAATTTTTTTAGTAAAAACTTAAAAGATTCTGATAAAGAATTATATTCTTCAATTAATAAAGAATTTTCTAGACAACAAAATCACATAGAATTAATAGCATCAGAAAATATTGTTTCTAAGGCGGTATTAGAAGCTCAAGGTTCTGTTCTTACCAATAAATATGCAGAGGGATATTCTGGCAAACGATATTATGGTGGATGTGAATATGTAGACGTAGCAGAAGATTTAGCTATCGAAAGAGTTAAAAAAATTTATAACTGTAAATTTGCTAACGTTCAACCACATTCAGGTGCACAGGCCAATGGAGCTGTTTATTTAGCTTTATTAAAGCCTGGCGATACTACTTTAGCAATGAGTTTAAATTCTGGCGGTCATTTAACACATGGAGCTAAACCAGCTCAGTCTGGAAAATGGTTTAATGCAATTCATTATGAAGTTAATAAAGACACAGGGTTAATTGACTATGAAAATGTGGAAAAGCTTGCGTTAGAAAATAAACCTAAATTAATTATTGCTGGTGGTAGCGCGTACTCAAGAATAATAGATTTTAAAAAATTTAGACAAATATGTGATAAAACAGGTTCCTATTTATTAGTTGATATGGCACATTTTTCTGGGTTAGTAGCTGGTGGAGCTTATCCAAATCCAACGGAGTATGCAGATGTTGTAACCTCAACAACACATAAAGTTTTAAGAGGCCCTAGAGGAGGTATTATTTTAACAAACAGTGAGGAATTAATTAAAAAATTTAATAGTGCTGTATTTCCTGGTTTACAAGGAGGACCTTTAATGCATGTAATAGCTGCAAAGGCAGTTTGTTTTAAAGAAGCTCTTAATGAAGATTTTAAGATTTATACTAAGAAAGTCATTGAAAATGCTAAAGTGTTGTCCGAAACATTAATTAAAAATAATTTTAAAATATTTTCAGGAGGTACTGACACTCATTTAATGTTAGTTGATCTTAGAGCTTACAATGTTACAGGTAAAGACGCAGAAGCATCCTTGGGAAGAGCTAATATTACATGTAATAAAAACGGAATTCCTTTTGACACTCAAAGTCCGATGATTACTTCTGGTATAAGACTTGGTACTCCTGCATGCACAACAAGAGGTTTTGAAAAAAATGAATTTGTTTTAGTTGGTAATTTAATCACAAAAGTAATTAATGGATTAGCTAAAAACCAAAAAGATAACTCAAAAATCGAGGAAGAAGTGAAAAAAGAAGTGATTGATCTCTGTTCTTCTTTCCCTATATATAGTAATAATTAATCTAAAATAAACATGATTTGCCCTTTTTGTAGAAAAAAAGATACTTCTGTTGTTGACTCTAGACCTACAGAGGATGGTACCGCCATAAGAAGAAGAAGAGTTTGCACGTGTGGAGGTGGTCAAAGATTTACTACTTTCGAAAGAGTCCAATTTAGAGAACTTACTGTAATTAAAAAAAATGGTCGAAGATCACCTTTTGATCGTGAAAAATTAGCTAAGTCTCTTTTTACTGCATTAAAAAAAAGACCTATTGATAATGATACAATTGAAAAAGTTGTCACAAAAATTTCAAGAGAACTTGAAGAAATGGGCCAGTCTGAAATACAATCAAGTGTAGTTGGAAAGAAGGTTATGGATGTTCTTAAAGAACTAGATAAAATAGCTTACATCAGATTTGCTTCAGTATATACAAATTTTAAGGAAGTAGAGGAATTTGAAGAATATATTGGAGAATTAGATGGTAAGACAAAAAAATAACTTTAAATTCAGAAACTCAGACTATTTAGATCTAGCTTTTGAACAAGCTAAACTAAATTTAGGATCAACCGGTGAAAACCCATCAGTAGGTTGTGTAATAGAGAAAAATGGTTCAATAATTTCCACTGGTTACACCTCATATTTAGGAAGACCACATGCTGAATTCAATGCTTTAAATAAAAAGATATCCTTTAAGGGTTCTAATTTATACGTTACGTTAGAACCATGTTCACATCACGGAAAGACTCCACCATGTGTGAATGAAATTATTAAAAAAAAAATTAAAAAAATTTTTTTTTCTTTAAATGACATTGATATAAGATCTAAAAATAAAGCCAAAAAAATTCTAAATAATAGTAAAATTTTAGTAAAAAGAAATTTATTAAAAAAGAAAGGATTAAATTTTTATAAAAGCTATTTACTGTCTAAGGACAATAAATATCCATTAATTGACTGTAAAATTGCAATTTCAAAAGATTATTTTACTAAAAATAAAAAAAAAAAATGGTTAACCAATCAATACTCCAGAAAAAGAGCTCATTTGTTAAGATCTATGTATGATTGTCTAATAACTACCTCAAAATCTATTAATGAAGATAACTCATTATTAAATTGTAGGATCGAGGGTTTAGAAAAAAAAAGTCCAAATATATTAATTATTGATAGAAATTTAACTTTAAAAAAAAACAGCAATTTATTTAAAATAAGAAATAGGAAAATTATAATTGTCACTACAAGCAATTATCAAAATAAAATAAATTATTTTAAAAAAAAGAAAGTCAAAATTATTAAGTTAATTTCTCTTAATACTAAATATGACTTTTTGAAACTATTCTCAAAAGTTAGAAAACTAAAATATTCTAGAATTTTAGTAGAATCGGGACTTCAATTTACAAACTTTTTACTTCAAAACAAACTAATACATAATATTTTTATCTTTAAAACTAAAGTAAAATTAAAAAAGAACGGAATTAATTTTTCTACCAATAGACATATAAAAAAAATTAAATTAAATAATAAAATTAAAGTAAATCTTCAAAATGAAGATTTATATAAAATTAGATTAAAATAATGTTTAATGGAATTATTTATAACCAAGGAAAAATTGTTTTTTTAAAAAAAAATAAAAATAGCTTATTTTTAGATATAAAAACAAATCTCATGTTTAAAAAAAAAGATATAGGTTCTTCTGTCTCTTGCAATGGAACCTGTTTAACAGTTTTAAGTATTAATAATAAAATTATTAGATTTTATCTTTCAATTGAAACTCTAAATAAAACAAATTTTAAAAAATCTAAGCTAGGAGATAATATTAATATGGAAAAATCTTTAAGATTTGGCAGTGAAATTTCTGGCCATTATTTACAAGGACATATAGATACAGTTGGCAAAATTAAAAACATAAAAATTATAGATAATACGTGGTTGATTAAAATTATTTTTCCAACTAAATTTAGAAAATTAATAGCAGAAAAAGGATCTATAGGTATTAATGGTGTCTCATTAACAGTAAATAAGTTGACTAAGAATACTTTAACACTAGCAGTAATTCCTCATACTTTAAAACTAACAAATTTATTAAATTTAAAAAAAAATAGTTTAGTTAATATAGAGTTAGATTTATTTGCTAAATATTTAGAAAAAATTAAAAATTAAATGAAAAAAAACTTACTTTCACCAATTAAAGAAATTCTTAAAGATGCAAAAAAAGGTAAAATGTTTATTTTAGTAGATGATAAAGACAGAGAAAATGAAGGCGACTTAATTATTCCTGCATCAAAATGCAATTCTAAGAGTATTAATTTTATGGCTAAACATGGCAGAGGTTTAATTTGTCTAGCACTTGAAAAAAAACAAGTAGATAAACTTTCTTTACCTTTAATGTCATCAGTAAACAAATCAAGAATGCATACTGCTTTTACTGTTTCAATAGAATCTAAAAAAGGTATTACAACAGGCATTTCTGCTTTTGATAGAGCTAAAACTATTAAAGTTGCAATCAATTCTAAATCAAAAAAAAAAGATATTGTATCTCCAGGACATGTTTTTCCTTTAGTAGCAAGAAATGGAGGAGTATTAGAGCGAGCAGGTCATACCGAGGCTTCCGTAGATATTTCAAAGCTTGCTAAACTAAATCCTAGTGCAGTTATTTGTGAGGTGATGAATGAAGATGGAAGAATGGCTAGGCTTAAAGATTTAAAACCTTTTTCTGAAAAACATAAAATTAAAATAGCCTCAATAGAAGATTTGATTGCATATAGATTAAGAAATGAAAATTTAATTTCAAAGGGATCTACAAAAATTTTTAAAAATAAAAGATGTGGGAAATATGAGTTTATTACTTATGAAAATAAGTTAGATAATTCGAATAATTTCGTAATAAAGAAAGGAAATTTTAATTTACATAAAAAAGTAATTCGTATAAGAGTAATATCAGCAAAGTTAAAAAATTCTAAATCAATTTTAAAAGATGCTAGAATTAAAAATTCATTTAATTACCTTTCTAAATATCCAAATTTTGCTTTAATACTTATAAATAATAGTAAAACTGATAAAAGTGAGAAAGATAATGTGATACTAAGATATTATGGTATAGGAGCACAAATAATTAAAGATCTAAAAGTTAAAAAAATGGTTTTAGTTACTAGAAAAAGAAAAAAAATAATTGGTCTCGAGGGATTTGGTTTAAAGATTAAAAAACAAGAAATTATAAGATGAAAAAAAAAAAAGTACTAATTATAACTTCAAGATATAATCATTATATTGTCGAAGGATTAATTCGTTCAGCTTCTAAACAACTAAACACACAAAGTTGGATTCAAAAATCTATTATTGAAGTTCCCGGTGCTTTTGAAATTCCTGTAACCATAGAGAAATATATTAAAAAATTTGATGGTATAGTGGCTTTAGGATGTATTATTAAGGGTGAAACTAATAATTTTGAATTAATATCAAAATCTATCACTGAGGCTTTAATGCAACTTTCTATAAAACATAAAAAACCTATAGGAAATGGAGTTATTTCATGCTTCAACATTAAGCAAGCTCAGGCAAGAAAAGATAAAGGCCGAGAAGCTGCAGTTGCTGTTCAACTCGTTTTATCAAATAATATCACAAAAATTGATTAAATGAGTGTAAAAATAAATAAAAATACTTCACCTAGAGTAAGAGTGATCCAAAAAATTTATGGTTCTCTCATGAACCCAGATGAGGTGATTATTTATCCAAAAAGCCAATACAAAAAATTTATTAAAGATGTAGTTCAAGGCACTATTGAACGGAAAGAACTGATAGAAGAAATATTGATAAAACATATGAAAGAAGATATTGATTTAAAAAGAACCGATAAAATTTTAAAAATTATTATTTTTGCTGCCATTTTTGAGCTTTTGTTCAAACATAATAATCCAATAAAAGTTATTATTAGTGAATATTTAAAGGCTTCTGAATTTTTTTTAGAAAAAGCTCAAACACGATATTTAAACGCAATACTTGACAAAATATCTATAAAAATTCGTAAAATTGAACAGTAGTGACAAGTTTATCAATCTTAGTACAGTTTAAATGTATATATGTATAAATTTAGGAAAAGATTAACTTGCGTTTTTTAATAATTTTTGGCATTTATCATCCTTTAATATGAATACATCTTTAGAACTACTTTACTTAATTGCTTTTACTGGAATCCTAGCTGTGGCTTATAGTTACTTACTATCTGGCCAAATTTTGTCTTCAAGTGCAGGCAATCCCAAAATGCAAGAAATTGCCGAGGCTATTCAAATAGGTGCTAAAGCGTATTTAAATCGTCAGTACAAAACAATAGCAATTGTTGGAGTAATTGTTTTATTAATTGTTAGTTATTTTTTTAGTTTACTTGTTGGAGTAGGATATTTTATTGGAGCCTTTTTGTCAGGTGTTGCTGGTTACGTTGGAATGTTAATATCGGTGAAAGCTAATGTAAGAACTGCAGAGGCCTCGAGAAAAAGTTTACAAGCTGGACTAACGATTGCCTTTAAGTCTGGAGCAATAACTGGTCTATTAGTTGCAGGATTAGCTCTATTAGCAATTACTCTATACTATATTTTTTTAGTTAATTATAATGTTGATTCAAGAGAGGTTATTAATGCATTGGTTGCTTTAGGTTTCGGAGCATCTTTAATTTCAATTTTTGCGAGGCTTGGCGGCGGAATATTTACCAAAGGAGCTGACGTAGGAGCTGATTTAGTTGGAAAAGTTGAAGCTGGAATTCCTGAGGACGATCCAAGAAATCCAGCTGTGATAGCTGATAATGTTGGAGATAATGTAGGTGATTGCGCAGGCATGGCAGCCGATTTATTTGAGACTTATGCTGTTACTATTGTAGCTACAATGGTTTTGTCCTCTATATTTTTTTCAGGAGATTTTAATATGATGATTTATCCCTTAGCTATAGGAGGCTCTTGTATCATAACATCAATAATTGGAACATGGTTTGTGAGACTTGGAAAAAGCAATAATATAATGGGAGCCCTATATAAAGGATTTGTTGTTACCGCAATTTTATCACTATTAATTTTATACCCTGTAACAAATACAGTAATTGGTTTAGATAAAATTTATAATAATTCAGGAATTTCCTTTTCAGGGTTTGATCTATATATTTGTGGAGTAGCTGGTCTTGTAATCACAGGTTTGCTTATTTGGATTACAGAATATTATACTGGCACTAATTATAGACCTGTTAAGAGTGTTGCTCAATCATCTACTACTGGTCATGGAACAAATGTTATTCAAGGTTTGGCTGTTTCAATGGAGGCCACAGCTATCCCAGCATTAATTATTGTGGTAGGTATTTTATTTACAAATAATTTAGCAGGTCTTTTCGGTATTGCTATTGCGGTAACTTCTATGCTCGCTCTTACTGGTATGGTAGTTGCATTAGATGCATATGGTCCAGTAACAGATAATGCTGGCGGAATTGCTGAGATGTCAAAACTTCCTAAAAGCGTTAGAAAAACTACAGATGCTTTAGATGCCGTGGGCAATACAACTAAAGCAGTTACAAAAGGATATGCTATTGGTTCAGCGGGCTTAGGTGCATTAGTTTTGTTTGCTGCTTACACTGAAGACATTAAATTTTTCTCAACTGTTAAAGGTTCTGCTTTAGAAGGAATCAATGTTACATTTGATTTATCTAATCCTTTTGTGGTCGTTGGTTTACTCGTGGGCGGTATGTTACCTTACCTATTTGGTTCGATGGGTATGCAAGCTGTTGGAAGAGCAGGTGGTGCAGTAGTTATTGAAGTAAGAAGACAATTTAAAAAAATTCCTGGTATTATGAAAGGAAAAAGAAAGCCTGATTATGGCAGATTAGTAGATCTTTTAACAAAAGCCGCCATTAAAGAAATGATTATACCTTCTCTATTACCTGTATTATCTCCAATATTTTTATATTTTATAATATTGCCAATAGGAGGTATGGAAGCAGCACTTGCATGTTTAGGTGCTATGCTTTTAGGAGTTATAGTAACAGGACTATTTGTTGCAGTTTCAATGACGGCTGGAGGCGGAGCATGGGATAACGCTAAAAAATATATTGAAGATGGTAATTTTGGTGGAAAAGGATCTGAAGCTCACAAAGCAGCTGTTACTGGCGATACTGTTGGAGATCCTTATAAAGATACAGCAGGTCCAGCAGTTAACCCGATGATTAAAATAACTAACATTGTAGCCTTATTGCTTTTAGCTGTAATAGCCCACTAAAATTTTTTTTTACCATACATTTTTTGCTTTATACTTCCTAAAAATTTTCCTACGACACCAGTTTGATTCACTTCATTTACGGTTTCTTTATTTGAATAATCAACTTTTTTCATATCACCCTTATTATAAGATTTTTTTTTTGTAAGAACTCCATATTTATTAAATTTGAGCTCTAGTACATTATTCTTAATTAAAACATTTCTACCTAGTTGGTGTAACTCTCCTTTTTTAGTGGTTCTTTCAATGTATATCCAGGTATTTTGATCTTTTAAAGATGTTGAATGCGGATTACCCATAAGTTTTATAACATCATTTTTATTCGTTGTGTTAATTATTAAAGCTTTTTCTCTATTCTCTAAAAAATTTAAGCCGTGAGGCTTATTTGCATCTTTTAGTTGACAGTTAGTTGAAAAAAATAAAAGAAATATGATATAAAATATTCTATTATGTTTTCTAAATATAAACCTCATAATAATTCTCTTTATAACAAATTAGTAAGTTTATCACGAAATATTTTTTTTTACAAAAAACTTCAATTAAAAGACAATTTTGAAAGTAGAATTATCTTAATTTTTATTCATTTTTCGATCATTTTAATTATATTTAAATCTAAAAATCGAGAAAAGTTCCCTCAATTAATTTTTGACAATATCTTTCAAAATATAGAATATCATCTCAGGGAGCTCGGTCATGGAGATGTTTCTGTAAACAAAAAAATGAAAATTTTAACTAAAATTTTCTATGATATTTTATTAAAAATAAATACTGGTAAAAGTGAGGATTTTTTAGTTAATAAATCTATAATAAAAAAATATTTAGATGATCAAAATAAGATTAACGATGTATTTCTTGAAGAATTAAGTCATTATATTGAATATTTTTATAATTTTTGTTTTGAATTAAACACTAATAGTGTGTTAAAAGGTGAAATCAATTTTAAGTATTAAATTATTATGGCAGTACCAAAAAGAAAAACTACTCCTTCAAAAAGAAACATGAGAAGATCTCATCATCGTATATCTTCCGTCAATGTTGTTGAAGATAAAAAAAGTGGAGAGTATAAATTATCTCACCATATCGATTTAAAAACTGGTTTCTATAACGGTAAAAAAATTTTAGACTTATAATAATTATCAAACAGCATGAATAATAAAATTACGATTGCCATTGATGCTATGGGAGGTGAAAATGCACCTATTAAGAATATACAAGGATTAAACCTTTTTTTTGAAAAAAATAAAAAAAATGATAATTTCTTTTTCAATATTTACGGAGATCAAATTCAAATTAATAAAGAACTTAAAAAATATAATATTCCAGAAAAATATATTAAAGTTTTTCATTCATCCTCAGTTGTTTCTGATGAAGAAACACCATTAACTGCAATTAAAAATTCAAAAGATAGTAGTATGTGGAATTCCATAGAGTCACAAATAAACGCTAAAGCAAATATTTCAGTTTCAGCGGGTAATACAGGAGTCTTATTTGTGATTTCTAGAATGTTACTCAAAACAATGGATGAAATAAAAAAGCCCGCGCTTGCTGGTTTATGGCCAAACAAAAAAAACATGAATGTAGTTCTTGATTTAGGTGCAAATATAGAGTGTGATGAAAATAATTTAGTTGATTTTGCTGAGATGGGCGCCGCATTGTTTAAATCTTTATTTCCAAACGAAGATTCAAAAGTTGCATTATTAAATATTGGCTCTGAGGAAATTAAAGGTACAGATATATTAAAAAAAGCTTACTCTAGATTAAAAGAATTATCTAGATTTGGAGATTTTAAATTTAATGGTTTTATCGAGGGAAATCAAATTACTGAAGGCAAATCAAATGTGATTATTACAGATGGTTTTACTGGAAACGTAGCATTAAAAACTGCTGAAGGTACAGCTAAATTTATTACAGATTCTTTAAAAGATGTTTTAAAAGAAACACTTTTAGCAAAATTTTCAATTTTATTTTCTTACTTCGCTTTAAAAAAATTTAAACAAAAACTAGACCCTAGAAAATTTAATGGAGCAATTTTTTTGGGATTAAAAGGTCCGGTTGTTAAAAGTCATGGCGCTACTGATTATGTAGGATTTTATCACGCTATAGATCTCTCATACCGAATAATAAAAGGTGATTTGATGAGTAAAATTAAAAACAATTTAAGTCATGTTGATGGAAAAGAATAAAGAAATAAACCTTACCAAAAAAGATTTAGCAACCTCTATAAGCAAGAAAATTGGTATTTCAAACTTATACGCTGAAAAAATAATGAATAATATTTTAGAAACAATTATTGAGAATCTAAAACTTTATAAATCTACTAAAATTACTAATTTTGGAAGTTTCCTTATTAAAAGAAAAAAAGAAAGAATAGGAAGAAATCCAAATAACAAAGAAGTTCATAAAATAAAAGAAAGAAATGTTATAAAATTTACTATTTCTAAATCTTTAAAAAAAAAAATAAATAATGAGTAAAAATCTTTTTTCTAATAAAGAAAAATTAATTAATATAAGTGAACTAGCAAAGCGAATTGGGTTAATTAATAAAAAAAATGGCAAACCGTTAACTCACACTTTAAGATTTTGGGAGAAAAATTTTCATCAAATTAAGCCAATTATTCTTCCAGGTAACAGACGGTATTATTCAAGTAAAATTATTGATATTGTGTCTTTAATTAAATTTCTTCTAAAGGATAAAGGTTTGACTATAAAAGGAGCTAAAAAAATTTTAAATAACAAGGCAAATTCTCTTGACGAATTTGAGACTTCAAGTATAAAAGCTGAGTATTATAAAAAAAAAAATTAAATTAAAATCAAAAAGTATTTTAAAAAAAATTAAAAAATTAAATGGCAAAAAAAACACATCAAAAAGTTAGACTAGTACCAGAAAGCAATCCTAATAGTTCCTTTTTTTATTATGCAAAAAAACCCACTAAAGGTGAAAAGGTAAAAAATAAATTAAAAGTTAATAAGTATAATCCTTCAACAAGAAAGCACGAAGTATTCGTAGAAAAAAAATTACCTCCTCATAGTAAGTAATTATTTTTTAAAATTCCTGTATTCATATTGAATATAAGATTTAATTATAGTATTCCAAATATTAACCGTAATTTTAGGATCTATACCCTTTTGTATGGATTTTTTTCTTATTCTTTTTAAAATTAATTTAATTCTTTTTTTATCAACTATTTCCTTTTTATATTTTTTTTGTTTTAAAACTTGATTAACTAGTAAAGTTCTTTTTTTAAATATTTTTAATAGAGCTTCATCTAATTTATCTAGTTTTATTCTTATTTTGCTTAATTTTTTATTTTTCATAGCGACATTAAAAATATTTTTTTTATATAATATAAAGATTATAATTAATAATGTTATTAAATAATCAAAAATATTATAAATATATAAACCTATGGTTAATTCTAACAATAATACTTGTTGTTTCAATGATAATTGTCGGAGGATTAACTAGATTAACAGACTCAGGTTTATCAATAACAAGATGGGAATTGTTTACTGGGTTATTCCCCCCTTTATCTGAAAATAAGTGGATAGAGTACTTTGAACTCTATAAAGAAATTCCTCAATTTTTGTTAATAAATAAAAATTTAACAATTGAAGAATTTAAAATTATTTTTTATTGGGAATATTATCACAGATTACTAGGTAGAGTAATTGGACTATTTTTTTTAATACCGTTAATTTTTTTTACTTTTAAAAAAATTATTTATAAAAATGATTTAATTTCATTATATTTAATTTTTTCTTTAATTTGTTTTCAAGGCTTTATAGGTTGGTATATGGTTCAAAGTGGCCTAATAAATAATGTTACCGTCAGTCATTTTAGATTATCCTTACATTTATTCATTGCTTTTGTAATTTTAGCATTATTAGTATGGATATATATAAACAATATAAATTCTACCAAAAAGTTTTTTTTCAATTTTTCCTCAGAAAATAATATAATTAAGATCTTTATTTTATTAATATTTCTACAAATAATTTTTGGAGCTTTTGTTTCCGGTTTAGATGCTGGAAAAATTTATCAATCTTGGCCTTTGATGAATAGTTCATATTTTCCTAATGACGTACAAATAAAAAATATTTTAGATTTTATTAATTTTAATGACAGAAGTTATGTTCAATTTTTACATAGGAATATTGCCTATTTAATTTTCTTTATATATCTCTTTATTGGTTTTAATATTCTAGTTCATAAAAAAAAATATCTTTATAAATCGTACCTAATTGTTTTAGTAATTTTATTAGCTCAGTTAGTATTGGGAATTTCAACTTTGCTTAGTGGTTTAAATTTTTATTTGGCGTCTTTACACCAAATATCAAGTATATTTCTCGTAATTTTCTCTTTAAGTCTTTATTATCGTTCTATTTAATAAATTGACTTTATTAATAATTATTAGTATTTATCGCCATATTTAAATCATGACACCATTTATAAAAAAAAAAGATATTAAAAATGATTGGCTTTTAATTAATGCTGAAAACCTAGTAGTTGGTAGATTAGCTGCATATATTTCAAAAGTTTTAAGAGGTAAAAATAAACCTCAATTTAATCCTCATATGGATAATGGTGACTTTGTAATAGTAACAAACATAGATAAGATTAAATTTACTGGTAAAAAATTTTCAGATAAAATTTACTATAGGCATACAGGTCATCCTGGAGGCATTAAAGAAACTACTCCAAATACATTAAAAACAAAAAATAAAACAGATGAAATTCTAAGATCTGCTGTTAAAAGAATGTTACCTGGCGGACCTTTAGCTAAAAAACAACTTACAAAATTAAAAATTTATAGTGGCGAAAAACACCCTCATGAAGTTCAAAATCCTACTATTATTAAATTTAACGAAAAAAATAAAAAAAATATATCTAAAGAATAATGGAAAATACTAATTTATCAGAAACTCCTAAAAATAAAAAAATTAAACTTGATTTTAAAGACAGTAAGTATGCTACCGGCAGAAGAAAAAGATCTATTGCTAAAGTGTGGGTAAAAAAAGGAAGTGGTATAATTCACGTAAATGGAAAAAAGATGAATGAATATTTTAAAAGACCAGTACACCAAATTATTGTTATAAGACCTTTAGAAATTTCAAACGTACTTAATTCATACGACGTAAAATGTTCTGTTAAAGGGGGAGGTCTCTCAGGCCAGGCAGGAGCTATTATTCATGGCTTGTCACGAGCTTTAGTTAGCTATGATGAAACCTTAAAAACTACTTTAAAAAAAGAAAAATTAACAACTCGAGATTCGCGAGTTGTTGAAAGAAAAAAATACGGTCATAAAAAAGCTAGAAGAAGCTTCCAATTTTCTAAAAGATAAATCATTTAATTTATTATTTATAATATCAGTGATATATAATAGATATGTCATTAAAAAAAATTAATGTAGCAGTAGCAGGAGCAACTGGATATGTGGGTCTAGATTTAATCTATTTATTATCTAAACATCCTAAAGTTAATATTATATCTTTATGTGCACAGAAAAAATTAGGTAAAAATATTCAATTTTTTGACACACGAATTAAAAAAAAACTTCCAAAAATTTCAAATCTTAAAAAAGTTAATTGGAAAAATATTGATTTACTTTTTTTAAGTTTACCTAATGGAGAGGCACAAAAAATTATTAAAAAATTGTCAAATATTAATCATTTAAAATTTATTGATTTATCTGCAGATTTTAGAATTGAAAATAAGAAGATATATAAACATTGGTATCAAATTAATCATAATGCAACAAAATTAATAAATAAATCAATATATTCAATTTCCGAATTTGTTAAGGAGAAAATAATTAATTATAGGATTATTTCTAATCCTGGATGTTATCCTACATCAATTCAACTGCCTTTAATTCCCTTGATTAAAAAAAAACTAATTAAATTAGATAGTATTATAATCGACTCTAAGTCTGGTTATTCTGGAGCAGGTAAAAATTATAAAAATAAATTTAAACATAAAAATATAGAAAAAAACGTACACGCTTATGGGATTAAGAAACATAGACACATGTCAGAAATAGATCAAGAGTTTAAGAAGTTAACTAGGCAAAAAATTCAATATTCTTTTAACCCACATTTATTACCAATGTTCAGAGGTATTTTATCTTCAATTTATTTAGAAACAAATAAAGGTATTAATATAAATAAAATTTATAATGAACTGAAAAAAGTTCATAAAAAAAATTATTTTATAAAGATACTACCAATTAATAGTCAACTAGGAACATCAAACGTCATAAATACAAATTATTGTGAAATTTCAATATGTGAAACAAGGCACAAAAATAAATTAGTAATTTTTTCTGCGCTAGATAATTTAGTCAAAGGAGCATCTGGCCAAGCGATTCAAAACATGAATCTTTTATTTAATATAAAAGAGAATTTAGGGTTAATTAAATGAAGAATTTTTATATATTCATTTTTTTATTTTTATTATCTTGTTCAAGTTA
>MDTB01076505.1_pt1 | contig 20546 bp, 19 predicted proteins | sample 811161 | NCBI WGS metagenome assembly MDTB01 (sample SAMN05326650, study PRJNA326480) | marine metagenome | isolation source: seawater | place: Mediterranean Sea | collected 2009
AGAAATTTTAGATCCACTGGATTATTTAATCCTCTCAAAAAAGAGTCTTTTGTTCAAAAGCCTGATATCGCACATTTAAAACCAAGATTTGAGGATTGGCGTTTAATCAAAGCTCAAGCTTTAGTAACAGGAAAGTTATTAATTAAAGATAAAAAATTAAAAGTAGAATTTAGACTTTGGGATTTAACAGCAGCAAAAGAAATGATAGCACTTTCTTTCACAACTACTCCAAATAATTGGAGAAGGGTTGCGCATATTATTTCAGATAAAATTTATGAGAGGCTAACTGGTGAAAGCGGTTATTTTGATACAAGAATTGCTTATGTATCAGAAACTGGACCAAAAAATCAAAGAATTAAGAAACTTGCCTTAATGGATCAAGATGGCTTTAATACGAAATATTTAACACTTGGAAATGAATTAGTTTTAACACCAAGATTTAATCCAACCAATCAACTTGTAACTTATTTATCCTATTTTAAAAACATGCCAAGAGTATATTTATTGGATATTGAAACTGGAATTCAAGAAGTAGTTGGAAATTTTCCTGGTATGACATTTGCACCAAGATTTTCACCAGATGGAAAAAAAATAATTATGAGTTTTGCTAAAGATGGAAACTCAGATATTTATTCTATGGACTTAGAAACTAGAGTTGTAGAACAGATTACAAAACATCCTTCTATTAATACATCTCCGTCTTATTCACCTGATGGAAAATATATCACGTTCAATTCTGACAGAAGTGGTTTACAACAAATTTATGTAATGAGAAGTGATGGTACCCAAGTCAAAAGAATCACACACGGTTCAGGTCTATACGGTACCCCGGTCTGGTCACCGAGAGGTGATTTGATTGCTTTTACCAAGGTTCGAAAAGGACGATTTTATATCGGGGTTATGAGAGCCGATGGTACTGGAGAGAGATTACTTACAGAAAATTTTTATCAAGAAGCTCCTTCATGGTCACCAAATGGCAGAGTTTTAATTTTTTATAGGGAGACAAAATCTGATAGTAAGGGTAAAGGATTTTCCGCTAAATTGTGGTCAATCGATATAACTGGTTATAATGAAAGAAGATTAAAAACAAAGACAGATGCATCAGACCCATCTTGGTCCTCATTGCTTTCAAAGTAGTGATTTTACAAGTACAATTTATGCTTGAAAGATATTATAAAATTTGAAATATTGCGATTACCTTAAATATATTTAGGAGTAAATAATGAAATTTAATAAAGCCGTAAAGAACCTATTTATTGTTTTATTTAGTACGCTGTTAATTTCAGCTTGTTCTACAGCTAAGAAAGCAAAAGTAGATACAGTTGATGATGTATACACAGGATCAGAAACAGTTGAATTCTTAGCTAAAGGAGTTCCCGACAGAATATTTTTTGCTACGAACAAATCGAAGTTAACAACTGCATCTAGAGATACATTAAGAAAACAAGCAACATGGATGAGAAAAAATAAAAACGTAACTGTTACAGTTGAAGGTCATGCCGATGAGCGAGGTACAAGAGAGTATAACTTAGCTTTAGGTGAAAGAAGAGCCAATGCAGCAAAAGACTATTTGATGACATATGGAGTTTCTGGAAAAAGAATTTCGGTAATAAGTTATGGTAAGGAACGACCGGTAAATCCGGCTAACTCACCTCTAGCTTGGTCTCAAAACAGAAGATCAGTTACTGTAAAAGCAAATTAAACCTTATTAAACTAATAAAAAAGACCCTTGATTAATAATCAGGGGTCTTTTTTTTGCCATTTTGTATATTTAAAAAAATAAAAAATGATTCTTAAAAAAAAAAATAATTTCTCTATCGCAGTCTTCTTTCTGCTTATCACAATGATATTTTTTGACTTTGCTAATGCGGAAGAAGAAGATTCAAGCAATGTTTCTAACGAAATTCAACAAATTAGAAAAGATTTAAAAACACTTGAGAAAGCAGTCTATAAAACTTCTCAAATTTCAAACACTTCATCATCTACATCTAATAATTTAAACGAAGATATTTTAACCCGTCATTTACTTAAACTTAACGAAATAGAAACTCAATTTCAGGATCTTACAAATAAATTTGAAGAGATAAACTTCAAAATGGACAAACTTTCGAAAAGAGTAACTAAAATGCAATCTGATAATCAAATGAGATTTAGTGATTTAGAAAATAATGGCACAACTTTAGAGGTAGACAAAAAAAAAGTTAAAAATAAAAAATTACCTGGAACAAAAGAACCAGAAGATCTTGGAAGAATATCTGATCAAGATTTAAAACAAACTACAGAAGTTCAAAAAACACAATCAGTTGAATCAGCTGGATTAGTTGTAACTGAAAAAGCATCACCATCAAAATCTTTGTTACCAAACAAACCGCCAAAGGAACAGTATGATTTTGCAGTTAGTTTTATAAAAGTAGGAGATTATGAAACAGCAGAGTTTGCATTAAGAGAATTCATTGATAAAAATAAAAGTAGTGAACTTGCAGGAAGTGCACAGTATTGGTACGGTGAAACTTTCAGAGTAAGACAATTATATCAAGACGCAGCAGCAGCATATTTAGATGGTTACCAAAATTATCCAAAAAGTAAAAAAGCTCCAATTAATTTATTAAAACTTGGAAGCACACTAGTTCAACTAGGTGAGAAAGATCAGGGATGTATGATGATTAAGGGTGTTAAAAAACAATATCCAAAAGCAAGCAAGTCTGTGTTACAAAAAGCAGAGTATGAGAACAAAAAATTTAAGTGTAACAAGACCTAGTAACTCAATTATTTATCAAAAAGTAATATCAGTTTTAAAGAAATATAAAAAAAATAATCGATTTGTAGTTGGTATCTCAGGAGGTCCAGACAGCTTAGCCCTGGCTTCAATAACCAACTTGATCAATAAAGAAAACAATTATAAGTTTTATTTTGCCATAGTGGATCATGGCATAAGAAAGAACTCTGGTAACGAGGCTCAAAAGGTTAAAAAAATCCTTAAAAGTAGAAAAATTAATATTACAATCTTAAAAAATAAAATTAAAATTACCAATAATATTCAAAAAAAAGCCAGGGAGGTTAGGTACAATCTCTTAGCAAATTTTTGTAAAAAGAAAAATGCAAAATCTTTAGTGGTAGCTCATCATCAAGACGATCAAGTTGAAACATTTTTAATAAGACTTTCTAGGGGAAGCGGTGTAGAGGGACTTTCTTCTATGAAGGAAATGACAAGTCTAAATAACGGTATTAGATTAATTCGACCTTTGCTCGACTTCAGGAAAAGTGAATTGACAAGAATTGCAAAGAGAGAGTTTGGTAAAATAATTAATGATCCAAGCAATAAGAATAAAAAATTTTTGAGAACCAATATAAGAGATTTAAAAAAGGATTTAGTTAATAAAGGTATAAATATTGAAAAAATAACACGTTCAATAAAAAATCTAGCTCTAACTAAAGAGGCTATAGATTTCTATGTGGCTAAATCAATTAAAAAATTTGTAAGTTTTCAAAAAAAAACAACAGTTTTAAATTTGGTCAAGTTTAAAAAAGAACCTCAAGAAATCAGATTTAGAATTATAAACAATATAGTTAAAAAAAGATCAAACTCTTACTATCCTCCAAGGTCTAAAAAAGTACTGAATTTAATTGATGGATTTCAAACCAATAGAATCAAAAAGTGTACCCTAGGAGGATGTATTTTTGAGAGAAAAAAATCACTTCTTTATGTATCCAAAGAATTATGAGAAATCCGCTAATTAGGGGTAAATTTTTGTCACACGTACTACATTATGTCATATTTAATTAATAATTTTAGAAGGTAATACTTGTTATATTTTAAAAAGTAATTATTTATATATTAAATGAATTTTAGAAATTTACTTATGTGGGGTTTGATAGTCTTATTATCAGTAGGACTTTTTAATCTATTTCAAAGTCCAGATAGAGCTAATTCAAACATTAATCAAATAGCTTTTTCAAAATTTTTAGAAGAAGTTGATACAGGTAGAGTAGTTGAAGTTACAATTCAAGGTAACAATATTAATGGAACTTTATCTGATGGTTCTAAGTTTAAAACTTATTCTCCAAATTATCCTGACCTAGTAGCTAAATTATCCGAGAGAAACGTGAGCATCATTGCTTCGCCAGTAGAAGATAAAATGCCTTCTTTATTAGGTGTGCTTTTATCATGGTTTCCTATGCTGTTATTAATTGGAGTATGGATATTTTTTATGCGTCAAATGCAAGGCGGCAGAGGTGGCGCCATGGGTTTTGGAAAATCAAAAGCAAAATTACTCAACGAAGCACAAGGCAAAGTTACGTTCAATGATGTTGCAGGAATAGAAGAAGCAAAAGAGGAAGTAGAAGAGATCGTAGATTTTTTAAAAGATCCAAAAAAATTTAGAAGACTTGGTGGAAAAATTCCAAAAGGTGCTTTATTAATAGGACCTCCAGGAACAGGCAAAACACTTTTAGCAAAAGCAATTGCAGGAGAAGCAAACGTTCCATTCTTTACAATTTCTGGTTCTGATTTCGTAGAAATGTTTGTTGGGGTAGGAGCTTCGAGAGTAAGAGACATGTTTGAACAAGGAAAAAAACATGCTCCTTGTATAATTTTTATTGACGAAATCGATGCAGTTGGAAGAAGTAGAGGCGCAGGATTAGGTGGAGGAAATGATGAAAGGGAACAGACTTTAAACCAGCTATTAGTTGAAATGGACGGTTTTGATACGAATGAAGGAATTATATTAATAGCTGCTACAAACAGACCTGACGTTTTAGATCCAGCTTTATTAAGACCTGGAAGATTCGACAGACAAGTAGTTGTTCCAAATCCAGATATATTGGGTAGAGAAGCAATTTTAAAAGTTCACGTCAAAAAAATTAATACAGGTCCTGATGTAAAATTAAGAACAATTGCAAGAGGTACACCAGGTTTTTCCGGAGCAGATTTGGCTAATTTAATAAACGAGTCAGCTTTATTAGCCGCTAGAAAAAATAAAAGAGTTGTAACAATGAATGATGTTGAGGAAGCTAAAGATAAAGTGATGATGGGAGCTGAGAGAAGATCCATGGTTATGACTGAAGAAGAGAAAAAATTAACAGCATATCATGAAGGTGGCCACGCAATTGTTGCTTTAAATGAAAAAGTATCCGACCCAATACATAAGGCAACTATAATACCTAGAGGAAGAGCTTTGGGAATGGTAATGAGATTACCAGAGAGAGACCAACTTTCTGTAACTAGAGAGAAAATGTATTCTGATATAGCAGTTGCAATGGGAGGAAGAATTGCTGAAGAGATTATATTTGGCTACGAAAAAATTACATCGGGTGCTTCATCTGATATTGATATGGCTACTAAAATGGCAAAAAATATGGTGACAAGATACGGCATGAGTAAAGATTTAGGAACAGTAGCTTATGGAGAAAATGAAGACGAAGTGTTTTTGGGTAGATCAATTACTAGACAGCAAAATATGTCAGAAGAAACTGCTAAAAAAGTGGACAGTGAAGTTAAAAAAATAGTAGATTCTGGATATGAGAGAGCTAGAAAAGTTTTAACTGAAAAAATAGACGATCTACATAAAATAGCAAAAGCTTTATTAGTTTACGAAACCCTTACAGGCGATGAGATTAGAGACTTGATCTTAAAAAATATCCAACCAACTAAACTTTCTAAAAAACAGGAAGAAGAAGCTGATGATAAAGCATCTTCAGCTATAGATTCTATTGGTTTAAAACCAAAACCAGCACTATAATAAAATAATCATGAGAAAATATTACACCAGGGCGTGTAATTTTTATCATGGAAGTGACGCAACAAAACTAATCCGATTAAATAAGGCACTTCCTTTAAATGGTAAAAAAAATATTGCCTTTGATAGAATTGAAATTTTTTCTAGAGAAAAAAATGGTGTGAGGATTAATTTAATCCATATAAATAATATCAACAAACTTAGTAAAAACATCAAAAAAGTTATAAAGAGAGATTTAAAGAATATTGTTTCAAAAAGAAAAAATTTTCTTAAAAATATTAATTTTAATAACCCAACTATCATGGGTATTCTCAATCTAACTCCAGACAGCTTTTCTGACGGTGGAAAATTTAATAGCAAGTCTAAGGCTTTTAAACAAATCTATAATATGATTAATGATGGAGCAAAAATTATTGATGTGGGAGGAGAGTCAACTCGACCTGGATCAAAGACTATTGACCCCAAAATTGAATGGAGAAGAGTTGAATATGTCCTTAGTAATTTTAAAAAAAGATATAAAAAAATTTGTTTATCAATTGATACACGAAAGTCTGATGTGATGACAAAAAGTATAAGACATGGAGTAGATCTAATAAATGATGTATCTGGTTTCAATCATGATCCTTATGCATTATTTAAACTAAAGAATTATAATATTTCTAAAGTTTTGCACCATATGCAGGGCACGCCAAATACAATGCAAAAAAACCCTAAATATAAAAATGTTTTATTAGACGTATATGATTTTTTTGAGAGTAGAATTTCAAATATATCTAATAATAAAAAAATTATATTAGATCCTGGAATTGGTTTTGGTAAAAATTTGAAACATAATTTGACTTTAATTTCTAAGATATCTTTGTTTCATAGTCTTGGCTTTCCTATTTTGATTGGAACATCAAGAAAAAGATTCATCAATCAAATATCTGGAGAGTATGACAGTAAAGATAGAACAGGTGGAACATTAGCATCAGTTCTTTACTTGTTGTCCCAGGGTGTACAAATTTTTAGGGTACACAACGTAAGGGAAGTCAAGCAAGGAATAATGGTGTACAAAAAAATTAATGAAAAATAAATATTTTGGTACAGACGGAATAAGAGGGACGGTAAATCAAGGAAATATTACCGGGGAAAAATTTTTTAAATTCGGTCTTGCTTCGGGGACTTATTTTAAAAATCAAAAAAAATCAAAACAAGTGGCCATAATTGCTAAGGATACAAGATTATCAGGATATACTTTAGAACCAGCGCTAGTTTCTGGTTTGGTGTCTGGTGGAATGCATGTTTTTACTTTAGGGCCCTTACCTACAAACGGTTTAGCTATGTTAACTAAATATATGAAGGCAAATATGGGAATAATGATTACTGCTTCACACAATCCTTACCACGATAATGGACTTAAATTATTTGGCCCTGATGGAATGAAGTTATCTGATAAAATTGAAAAAAAGATTGAAAAACTTATAGATGCGAAAAATACAAAACAGTTAACAAATCCAAAATTATTAGGAAGAGTAAAGCGTCTTGAAGATGGAAATGATAAATACACAAATATACTAAAAAATAATTTTCCAAGTAATTTTCACCTTAAAGGTACAAAAATAGTTTTAGATTGTGCTAATGGTGCTGGTTATAAAGCAGCACCTAAATTATTAAAAGAACTCGGTGCAAAAGTAATTTCTATTGGGGTAAAACCAAATGGATTAAATATAAATGAGAAATGCGGATCAACCTATCCCTCAAAAATAAAGACTGCAGTTAAAAAATATAAAGCCAATGTTGGAATAGCATTTGATGGAGATGCTGACAGAGTAATTATGTGCGACGAAAAAGGAAAAATAATTGATGGCGACCAAATCATTGCAATGTTGGCTCGCCGATGGAAATCTAAAAAAATTTTAAAAGGTGGTGTAATTGGAACATTAATGTCTAATTACGGCCTGGAAAAATTCTTAAATAACGAAAAAATAAGATTTTCAAGATCTAAAGTAGGAGACAGATATGTTAAAGAAAAAATGAAAAAGCTAAATTATAATTTAGGTGGTGAACAGTCGGGGCATATTATTTTAGGAAAATTTGCAACAACTGGAGATGGTTTATTGGTAGCTTTGGAAGTTTTGTTTTCTCTTCGAAAGGGTAAAAAAGCTAGCCAGCTATTGAAAGTTTTTAAACCATTACCACAAACACTAGAGAACATACCAGTAAGTGATAAAAATATAATTAACAAATCAAAATGTAAAACTGCAATAAAGAAAGCAGGTAGACTCATGGGTCAAAAGGGAAGAATCTTAGTTAGAAAATCTGGAACAGAACCAAAAATTAGGATAATGGCTGAGTCATATGATGAGACCTTAGTTTTAAAATGTATAAAAATAATCAAAAAATCTATTAAATAAATTGAAACCTAAATCAAAAATTTTAATAATAGCAGGATCAGACTCCTCCGGGGGAGCAGGAATACAAGCAGATATCAAAACAGTTACAGCATTAGGAGGTTATGCGATGACAGCTATTACTGCAATTACATCTCAAAATACTACTGGAGTAAATTCTGTTGTTTCTATTCCTCCCAAAGAAATAGAAAAACAGATATTATTTACTTCAAAAGATATTAAACCAGATGCAATTAAAATTGGAATGCTTCATTCATCAATTGTAATTAATTCTGTAATAAAATCTCTTCGAAAAGTTAAAACTAAAAAAATAATTTTAGACCCAGTAATGGTTGCAAAAGGTGGTTTTAAACTTATAAACGATACGGCAATAAAAATATTAAAGGAAAAACTTATTAAAAAAGTTTATCTTGTAACACCAAATATTCCAGAAGCTGAAGTATTAACTAAAACTAAAATTAAAAATTTAGAAGATATGATTCGGGCTGCCAATATTTTGCTTAAATCAGGAGTTAAAAATGTATTAATAAAAGGCGGCCATAGAAACTCTAAAGTTATGCAAGACGTATTTATAAATAAAAAAGAAATTAAAATCTTTAGAAATAAGAAAATTAATACTAAAAACACCCATGGAACTGGCTGCACTTTATCAAGTGCAATTGCAACTTTTTTTGCATGTGGAAAAAGCATAAATAAATCTTGTGAGCTCGGAATTAAATATGTTAATCAATCTATAAGATCCAATCTAAATTATGGAAAAGGTCATGGACCAATTAATCACTCGAGCTCAATTTACATAGATAAAAAATTTAAATGAAAAATGTTATAGTTATTGGAACGCAATGGGGAGATGAGGGCAAAGGAAAGATAGTTGATTGGCTTTCAAGCGAGGCCGATGTTGTTGTTAGATTTCAAGGTGGTCATAATGCCGGTCATACTTTGGTAATTGATGGTGTAACTTATAAATTAAGGTTACTTCCCTCAGGTACAGTTAGAAAAAATAAAGTCTCAGTAATAGGAAACGGTGTTGTTGTCGATCCGTGGGCATTAATCGATGAGATAAAAGAGATGAAATCAAAGGGTATTGAAATTAATAAAGATAATTTAATTCTATCCGAAGCAGCCAATCTTATACTGCCTTATCACAAAGAGATGGATGAAATAAGAGAAGACTCAGCAGGAAAAGCAAAAATTGGAACTACCAGAAGAGGTATAGGTCCCGCATACGAGGATAAGGTTGGAAGAAGATCGATTAGAGTTATGGATTTAATGTCAGAAAGTAATTTAGACACCAGACTCGAAGCTGCCTTGATACATCATAACGCTTTACGAAAAGGTTTAAAAAAAAAGGTTTTTAAGAAAGATAAATTAAAAAAAGACCTATTAAATATAGCACCAGAGATTTTAAAGTTTTCACAACCAGTCTGGAAAAGATTGAACGAATTTAAAGCAAAAGGAAAAAAAATATTATTTGAAGGAGCACAAGGAATTCTTCTAGATGTTGATCATGGTACTTACCCTTTTGTAACTTCATCAAATACAGTTGCATCTGCAGCAGCTACTGGATCCGGATTTGGATCTAGCAATCCAAGTTATATTTTAGGTATTACAAAAGCTTACACAACAAGAGTAGGTGAAGGCCCATTTCCAACTGAACAAAAAAATAAAATTGGAAACTTACTGGGTAGTAGAGGAAAAGAATTTGGGACAGTAACTAGCAGAAAGAGAAGATGTGGATGGTTTGATGGTGTACTAGTAAGACAAACCATTAAAATATCCGGTATAAACGGAATAGCTCTTACAAAATTAGATGTTTTAGATGAGTTAGATGAAATTAAAATGTGTGTTGCATACAAATTAAATGGAAAACAATATGATTATTTACCTGCAGGAGCAGAGGATCAGTTTAAAATTGAACCTATTTATGAAACTTTTCCTGGGTGGAAAGAAAGTACTAAAGGTATAAGAAATATTGAAAATCTTCCAGATAAAGCAAAGAAATATATTTACGCTCTTGAAGATTTTATAGAGGCTAAAATTTCAAGTATTTCAACAAGTCCTGAAAGAGAAGATACAATCTTAGTCGAAAGTCCATTTGCTTAAGTCCCAGGAAGAAGATTCTTTGACTTAGAAGCATTTAACATTGCTTTTTGAAGTTTTTCAAAAGCCTTGGTTTCAATTTGTCTAATCCTTTCTCTGCTTATTTTATATTTTTTACTAAGATCTTCTAGTGTTTTTGGTTCGTTTGATAATTTTCTTTCTTCTAAAATTTCTCTTTCTCTATCATTAAGAATTTTAATTGATTGATGTAGTAAATTCTTTTTTTCATCCATTTCCTGTTTTTGCGAAACAAAAAGTTCTTGATCTAAGTCATCGCTTGCAATCCAGTCTTGCCATTCACCTTTTTCTCCGTCTTTAATTGGATCATTAAGAGATTTTTCTTGACCCATCATTCTCCTATTCATATTTACAACTTCTTCGGTCTTCACACCAAGTTTTTTTGATATTTGATCAACTTGTTCTTTTTTTAAATCACCCTCTTCATGTGGAGCTATTTGTTTTTTTATTTTTTTCAGATTAAAGAAAAGTTTTTTTTGTGCAGACGTTGTACCCATTTTAACAAGACTCCATGATCTCAAAACATATTCTTGAATTGCCGCTTTAATCCACCACATAGCATATGTTGCCAATCTAAATCCTTTTTCAGGATCAAATTTTTTTACCGCTTGCATTAACCCTATATTACCCTCTGATATTAATTCGTTTACCGGAAGACCGTATCCGCGATAACCCATTGCTATTTTTGCAACTAGACGTAAATGACTCGTTACAAGTTTATGTGCAGATTTTAGGTTTCCTCTTTCCCTCCAATTTTTTGCTAACATGTATTCTTCTTCTGCATCCAATATTGGAAACTTTTTAATTTGCGCCAAGTATAATGACAAACCACCTTCACTCGTAAGACTAGGTAAATTCGATATTTCTGTTTTTGAACTCATGAATGTATATATATTTATAAATTTAAATTCTTCAATTGACAAAATTATCAAGAAAATCTAGTATTTTTTTAAAATCATTAGGTAATTTAGACTCAAAATTAACAAGTTTCTTTTTGGTTGGATGAATAAAACCTAAACTTTTAGCATGCAAAGCTTGTCTATTAAAAGATGAAAGTATTTCATAAAATTTTAGATTTATTTTTTTAAATTTCATTTTTTTCTTTCCATATTTTTTATCTCCAATTAACGGATTTCCTTTAAATGCCAAATGAACTCTTATTTGGTGTGTTCTTCCAGTTTCTAAAATACATTCCACCAAACTAATTTTTGGAATTTCTTTTGAACTAAAAGTTTTAATTGTTCTATAATTTGTTACCGCTTTTTTCCCTGAACGATCGCTGACTGCCATCAGCTGTCTATTTTTTTTACTTCTAGATATAAGTGTGTTTATTTTTCCACTTAAAGGTCTAATTACTCCCCAGATTAATGCAATATATTTTCTTTTAATCGAGTGTTTACTAAATTGTTGAGATAAATGTGCGTGTGTTTTATTATTTTTTGCAACCACTATTATACCACTAGTATCTTTGTCAATTCTATGAACTATACCAGGTCTAAATTCTCCATTTAGATTAGAAAGATTATTTTTGTATAAATATAATAATCCATTAACTAAAGTTTCATCTTTATTTCCTGCTCCAGGATGAACAATTAATCCACTTTTTTTATTAATTACTATGATATCGTTGTCTTCATAAATAATATCCAAATTTATTTTTTTTGGTTTAATATCATTAGTTTTTTCTTCAGGAATGTTAACTTCAACTAAGTCATTTTCTTTAATTTTTTCTGACGAGGCTGTGATATATTTTTTATTAACCTGTATATTTTTTGAAACTATAATTTTCTTAATTTGAGACCTCGATAAATTTTTAAGATTATTTGTTAAAAACTTGTCTAATCTTATCTTTTTTTCAAGATCCTTGGCAAAAAATGTTATTGTTTTATTCATTTAAATATTTAAAAGTATTATATTCTTAGGGGCCGTTAGCTTCAACTGGATAGAGCGCACCGCTTCGGACGGTGAGGTTGAGGGTTCAAATCCTTCACGGCCCACCAGGAAAGTATTATGAGAGAAACAAAAATTATATCTGATAAGTTTAAAGATTTGAGTAGCTATATTAATAATGAGAAAGATAATTATTCAAATGCCAAACCGTATCCCCATACGGTTATAAAAGATTTTTTTGATGAAACCTTTTTGAATGAAATTCTAAAATCTTTTCCAGATCTTTCTAAAATTAATTCATCAGAACAATGGAAAAATAAAAATGAAGTTAAATTTGGCAATAATAATTATTCGAATTTTCCTGACAATATCAAATTATTTTTTGATTTTCTAAATTCAAATAATTTTTTACAATTTTTACAAGGCATAACATCAATAAAAGAAAAACTTGTTCATGATCCTGAATTAAATGGTGGAGGATTGCATGAAATTAAAAAAGGAGGGGTATTAAAAGTACACACAGATTTTAATAAACATCCAAATTTAAACTTAGATAGAAGAATCAATGTTTTGATTTATCTGAATAAAAAATGGAAAGAAGAATATGGAGGCCATTTAGAACTTTGGGATAAAGATATGACAAAATGTGTAAAAAAAATTTCTCCAATCTTTAATACAATGGTAATATTTTCAACAACAGACTTTAGTAATCATGGTCACCCTGATCCATTAAATTGTCCAATTGAACTTTCAAGAAAATCTATTGCTCTCTATTATTTTTCATCAGGAAGACCTGAGAATGAGATTATTAACAAACATAAAAAGAATAGAACATATTTTAAAAGTAGAGAAGGTTTTGAAAATGATGTCTATGAAAAAAAAGAAAATTTTAAAGATTTTTTAAGAAGCTTTAGAATTTATAAATACATGAAAAATTTTGAAAAAAAATATCTAAGAAAAAATAGGAATAAATAAAAGCTTAATTACAATATCCACTCTTGATACTTTTCTTTATTATTTAAAATATAATCAGGAAAAGTTTCGTCAATTTTTTCAACCTCGTATTTATAATTTCGACCTAACAAATCTTTCCTTTCACTAATTCTTTCTTCTATATTCTTAATATTAGTAAATTCTTCTATATTTTCTTCTTGATGAGCACCACTTTTAAATTTTTTTGATAAATCTTCTGGTTTTTTAAGATCATTAAAATGCCATCCTCCATTTTTGATAATTTGAGGGGTTTGAGGTTTGTAGATTTTCCAGAACGGTCTTTTTTTTACCTTAATATCTCTTAACCATTGAGGAGATTTTAAATATTTTTTTTGACAAATTTTTGTACCTGGCCAATGTTCAATAGTTTTATTAATTAAGTTCATTTTTTGATGAAAATTTTTTTGTAAAAAACAAGCATATTTCTTTTTAACATCAAATTCTTTTATTTTTCCAGGGCTTGGTATTTCATCAAGATCTGAAATCATTATTAAATCATTGGACTCACAATTTTCCAAACCTTTGTTTAGAGAATTTCTTTGATATTGATCTCTAATATGACTAGCAGACCAATCCTTTTTATAACTATCTACATTTATTGGAATGTCATCAACTATTAAATATTCTATTTTATTTTTAAACTTCGAAAATTTATTAATATCAAAATTAAGTTTTTTTTCTTTACCAGAGTGAGTTCTAGTAGCTTCTGCAATAACGAATTTATCTACAGTGTTGTTTAATATATTAAGCCTAATATCCAAAAGCATATCTTCATCAAAATACATAAAACAGTCGTATAGAGCCATTTATTATTCTCCCATATTAATTAGTGTACCTCTTACTCTAGCACCAAAGTAAGCTGTATAGAAAATAAATACCCCAAAAATAAAATACGCAATGGAAATAAAAATTGATTTAAAAATTTGGCTATAATCAACCAACTCATTAACAAGTATATTTCTCATTTCCTCGAAAATGTGAACTAGCGGAAGTCCTTTAGCAATTATCTGTAATGAAACAGGTAATATTTCGACAGGGTAATATATACACCCTAAAGGCGCTAAAAAAAATAAGCTTGCCCATGCAATGTTTTCAAAAGAGGGACCAAATCTTAAAAGTCCTGCAGTTACTAAAAGACCCAATGTTACACCAAAAATGTACAAACTAAATAACAGAGCTAATAACGGCATGCCAATTTTAAATACTGAAACTCCAAATAAAGGAATTGCTAACAAAGCTGCCGGAATAAGACCTATTAATGATCTAAATACGGCTGTAATAGTTAATGATGCAATCATCTCGCTTATTTTTATTGGAGCTATAAATAAATTTGTAAAGTTTCTACTCCAGATTTCTTCAAGAAACATTATATTATAGCTAATACTAACCCTAAATAAAAAATCATACAATATTGCAGCTGTTAATATTATTCCTACAGTATTACTATAATATTCAGAATTTAGAGTAAAAAATTTAGAAATGAATCCCCACAAAAAAATCTGTACAGTTGGCCAGTAAATCAAATCAATAATTCTTGGAAATGAATTACTTATTAAATAAATGTGCCGCAGACATAATGCGTAAATCTTATGCCACCTCATCTTCACTCCTAGCTATTTTTAAAAAAGTTTCCTCAAGATTTGATCGACCATGTCTATTTATAATCTCTTTACTTGTTCCCTGGTCAATAATTTTTCCTTTTTTCATCATTATTATACTGTCACATAATCTTTCTACTTCTGCCATATTGTGAGAGGCTAAAAGTATTGTAACTTTATTTTTTGATTTATATGATTGTATGTACGATCTAACATAATCTCCAATATCTGGATCAAGACTAGCAGTAGGCTCATCAAGAAGAAGAATTTCAGGTTTATTAATTAAAGATTTTGCAAGAGAAACTCTATTTTTTTGACCCGATGATAATTCACCAGTTTGTTTATTTAAAAAATCTTTTAAATTTAAATCCTCTGCTAATTCATTAATTCTAGAAGAAAGATCCTTGACCCCATAAAGTCTTCCATAAATTTGTAGATTTTGTTTAACACTTAGTTTTTTTGGCAACTCAACATAAGGAGAAGCGAAATTCATAATGCTTAAAAGCTTATTACGATCTAATGTATTTATATTCTTATTTTTGATTAAAATTCTACCACTTGTTGGCTTAATTAATCCAAGCATCATACCTATAGAAGTAGTTTTACCACACCCATTAGGCCCAAGGAGACCGACAGTTTTATTAGGATTAATTTCAAAACTTATGTTGTTCACAGCAAAAATATCCTTAAATTTTTTAGAAAGATTTACAATCTCTATTGACATTTAATTTGATGCCTTTTTAAGCCTGTCATTTATTGCAATACCAATGTCCCTGTTTGGAATTTTTACTATATTTATTTTTTTATATTTCATTTTTTTTATTTTTCTTAAAACTTTATATAAGTTTTTTGCCGCTTCATTTAAATTACTTTTTTTACTAAGATTGAACATGTCTTTTCTCTTTTTATACTGTTTTCCAAAAACTATGAATGCGGCTTTATAATCAGGTTTCTTCGAATTAAGTTTTATAGGTATTCCTGGAGAATAATGTTTTTTAAGCAAACCAGGAGAATTTATTTTTTTTATTGTGGTCAAATAAGCTATCTTTTTTCCTAAAACTTTACTAATTTGGTATTTACTAATTGCTCCTGGCCTTAATATTTTAATATTTCCATGCAAGTTAATTACAGTTGACTCAAGCCCAATTTTTGATTTACCCCCATCTAAAATAAATTTAATTCTATCACCAAATTCATCAAATACATCAAAAGAGTTTGTGGGGCTTACTCCCGTTGATATATTTGCACTAGGCATCGCTAAAGGAAAAGTTAATTTTTTTAATAAGGATCTAACAATTTTATTTTTTGGAAATCTTACTGCAACAGTATTTAATTTTGCATTTGCTAAAGATGAAATTTTTGAGCCATTCCTTTTTCGCAATATATAAGTGAGAGGACCTGGAGAAAAATTTTTATAAAGTTTTAAAAATTTATTATCAAAATGAACGTCTTTTTTTAAATCACTCAAATTATAATAATGAATAATTAGAGGGTTTTTTTTTGGCCTTTTTTTAAGTTTATATATTCTTTCAATTGATTTATCCGAATAAGCATTTCCCGCAAGCCCATAAACGGTCTCGGTTGGAACACTTATTACTTTGTTTTTTTTCAAAATTTTTTTTGCTATATTTCGGTTGAATATCGAATTTTTATAGATATTTTTCATATTAAGATTATTATAATTTTAATGAAAACTAAAAATATTCCACCTGATATTAAAAGTAAATCATTAAACGATACAAAGTCAGAAATATCAGATATTTTGGAAAGATTAGAAAGTAATATGATTGATCTAGAAAATTCAAAGAAGGATTATGACAGACTTTTACTTTTAAATAACCATATTGACAATATTTTCAGAGAAAAATTGGTTAAAATTCAATCAATAAATAAAAAAAAATAACAAGCCTAAGATGATTAAAGAAATAAAAAAAAACTCAGTTCTTATCGATAAGTTTTTAAAAAGATATTTGAGAAATCAAAAATATTCCAATCTTATTCCTGTTATGAAGTACGGAACATTATTTGGTGGAAAAAAAATTAGGTCAACAATTTTAATTAATGCCGCAAAAATATTTAATTTAAAATTAAATAAAATTATTAATATATGTGCTGCAGTAGAGTGTATTCACTCTTACTCTTTAATACATGATGACCTACCTTGTATGGATAATGATAAGTTTAGAAGGGGCAAGCCCGCAACACACATAAAATTCGGAGAGTCAACCGCAATACTTGCTGGTAATTCTTTATTAACTCTGGCTTTCGAAATTATCTCAGATAATAAATTTAAAATAAAACCAAATATAAAAATCAATCTTATTAAAAAACTATCAGAATGTTCCGGGCACGTTGGTATTGCTGGAGGACAATTTCTTGATCTTCGCTATGAAAAGAAAAAAATTAATTTTACCAAAATAATAAATATGCAAAGAAAAAAAACAGGAAAATTATTTGAGTTTTGTTGTTTAGCACCAGCTTTAATATCAAACAAAAATAACAAAATAAAAAAAGAAATGAGTATAGTTGGTGAAGAACTAGGGTTGTTATTCCAAATTGCCGATGATCTTTTAGATATTAAAGGCAGTAAGAAAAAAATAGGAAAACCTGTTAAGAAAGATAAAAAAAAGGGGAAATCAACACTTATTAACTTATTTGGTCACAAAAAAACATTAGAGTTTGCATTAAGTCGAAAAAAAAAAGATAATAAGTAAATTAAAAAAATACGGTTACAAATCAAAGAAACTTATAGAAGTTTCAGATTTTATACTTGAAAGAACTTATTGATGACAAAAAAATTATTAGATGATATTAATTATCCAGCTGATCTAAGAAAACTTAGTAAAAATCAATTAGATCAAGTATCAAAAGAATTAAGATCAGAATTAATAGATATAGTTTCGGAAACCGGTGGCCATTTAGGTGCTGGATTAGGTGTAGTAGAATTAACTATAGCTCTACACTATGTTTTTAATACACCAAAAGATAAATTAGTATGGGATGTTGGTCATCAATGTTATCCTCATAAAATAATAACTGGTAGGAAAGATAGAATAAGAACTCTCAGAAAAGGCGGGGGTCTATCTGGTTTTACTAAAAGATCTGAAAGTGAGTACGATCCATTTGGAGCAGCACATAGTTCAACTTCTATATCATCAACCCTTGGTATGGCGACAGCCAAAAAACTTTCAAACGATAAGAACAATGTAATAGCTGTAATTGGAGATGGGGCTATGAGTGCTGGGATGGCCTATGAGGCAATGAATAATGCTGGCACAATGAAATCAAAATTAATAGTAATCTTGAATGATAACGATATGTCTATCGCACCTCCAGTAGGTGCGATGAGCAAATACCTTGCTCGATTATTATCAGGTAAAATTTATTTTAGTTTTCGTGAAACTATAAAATTAATACTTTCAGCATTTTCAATAAGATTTTCAAAAAAAGCAGCAAAAGCAGAAGATTTATTTAGAGGTGTGGTAACAGGAGGGACATTATTTAGTGAATTAGGATTTTATTACATTGGCCCGATAGACGGACATGATGTAAATAATTTAGTTACAATTTTAGAAAATGTAAAAAACTCAAATCATCAAGGTCCTATATTAGTTCATGCTATTACAAAAAAAGGCAAAGGTTACAAACCAGCTGAGGAGTCTGGAGATAAGTATCATGGAGTATCTAAATTTGATGTTCTAACAGGCAAACAATCTAAAGGTAAATCAAAAGGACCTTCCTACACTAAAGTATTTGCAAATACGCTTATAAAGCATGCGGAAAATGACACAAAAATTGTAGGTATTACTGGTGCAATGCCATCTGGAACAGGATTGGATCTCTTTGAAGAAAAATTTCCTGAAAGAATGTTTGATGTAGGAATTGCTGAACAACATGGTGTTACTTTTGCTGCTGGCTTGGCAACCGAAGGATACAAGCCATTTGCTGCAATTTATTCAACTTTTTTACAAAGGGCATACGATCAAGTGGTTCACGACGTTGCTATACAATCATTACCAGTTAGATTCGCAATAGATCGAGCAGGCTTAGTTGGTGCAGACGGAGCTACACACGCAGGTTCATTTGATATTACTTATTTATCTACTCTTCCAAATTTTGTAGTGATGGCCGCGAGCGATGAGGCTGAATTAGTTAGAATGATCAATACATCGGTTAATATAAATGATAGACCGTCAGCCTTTAGATATCCTAGAGGAAATGGAGTTGGAATAGAATTACCTAATATTAATGAGATTCTTGAAATAGGCAAAGGAAGAATTATCTCAAATGGAAAACACGTTGCAATTTTAAATTTTGGAGCAAGGTTAAACGAGTGCAAAAAAGCAACAGATATATTAAAAAAAAGAGGAATATCAATAAGCTTATTTGATGCTAGATTTGCAAAACCTTTAGATGACAAAACAATACTAGAATTAGCGTCAAATCATGAGGCAGTTTTAACAATCGAAGAAGGTTCAATTGGTGGGTTTGGATCCCATGTAACAAAACTTCTGTCTGATAGAGGATTTTTTGATAGGGGACTTAGATTTAGATCAATGATTTTACCTGATATTTTTTTAGATCAAGATTCACCTGACAATATGTACAAGAAAGCAGGGCTTGATTGTAATGCTATTGTTGAAAAAATTGAGAGTATTTTAAATTCAAACGTTGTTATTGCAAAAAATAAAAATTTGTCTTAACCACACTGGGCTCTGTTCATCAAGAAGTGATCTAATAATACACATGAAAGCATAGCTTCACCAATTGGAACAGCTCTAATACCAACGCATGGATCGTGACGACCTCTAACAGATATTTTTGTATTTTTACCACTCTTATCAACTGTCTCTCTACTATTAATTATTGATGAGGTTGGCTTTACAGCAAATGAAGCAATAATTTCCTGACCAGATGATATACCCCCAAGTATTCCACCAGCATTATTACTTTTAAATTTTATCTTTCCAGACTTAGATCTTATTTCATCAGAATTTTCCTCTCCTGATAAATATGCAGCTCCTAATCCAGCACCGATGTTTACACCTTTAACAGCATTAATACTCATTAAAGCACCCGCAATATCTGTATCAAGTTTAGAGTAAATTGGAGCCCCAAGTCCTGAAGGAATACCATTTGCTCTCAATTCAATTATTGCACCACAAGATGAACCTGATTTTCTAACTGCCATTAGATATTTTTCCCAAAGTTTTACAGATTTTTTATCAGGACAAAAAAAGGGATTTTTTCTTATTTCTTTATTATTCCAATTTTTTCTATCACAACCCATCAATCCAAGTTGTATAACAGCTCCATAAATACTAAATTTCTTACCCAATAAATTTTTTAAAACTATTTTAGCTATAGCTCCTGCAGCTACTCTGGAAGCGGTTTCTCTTGCGGACTGTCTTCCACCTCCTCTAAAATCTCTTATTCCGTATTTTTTAAAATATGTAAAGTCAGCGTGACCTGGTCTAAATTTATTTTTTATAGACTCATAGTCCCTAGATCTTTTATCCTCATTTCTAATTAATATTGAAATTGGAGTACCAGTTGATTTCCCATTAAATACACCAGATAGAATTTCAATTCTGTCAGACTCTTTTCTTTGTGAGACAAATTTTGTATTACCAGGCCTTCTTCTATTCATGTCTACCTGTATCTCTTTGTCAGAAATAGGTATATTTGGCGGACAACCATCAATAATACAGCCAATAGCTGGACCATGAGACTCACCCCATGTTGTAAATCTAAATAATTTCCCAAAAGTATTGAATGACATAAGGGTATTATATAGGTTAATTTGACTTAATTATGAA
>MDTB01198344.1_pt1 | contig 20545 bp, 18 predicted proteins | sample 811161 | NCBI WGS metagenome assembly MDTB01 (sample SAMN05326650, study PRJNA326480) | marine metagenome | isolation source: seawater | place: Mediterranean Sea | collected 2009
GATGCTTCTGGAATTTACTCATCTGCATCTAGACTTGTTATAATTGTACTCTTATTTGGAACACATTTTTTTCAATTTATATATCCAAACCTAAATAGAATTATGATGACCCAAAAACGGATGGGCAACATTTATCAAAATTTAGTAATATTTAGCTTTTATACAGGGCTTTTCTTTTTTACTTTTTCTTTATTTTTTGGAAAAATTTATTTAAATCTTTTTGGTGATGAATTTTTATTAGCACTTAATGCTTTTTTAATTTTATCATTAAGTGTATTTCCAGCACTATTATTTAATTTATGGGTCCATAAACAATATGTTATGTCAAAATATAGCAGTATACTATTTTTTCAAATTGGAACAATTTGTCTAAATATTTTATTCAATTTTTATTTTATAAATTTGTTTGGGATAACAGGTGCGGCTCTTGCAAGTTTACTTGCTCCTTTATTGTCATTTATTTTAATCAATATTACAAACAACTACGAATTTGGAGTAATCAAAAACTCTTTTTCTCTAATTAGACAAAAACAAGCAGCTAATGATGTATTAAAAATTATATTTGTAAATAAAAATCCTGAGAAATTTGAAAATATAAAAGATTGAATCAAAATTATAAATATAAAAATGTTATCTTGATTTAAATTAAATTTAAATTTTTTTATAATTTGAAAAAAAATAAGTAAAATAATCAATAAGCCAATTAATCCAGTACAAATATAAATATCTATAAAAATATTATGTGGATAGGTGAAGATATCATTTATGAACAAGTTGTTTCCTGTTAAAATATTTAATTTATCGGTATAGAATAAGTAATATATAATATTCATTATTCTTACGTAGATAGAATTGGCAATTCCACCAGGATCTCTAAAATTAATATATTTTTGAATATTTTCAATTTCATAAAAGCTAATTACTGAATAAATAAACAATATTATAGTTGAAAATATAATTACAGATAAAATAATAAATTTTTTATTTAATTTATTAAAACTCAAAAATATCAATGCACCAAATAAGCTTATAAATAAATGTAGAATTGCTTCAGTTATAAAAAAGCATAAGAATATCAGAATGATACTTAATATAATTTTTAAATTAAATTTATCTCTATCTTTTTTTAATGCATCGCAAAGTAAAACAAAATGAATATTTAATATATATATCATAGAATGTAAATTAATGAATGCCTCATTAAGTTTAATCATACCAAATTTGATCATCAGAAATTTATAAAAAACAAAAATAGAAAAAGAATACAAAAATAAATTACAAATAATTAAGCTAGTATTTTTGAATTTTTCAATATTAATTTTAAAATTTTTATTTATTGAAAAAATTAGTAACGGCAAAATAACATTAAAAATACTTATAGCTATAACTCTATATTTATTTTGAAAAAAAGTGTCAACTGCATCATAGCTTATATTGATTGAGTTATAAAAAATTAAAGGATCAATTATAAAAATAAATTTTTGACCAAAAAAAGAATTGAACAAAAACAAAAAAAAAATCAGTAAATAAATGATTAAAAATAAATTAAGCTTTTTTTTAATATGGAAAAGAAAATATATACAAAAAAAAATAATTAAAATTCGATATAAAATAATTATTTTAAGATCAAAATTTTGTAACAAAATTAAATTTATTTCTTTTAAAAAAATAGAAATTGATAAACCATAAAATAATAAACATAGAAAAATTGTTTGAAGATTTTTGTTAAAATTGTTTATTATATTTGTCAATTTTATAAAGAATATATGATATAGATTTGTATCATTTATAAAAAATTATTCAAATATGATAAAAAATTTAATTAAAAAAGTCTTAGAGAAATTTTCCTATGAAATAAAAAAAATAAAAAAGATTAATATTCTTTTATTTAATTCAAAAGAAATAAACAATTTTGAAGAATATTATCAAATTTGTAAAAAAGAATCCTTAAATGTTTCAAAAGAAAGATTTGTGTCTCTATACCAATCTGTAAATTATATTTATAAAAATGATATAGAGGGTGATTTTGTTGAATGTGGAGTTTTTATGGGTGGATCAGCAATGATGATATCTTTTGCTTTGAAAGAGTTTGAGAAAATTAATACATCAGTAAAAAATCTTTGGTTGTATGATACCTTTGAAGGTATGGCTAATCCAACTATTTACGATGAAAATATCTTGAAAGAAAAAGCAACAATCGAACTTAAAAATAAAACAAAAAAAGAGAATTCAAAGGATATCTGGGCATATTCATCAATTGATTATGTCAAACAAAATATAACAAAAACTTACATTAAGCCAGAAAGAGTAAAATATATAAAGGGTTTGGTTGAGGAAACGTTAATTAAGAAGAAACCTAAAAAAATTTCACTTTTAAGACTTGATACAGATTTTTATCAATCAACAAAGAAAGAATTGGAGGAATTATATCCACTTCTAGAAAGAGGTGGTATTCTCATAATAGATGACTATGGACACTGGAAAGGTTGTAAAAAAGCTGTTGATGAATATTTTAAGGATAAAAAAAATATTTTTTTTCAACAAATAGATTATTCAGGTTTGATAGGTGTTAAAACAGAATAAAAGAAAAATTATATTAGTTGGGTATAAAAGTTTTATTCAAACAAATTTATTTAATTATTTAAATAAAAATTTTATAGTTAAAAAAAAAAAATTTAATGAAATAAACAAAAAAAATATAAGTGGTTACGATTTAATTATTAACTGCAGTAATTCTAAGTATTTTTTTAATAAAAGGTATGATAAAAAATATGACCGAAATTTAAAAATAGCACAATTAATAAAAAAAAATAGTGTTAAATTATTTTTACTAAGTTCAAGACAAGTTTATTTTCAAAAACTTTTTCTTACTGAAAAATCTAAATTAAAACCATTAAATGTATATGGACAAAACTGTTTAAAATCAGAAATAAATTGTAAGAAAATACTTAAAAAGAATTTGTTAATTTTAAGACTTTCAAATGTTTTTGGTTATGAAAATGGAAAGAAAAAAAAGCCTTCATTAGTAAGTTTAATTTTAAAAGGTTTAAAAATGAAAAAAATAATATTTGATAATAATTATTTTTTATACAAAGATTTTTTACCAATTACTTTACTTTGTCAGTATATTGAAAAGTTAGTCTATCTCAACATATATGGGATTGTAAATGTTGGTTCTGGTATTCCAATTTTAGTTAAAGATTTTGTGAACAATATTATTGATATTAAAAAAATTAAAATAAAAGTTGAACTATCGAATAGTTTTAGTGATCAAAGTTACTGTTATAATATTAATAAATTAAAAAGACTTACAGGTATTAATCCAAATAAAAATAATTTAAATGTTTATTTTTCTAAATTAAAAAATAGATTGATATAAATATGTTTAAAAAAATATTCATTACAGGTGCTGCAGGTTTTATTGGCTCACATTTATCTGAAAAATTGTTTGATTATTTTAGTAAGTCTCAATTAATATTATTTGATAAAATAACATATGCAGCAAATAAAAAATACATAAAAGACCTTCTAAATAAAAAGAATGTAAAATTTGTTCACGATGATCTTTTAAATTTAAAAGTTTTAGAAGCTAATCTTAAAAATGTGGATTTAGCTATAAATGTTGCGGCCGAGAGTCATGTTGATAATTCATTTGGAAATTCATTAATTTTCACACAAACAAATACATTGGGCACACATCATTTTCTAGAAGCATGCAGAAAACAAAAAGTAAAAAGAATAGTTCATGTAAGTACCGATGAAGTTTATGGAGAAAATTTAAATAAACCATTTAAAGAAAATCAGTCTCTTAATCCAACTAATCCTTATTCAGCATCTAAAGCAGGGGCTGATATGATGGTCAATGCCTATAAAAAATCATACAAATTAAATATTAATACTGTTAGAGCTAACAATATATATGGAACTAGACAGTACCCAGAAAAGTTAATTTCAAAAACGATATATAATTTAATCAATAACAAAAAAATGACTATTCACGGAAAAGGTGATAACTACAGATACTATCTTTCTGTTAAAGATTTTTGTGATGGTATGTTGCAAATCATCAATAATGGTAAATCTCAAGAAATTTACAATATCGCCTCAGACAAAAAATACAAAGTTACTGACGTAATTAAAATGATTTCAGAGCATTTAAATAAAAATTATAAAAAAAATGTAAAACATGTAAATGATAGACCATTTAATGATAGAATTTATAAAATTGACTGTAATAAATTGAAAAAACTTAATTGGAAGGTAAAGAGAGATTTAAAAATCGACATTCCAAGTATAATTGATTGGTATAAGAATAATAAAACTTTGTTTAAAAAATGAAAATTATTTTTTTATCATATAGTGATTATAAGGGCGGTGCTTCGATAGCCGCTCATGCTATTTATAGATCAATAAAAATTAAAAATGCTGTATTTTTAACAGTAGATAATAAATACAAATACTCAAAAAAACTCTATAGTTTTTTTGGTAAAATTTATATTTTTTCTCTTAGAGTAATAGAAAAAATTATAATTTTTTTTTTTTGTAAAAGAAAATTTCATCAATCTTTAAATATATTCAAGACCTTTACTCAAAAAAAAATATCTAATTATTTGCCAGAAATAATTAATATTCATTGGGTAAATAGATCTATGATTTCGATAAAAGAAATGAGTAATTTTAAGGAAAAAATAGTAATTAGTCTTCATGATATGTGGTTTTTAAATTCAACAGAACATTACTTTACAAATCAAAATTACAAAATGGATTTCATTTCAAAATATTGCTGGAAACAGAAAAAAAATTTTATTTATAAAAAAATGTATTTTTTATTGCACACAATAACTGGATGGTTAAGAATTTTAAAAAAATTCATCCTTTACTGAAAAAAAAAAATATTTCTTTCAAGATATTATCCAATTAATACGAAAATTTTTAAACCTAGAAATAAAATTTTATTGAGAAAAAAATATAATATACCAAGAAATAAAAAAATAATTTTTTTTTCAGCACAAGATATCACCGATGAAAGAAAAGGGTTTGTATATTTTAAAAAAATAATAAATAAATTAAAAAGCAATGGAGATTTTTATTTTATTTCACTTGGAAAAAATAATGAAAATTTATTAAATATTAAAAATCATAAGCATTTTGATTTTTTATCAAATAATAAAACTGCAGAAATTTATTCTTTATCAGATATCTATATATGTACATCTTTAATTGATAATTTGCCACTCACAATACTCGAAGCCTTGTCGTCAGGAAATTTGGTTTTAAGTTTTAAAAATGGTGGCTCAGAAGAAGTTTTAAAAAATATAGGTTATACATATAGTGTTTCATCAGTAAATAAAATGATCAAACTTCTAGAAACCATAAATGACCAAACAATTAAACAAAAATCAATACTTGCAAGAAGATTTGCGTTAAAAAATTTAAATTATCACATAATAAATAAACAATATTCAAAAATTTTTAATTCAATAAATAAATATAAAATTCACTAACTTATCTTTTTAATTTTTTTTTTGAATTCAAAATGAAAATTAAAAAAAAATAGAAAATTAAATTTAATAAAATTAAAAAAAGAACATTAAAATTGGTAAATTTTAATATTATAAACGGCCACAAAATAAGTGAGGTATATAATATTAAAGAGTAACTTAACTTAAAATTTTTCATGAATATATGATGTAAATGATTTAGATCACCTTCAAATGGATTTTTTTTATTATAAATACGTACACAGAACAATCTGAACATATCAATTCCAGGGATCATAAGAATTAAAAAAATTTTTTCACATGATAAGTTTGTTAAATTCTGATTGTAGGAGTCAATTAAATATAAAGATATAAAAATTGAAATAAAATAAATTCCTGAGTCGCCTATATAAAGTAAATTTTTAAAATTGAAAAATAAGAAAATAATTATCGATATAACGATTATAAATAAAAAAACATTTAATTGACTATTATGAATAAAAATAATCATGAAGTAGCATAAAAATATTAATCCAGAATTACCATTAATTCCATCAGCCATGTTAAGGCTGTTAATGAGTAACATTATAAAAACTGGAGTTACGAAATATGAGAAATCACTAATTATAAATGTTTTATTTATTGTCTCGAAATATAATTGTTTAACTAAGAATTCATTATTAAAGTTTAAAAAAATAAAAATGATAAGAAATATTGATAATAGTCTAAGTTTATAACTTAGATTAAATATATCATCTATCAATCCAATAAAAAAAATTGATGAAATTAAAATTAGGATCGAAAGATTATTAGAAATTATTTGATTTTCAAAAAAAAGTAAAATTATAATATTTAATACAAAATATAAGTAAATTCCTAATCCCCCAACAATTGGTGTGTTATCATTGGTTTTTTTAAACAAACTAAATTTTTTGGATATTTTTTTTGAATTATTAAAAAAAATTATCAATAAAACTAAATTTAAAATATATGCAATATACATTTTTTACTTAATTTTTTTGCTGGATTTCCAGCATAAGTCCCCGATCTTGTAATATTTTTTGTTACTACCGATCCAGCACCTATAACAACATTTGAGCAAATATTTACTGGTAAAATAGTTGAATTACTTCCTATATAAACATCTGAATGAAGTTTTGTTTTCCTCCACTTATTTTTTTTGCCTCTTGCAGGTTTTTGATTTTCAAATTTATCGTTTATAAACATTACACCATGTCCAATAAAACAATCTTTTCCAATATTTACTAACTCACAAATGAAAGAGTGAGATTGTATTTTTGTGTTATCACCAATTTTAACATTTTTTTGAATTTCTGTGAAAGGACCTACAAAACAGTTATTGCCAAATTGCGCACCATAAATATTAACAGGATTGACTACTTTTAGATTTTTGCCTTTTTTTGTTTTTACTATTTGAGATTTTAAAATTTTCATTTAGTCTAACTTATACTTCAATTATTACATTATGACCTACAATAAAAGCGCTAATTTATTCATTTATTATTGTACATTATTTTTACCTCTATCTTTTTTGATAGGTAGTTTTTTTGTTAATATCACTGGAGTAATTATATCTTTATTTACTTTATTCTGGGTATTAAAATTTAAAGAATTAAATTTTTTTTATAAAAGTCAATATAAATTTTTTTTTTATTATTTATTTTATTTTTAGTTAGTACAATTATCTCTGATTATAAACTTTCATCCCTAGAGAATTCAATTTCATACCTATCAAATATACTTTTATTTATAGGTTTAAGTGTCTTAATTCTTGATGAAAGTAAAAAAAAAATTAAATTATCAAAAATTGTTTTTTTTATAGTTATTTTATTATGTTTAGATTCCTATTTTCAAAGAATTTTTGGTGTTAATTTTTTAGGTTACCAGACGCAACAAGCGGGAAGATTAACTTCCTTTTTTAAAGATGAGCAGATACCTGGAGCTATAATTTTTAAACTATCTCCATTTGTAATTTATTTCATTTTTAATCAAAAAAATAAAATTTTAGAAAAATATAAATATATGATTTTAATTTTTGTTTACTTTGCTATTTTAATTAGTGGAGAAAGATCTACTTCTATTTTATCAACGCTTGCTATTCTTTTTATTTTAATTTTAAATTTTAGGGATTTAAATAAAAAAATTTTCTTAATTTACGCAGCTATTTTTTTTACAATATTTATTGTTTTATTTACTATGAAAAATAGTGTTATTAAAGAAAGATTTTATTATACCTTCGAACAAAGCAAAAATAATGTTTATTTAAATTATTATAGTAATTCAGTAGAAATATTTAAAAAAAATATCTTTGTTGGAACTGGGCCCCAAAGTTACAGGTATGAATGTCATAAAATCAGTAATTCTTGTAGCAATCATCCTCATAATTTTGTTTTTGAATTATTAAGTGATACTGGTTTATTTTCTCCAATAATTTTTTTATTTCACTCTTATCAATTATATTTTATAAAATTAAGTCTTTAAAAAATAAATTCTTCAAGTCAATTATTATTACCTATACAATTTTATTTTTTTTCCCATTAATACCTACAGGTAGTTTTTTCACGTCATTTCATATGACATTATCTTGGTTTAGTTTGGGTTTTTTATATTCAATAAGAAATGTATAAAAATTAATAAGATGGTCTCAATTTTAATATAGGTTTTTCAAAATAAAAATACAATATGGATGATATTATGATTTGGGTAAGTAAAAAAGTAAATATTGATGACAAGATTGAAATGTTTAATAAAGAAATTATATAAATAATCAATAAATGAAATAAGTATATAGAATAAGATATTTTACCTAAAAATAAGTTTAATTTAATTAAATAACTTTTTTTAATTTTTTTATCAATAATATAAAAAAGCAAAACTACCAGTGATCCCCAAAATGCAACTATATAATGAAATATTATCTTATACAAAATTAAATTTTTAGAAGCATTAATTTCTAAAATTTTATATAGAATTACTGACGCAACAAAAATACCTATTAATAACGAAATTTTATTTAAAATTTTATCAGAAATTTTATCTTTATAAAAATAAAGAATGAAACCAAAAACGATGGAGTCTAGTCGATAGATAACTATTCTTCTAACACTTGATCCCCATTCATTATCCTCAATGTTTATAAATCTTAATAAGAAAATTATGATTATAAATAATATACTCGCATAAATGATTAATTTTTGGTTATTAAATTTTAAAAATTTAATAAAACTAAATAAAAATAAAGGAAAAATTAAATAAAACCATTCCTCCACAGAAAGACTCCAAGAAATAGAAAAGTAATCAATGTTAACAACTATTTTAAAAAAATTTTGAATAAAAAATAAATATTTAAAAAAATCAAAACTTAAAAATTGTCCTATGATTATAGAAGTTAGCACAAGACTTAAAATATAAAGTGGAATTGTTCTATACCATCTTCTTATTAAAAAAATTTTATAATTATTTATATTTTTTGACTGAGCAACTTTTAAGATTTGAGGAGCCAATACAAATCCACTTATAATAAAAAAACTTCTACAGAAATTGAAGAAAGTATTTCCAAATTTAGGCTCAATCCCTTCTTTGATATGATTAAGTGAGCCATGGCCACTGTTAATGCAGCTATAAATCTTAGTTGATCTATATTTGAATACCTTTTTGAAATCACAAATTTTAAAGAAAGTTATAATTAAATATGTCTGAACTAATGTATTTGGAAATATATGTCGATAAAATAATTAATAAAATAATAATTAATATTCGAAGGAAATTTTTTCTAAATCTCATTTAATCGTATCATATATTATATTTGCAAAATAATCATGGCCTTTTTTATTGAGATGCGCATTATTAAAATAAAGTTTTTCATAATTAATTTTTTTAAAATTGCCAAACATATTGAGTACTTCTATTTGATCAGAATTTATATTTTCAAGAAAATGTTTTTTAATTTTATCTTTTTTTAAATTTTCCAGAGTTGGTAAAATTATAATTTTAACTTTGGTTTTTGAATTACTAATTTCATTGAGTATTAATATCAAATCATTAATACTATTTTCGTTATAATCATTTTTTTTATTAATTGTTTTTGTTTCATTATGATAATTATCCATTAAATTATATCTAAACAATATATGGTTAATTATCTCTCTTGTAGATTTAAAAATCTTATAATTAAACTTTTTGTAGAAAGGAAAATCTTGAAATTCACTTTTTCCCATCTCAATAGATTCACTTACAACAATTATAAGATGATCAAATTCAAATTTGTTTTTTACTTCATTTATCCTTAGTTTCAAATTTTCTATTCTATAGCCATTTACACCATAATTCCCACAAATAGAATTGCTAATCATTATGCATAATTTATCTGAAAATAATTCAGAGTTATCAATATAAGAACCTCCAAACGAAACACTATCTCCAAAAAAAATTATTTTTTTTAAATTTACACTATTATCCCAATTGTAATTAGTTCTCATTCCAAAATTATTTATAACAACTTTTGAATTTTTAAATCTTTTAATATCTTGATTATATTTTGGGTAATAATTTTTTTTATTTTCATATAATACCGGGTCACCAAATCCAATATTTCTTAATATTATTTCAAATATGATTAAAAATAATATGATAAGATAAAAAATAATGAATTTATTATTAAATATTTGAAATTTCATAAATACTTAAATCATCAATTGAATACTTATTTTTCATGATAAATTTATTACCATATTTTTCATTAAATGCTTGAAAAAGGTTTTTAGGTAATATTAAGTTTTTTTTATTTTCTGTAGATTGAAAAATTCTATTAATTATTTTTTTATCATCACTATTTGTAATTATATAAAGTTTTGAATTTTTAAATGAAAGACTGTCTAAAAAAGGCGCAAGATGATCTGATCTTATATCTATAGTATTTATTTTAATCAATTCATATTTTAAGATTGGTAAAAAATATGGATCGTCTGGTTTTTCCATTAAGAATAATAAATTTGAGTAATCATCTAATTTACTCGTTATTTCTTTTGATATATTTTTTATTTCAGCTCTTTGCCGATATTTTTGTTCCCAAAATTGATTTTTATTTATTATTTCTACTGGCATAAAAACCCTAATTGAATTGGGAAGAGTTATATTTAAAGACACAATAAGTGCACTAATTAAAATTATATAATTTTTATAAATTTTAAAATAATTAGTAAGTAAAAATAAAATTATACCAAGAATAATTGTACCTAAATGTCTCTCCCAGGATATGCTCATAGTGAAATCATCATTTATTAAATTATTCCTTGATGCCCAATAAATTAAAAATATAAAATAAGTAATCAAAAAAGATAAATATAAAAATATTAACCATGGCAGCTTCATACTCTGGTCATTTTTTGAGATAAAATAACTAATTAAAAGAATTATTAAGCACCAAAAAAATATATTTAAAGGAATTTCAATTATTTTTTTTTCAATATTTATTTGATCTAATATTTTATTCACAACTAAAAATGTTTTAGCATGGTAAATTCCATTTTCTTTAAGTTCTTTGAGCTGAGCATTTACAAAATCTTTTTTGTTATTGATTATTTTTTCAAAAGGGTAAAAATTATACTGGTTTAAATTACCTAAATTAAAAGACTGCGTTGAATCTGTTTTAAAAAAATTTTTTTCTGTTTTATGTAAATCTTTAAATTGGAATGAATGAACATAAAATTTTGTAAATAAAAAATTAAATAAAATAGCTAGAATTATTATTATAAAAGGTACAACTTTTTTCTGAAAGATACTGTATAATAAAAATATTGGTAATAAACCACAAATAATCACTAATGCATTTGGTTTTATCATTGGAAAAGCTGATACGACTAAAAATAAAAGTAAAAAGTCACTTTTATAATTGTGCTTATTAAAATATATTAGCAAGATCACAGATATTAATAATCCAACAATACTATCTACGTAAAGTCGATCAAAACCAGGCCCTAAAGTATAAATAATAAAATAAAAAGTAATGCCTATTATAATTTTTTTATTAAAATTTAATTTTATAAAACTTAAGATATTTATAATCAAAATTATTTTAAAAAATGAGTGAGCTAAATACGTAATATTTTCTTGAAAAACCTGTGTTGAGTTTTTCAAAAAAAAATAATGAAAGTATGAAATAAAATTAATTTTATGATGAGATCCTTTTTGTAAGTATTCTATGTTAGACGGTAAATTATTTTCATTAAAAACAAGTTTTGTTGTAATTCCGTATTCTGTAAACTCATCGTACTTGTAATAATAAAAATCTTTACATACCCAAATTAATAATAAAAATAGAATTAATAGAAAGAATACTTCTAACAAGTGTGAGTAATTAAACTTTTTTTTAAAGAATAAATATAATAATAAAAAAAAAGTAAAATATTTTAATAATTCATTAGCGTAATTTAAAAATCCGAATTTTCCTAAAAAAATTAAAAAAAATGTCAGAGAGATGCAAATTGTTAAGTATGATCTAATTACAGAAATTTTATAAACAACACTTATTAAATAACTGTAAATCGATATAATTAAAAAAGGAATTACTAATTGCATTAGATAATATACTTTTTATTCTAAGTTTTTTCATTACTTTAAGATAAATTAATATAAAATTCACAATTATTTGTTTTAAAAAGTATTTTTATGTTTAAGAGATAATCTGCTTAGTATTAATGATAAACAAAATTCTGATTATACCAACCTATAATGAAAAAGATAACGTTCCGATTATTTATAAAAAAATAAGAAGATATAATCCAAATTTAGACATAGTTTTTATTGATGATAATTCACCTGATGGAACTATAAATGAAATAAAAAAAATAATTAAAAAAGATAAAAGTGTAAATCTCATTTTAAGAAAAAAAAAACAGGGAATTGGATCTGCTCATAAAGCTGCTATTTCATGGTCACTAAAGAAAAAATATAAATTATGTATTACAATGGATAGCGATTTAACTCATAATCCAAGATTAATTCCCAAGATGTTAAAACTATCAAAAAAATATGATTTAGTTCAAACCAATCGGTTTTTAAATAAAAACTCAATTAAAAGTTGGCCCTTTTATCGTCGTGTTTTAACTAAATTAAGATTTGTATTATTGTATATATTATTAGGAATAAAATGTGATTCTTCAGGAGCATTTAGGTGTTACAATTTTAATAAAATGAATAGCAAACTTATTTTTTACGCAAAAAATAACAGCTACTCTTTCTTTTGGGAAACTATTTATATTTTTACTAGAGAAAAATGTAAAATTAAGGAGTTGAGCATTACCCAGAAATATAGGGTAATTGGTAGTTCAAAATTAGCTTTAAAAGATTGGTTTCATGGCCTTTATTATTTATTTATAATATTTATCAAAGATAAATTAGGCACACATTATAAAAATTAAATTTATGAAAATTAAAGCATGTAGAAATTGTGATAGTAAGAAACTTGTGAAACTTTTTACTCTTGGCAATTTATCTTACTCAGGCTTTTTTCCAAAACATCGTTCAACAAAAGTTGAAAAAAAAAATTTAACTTTAGTAAAGTGTTCAAGTTGTCATCTTGTTCAACTAGATGAAAAATTTAATCCAAAAAAGCTTTATAATAATAATTATGGTTATCGAACAGGAATTAATTCCACAATGACTAATCATGTAAAAGATATTGTGAAAAAATGTATTAAATTAACAAGACTAAAAAAAAATGAATATGTTTTAGATATAGCGAGCAACGATGGAACACTTTTAAATTTTTATCCAAATAATGTAATCAAATTTGGATGTGACCCTTTAGTTTCAAAATATAAAAAATTTTATAAAAATATTCAGTATAAAGTTTCAGACTTTTTTACGTATGAGAAGATAAAAAAAAAATTAAATAGTTTAAATAAATTTAAAATTATTACATCTATTGCAGTATTTTATGATCTTGAAAAACCCAATATTTTTTTAAAAGATGTCTCAAAATTGCTTTCTAAAGAAGGGATTTTTTTATTAGAGCTAGCAGACTTATATCAAATTATCAAATATACAATGTTTGACACAATATGTCATGAGCACATCGAATACTATTCATGTGAAGTGATAAATAATATGGTTAAAAAAAATAATATGAGAATAGTTGATATAGAATACAATAACTCAAATGGAGGAAGTGCTAGATTTGTTATATGCCATAAAGATTCAAAATATAGATCTAATAACAAAAAAATTAACAGATTTATAAATAATGAGAATAAAATTGGTCTAAAGACATTGCAAACATATAGAAAATTTTATTTAAATATTCATAGAACAAAAAGAAGACTTATAAAGTTAATTAACTATATCTCAAAAAAACATAAAACAGTTTTTGGATATGGTGCTTCAACAAAAGGTAATATTTTATTAGATTATTTTGGCTTAACAAATAAACAAATTAAATTTATCGCTGATAGAAATCCTGAAAAAGACGGTAAATTTACACCAACAAGCAAAATTCCTATTATTTCAGAGATGAAAGCTAATAAATTAAAACCTCATTACTATTTAGTTTTACCATGGCATTTTAAAAAAGAAATTTTAAAAAGGGAGAAAAAAAAAATTAAAAAGGGTATAAAATTTATTTTTCCTCTACCTAAATTAAAAATCTATTAATTTGTTTTTAAATATTTAAATACCAAATAGATTTTTGAAGTAATAAATATTCCAGCTAAATGCTTGCTGGTTGCCCAACCGACGATTAGAGGAAATAGGTACATAGTTATAAAAATAAGAAAATATAAATCTATTTTTTCATATTTTTTGTACTTTAATAATTTATAAAAATTATAAAATAGAATTACTAAGGACGTATTAAATAAAATTTTGTTGAATATGCTAGAAAATCTTATTTCCCTAGTGTCTATATTATTTGATTGGTTACCATCTACGTAAATATCAGTAAATATAAACTTTACTTTTAAGAATATATTTTCAATAAACTCTTCTTTATTATTTTTAATATACAAAATATTTCTTTGATTATAAAAATCATAAAAATCCCATTCTTTTTCAAATTTTTTATTTTTATCTTTAAAATTAATGTGATCTACAGTTTTTTGTGGATAAGTGGTACTAAATTCCTTGTTCAAAACATGAGACATACCCCAAGAATTTATTGTAATGAGACTAGGCCCAAAGGGAATTCTATCTGTTTTAATAAAACCAAAAACACTCCAAACACTTACTGCTAAAAATAAACCCACTAACGGTAAAAATTTTTTATTATTTTTTTCGATTATAAACATAAAGAAGGGCAAACTTAATGATAAGAAAAAAATATTGGTTTTGCTCAAATATAATATAAAAATAATGATTGCTGAGATAAGATATTTATTTTTATTTTTAGACAAACATATTAAAAATAAACTTGGAACCAAAACACCAACTAAAAAATCCGCATACACAAAATTTAAATTTACTATTAAATTATAAGGATTATATAAAAAAATAATAAGCAAAAGAACTAAGTGTTTTTTTTGAAGTTTATGAGAAAGAGTAAAAATTATTGCACAATAAAAAAAAATACTAAATAAAATAATATTTTTAACAATTACTATAAAATAAATATTTTTTGATATTGTATAAAAAAATGAAATTATTAAAGGCAAAACTGGTAATCTAGAAAGATACATTTCAATATCAAATTCATAAGATACATATTGTTTGGTGCTTACTAGGTTATAAATTAGGTCCCCGTATGCAAAAGGAATATTTTTTATCTGAAGATTGTTATTAGAAGTAATTAAATCTGGATAATATTGTATTAACTGATGAGTAAATATAATTGAAAGTACAAAAGTAATGAAAATAAAACTTAAATAAATATTTAAAAAATTTAACTTATTGAAATTAGGGATCATTTTTTTAGCATTTTAACATAGTTTTTTTAAAAATTTTTGATCTGCAAATTTTGGAAGATAGTACAATATAAAATTTTCATTTGCTTTTAATTCTTTAAATTCTTTTTTAGTATAATTTGAAGTCATGCAAAATAGTTCGTCATTAATATTATTATTTAGATTAGAATTTATTAAAGTGTTAAAATTTAAAATTAAATTAAATATTATTAAAGAATAAATTAGATAAACATTCTTTGATGTTTTGATGTTTAATGCAATTAAAAAAATTAAAGTGAAATAAGGAAATATATCAAGATATTCCCCTTTAGAAACTAAAATTAATTTATATATGAAATAAATTAAAAATAGATAAAAATTTAGTAAAAAATAATTTTTGTTTTTTACTATTAATAATAAAATAATTGATATTGTTATAATTTCAAAAAAATTAAATTTTGAGATTGTAACCTCTGTAATTATGTTCTCAAAAAAGTTACCTGGGTGGGTGCTGACTGAAAAATGATGATCAAATGTTAGTAGAGGAAATGAAACAAAAAATATTTTTTCAAAATCAACTGATTGTGAATACATAAATACTATACCTGAAATTATTCCCGTTAAAAATATAAATAAATAATAGTCCTTCTTTTTTTTTAGATTTCCAAATAACTCAGAATAGAAAAAATAAAACATTAAATACAAAAAAACATTTAAAAATAATAATATTAGATTTGTTGAAGAATTAATATAAATTATAAAAATTAAACAATTTAGTATTAAAAATAAAAAAATTAACCTTCTATTAAAGAAAAAATTTTTAAATAAATTTTTAATATTTTTTTCTCTTTTAAAGTAGAACAACATTGGAGCAATTAAAAAAAGTGGAATAATTATTAATTTTGAAAAAAAAGACATACATAAAAAAAAACCCGAAATAAAAATAAAGATTTTTTTTTGTTTTAAAGTAATTGCATAAATTAAGAATATTGTTGAAAAAATATAAAAACTAAAACTTTCAAAATCAAATCTATATCTTTGAATATTGTCAATAAATGGCACTGATAATAAAAACAAAAAAATTAGTGAGTAGGAAATATTATCACTTGAGGTAATAAAATTTAAAATTTTATATAAACATAACACTGTAATTAAAAAGTAAATTAATTGTAAAATTTTGAGGTAAAAATAAATTTTGTTTAAATATAGTAAAGGGTTAGAACTTTTAAGAATATTATTAAAGTTAATTTCAATATTTTTATCAAAAGCACTAACTAATTTGAGATATAGGGAATTTATTGAAAAACTAGAATTGCCAGGATAATCAATTACTGTTGGAGTAATTGAATTTGCAGTCAATAATGTGTTGTAAATAAAGTAGCTATTTTCTATATCCCCTTCCAACCAATGTATAATAGGATTTTTTGAAAAAAAAATTATAGTCATTAAAATGAATAAAATTAGTATTTTTAAGTAATAGAATCTTCTATAATTTGTCATCTTAGTTTTTAATGTTTACAAAATAATAACTATATTTTTTTACAATACTTAAATTTTTTTTAAGTCATAATTGGAACAAGGAGAGTTGTTATACATACACGCATCATCACTTTTATAGATTGTAAAATTTTCGTCAAAAAAGATTTTCTTTGAATCAATTTTTTGGTTTGTTTCAAATGAATATATTCTAGGCCATATAAAATTGGAGTTATAATTTTTAATATATCTTTGTAATTGTTTTCCAGAAAAAATTATAATACAGATAATTAAAATAAATTTACTTGTTTTAAGTAGATATTTTTTATCAAATTTCCAAAATACAAGATTTATCATCAGTATAAAAAAAGAAATTAAATAAGAATATCCATATCTATATAAGGGAAATTTTGTAATGAATAAAAAAATTCCAATTAAGCTAAAAAAGATAAAAAAATTTAAATTTTGATTTTTGCTTATCGATATAACCTCTTTTGATGTTTTTTTTTCCCTAATTAAATAAATAATTATCAAACAAACTAAAAAATAAGGAACAACTATCTTCAATATAATAATTCCATGTTTTTTAGACCATGAAGAAAACCAATTAAATTTTTTATTATACTCTTCCATTGAAATTTTATGATCACTTCGATTTGGCCAATCTTTTGACCAAGCCTCACCAGAAATACTTTCAATTTTTACTTCCTTAATGTCAGTCCAGTTTAAATTTTTAAAGCAAGTTTGTTCAATTGGGTAAATTAAACATCCAGAAATCATTAAATTTTTAATCAGCCAACAAATAAAAAATAATGATGATAATGAGTATGTTATTTTTGTATTCTTAAAACTTATATTTTTTAAAAAGAAATATAATGGTATTATCAAAGCTATAATTAAAGTTGTTTTGCTCATAAATACATAAACCGCAATTAAAGAAATAAAAGATAGGTCAAGTTTCTTTTTATCAAGTAATTTTGAAAGTAAGTAAAATAATGAAAGATGTGCCACAGCATCATTTCCAAATGAACTGTATCTATTAATTTTATAACTTATAAAAATAACAATAAATAATGCAAATATATTTGCTTGGGAGATATTTTCTGCATTTTTAATCATTTTAAGAACTTTATTAAAGAAATAGATGATAAAGAAAGTAACTATACTTGCTAGAGGAATGACAATTCCAATATTTTTAAAAATTAAATTATTGTTGATTGCTGATAGATACTGAATGATTGAGACAACTCCAAATCTAAAATGAATATTTGATAATCCAATTATTATTTTATTTTCATTTAAAATACTAACATATGGCAAATGGTATAGTCCTGCATCTGGTCTATTTACATTACTATAAATTATTAAGGAGCTTGTAATTATAGACGTTAAAATAATGTAAAAAAATTCTTTTTTTTGGAAGCTGCTCTTTCTTTTAACTAACATAAAGATTATACCAGAAACTAATAGCAGCGTATTTAGTTCTCTATTTAAGGGTAGAAAAAAATTTAATAATAAAACTAAAAAGGATAAGAAAATACAACCAAGTATCGATCTATCATTTATATTCTCAATTTTATTTGCAAAATTTTCATATTTTAAAAAATGACCATAAGAATAGAACATTAAATTTGAAATCAATGAATATATAATTATTTCAATCACTCTTTAAAATGTAATATATCTTCTCATACAATGCTTACAATTATTATTCCTGTTTATAATGAAATTAACACTATTGAAAAGATATTAGATAAAATTGATAAAGTAAATTTTATATCTAAAGAAATAATTATAGTTGATGATGGGTCAACAGATGGCACAGAAAATTTAATAAAAAAGAAATTATTAAAAAGAGCAACTAAGGTTATATTTCATAAAAAAAATCAAGGCAAGGGATCTGCAATCAAATCAGCTAAAAGTTTTATAAATGGAGATTTTGTAATTATTCAAGATGCAGATTTGGAATATGATCCTAATGATTATCAAAAACTACTTAATCCAATAATTGAAAATAGATTTAAAGTGGTCTATGGTTCAAGAGTGCTGGGGAAAGCAAGATATAGCCATTCGATAAATTTTACTTCATTGAGCAGAATATTTTTTAATCACATCCTTACTATTTTTTCAAATTTTATTAATAATCAAAATCTTACAGACGCACATACATGTTATAAAGTTTTTAAAACAGAAATTTTTAATAAAATAAACCTTGTTGAAAAAGGCTTTTCTTTTTGCCCTGAAATAACGTCAAAAGTATCAAGGTTAAATTTACAAATTAAGGAGATTGCAATTAATTATAATGGCAGAACAAAATCAGAGGGTAAAAAAATTGGAATTAAAGATGGTTTTGGGGCAATTTACACTCTTATTAAATATGGACTCTTCAAATTAGACTAATTTTTTTGTAATTTAAATTTAATGAGCATATCAATAATAACGACTGTTTTAAATAATGAACAGTTTATTTATAATTGTTTAAGATCAGTTAAAACTCAAAAAATAGGAAATAATTTAGAGCATATTATAGTAGATGGTGGTTCTAGAGATAAGACTTTTACAATAATTAAAAAGTTTCAAAAAAAAAATAAATATGTGAAGGTTTTTCAAATAAAAAATATTGGAATTTATCAAGGTATTAACTATGGAATTAAAAAGTCAAAATACAAATTTATAGGTCTACTACATTCTGATGATTTTTATAAAAATAAAAAAGTTTTAAAGGGTGTATTAAAAATAATTAATGAAAATAAAAATTTACAGGCAATTTACTCAAATGTAGAAATCGTTAAAAGAGTTAATAAAAAAAAAATTTTACGATTTTTTAAATCAAAACAACTAAACAGTAATGATTTGCTAAAGTGTACACACTCTCCTCATACTTCTTTATTTCTCCAAAGATCACTTTTTAAAAAATTTGGCTTATATAATGATAAATTAAAAATTGCTTCAGATTTTGAATTAATGCTTAGATTTTTTGGGAAAAATAAAGTTAATTTGAATTATATAAATAAAACATTTGTCGTCATGAGATCTGGTGGAACTAGCACGAAGAACATAATGAATATATTTTATTCAAATTTTGAGGTGTTTAAGTCCTTTCAATTGAATAAAATTAACATAAACCCTTTCTATATTTTAAAAAAATAATTACTAAAATTTTTCAAATCAAACTTATTTAATTATTTGACTGGATAATCCATTTATAATACATAATTCCAATCAGTCTACTCATGAAGAAAAAAGCGCTCATTTTTGGTATTACAGGTCAAGATGGTTCATATTTAGCAGAATTGTTGTTAAAAAAAAAATATGAGGTACATGGAATTAAACGGAGATCATCATCATTAAATACTAGTAGAATTGATCATTTATATCAAGACCCACATGTAGAAAATAAAAAATTATATTTACACTATGGAGATGTAACTGATAGCTTTTCTGTATCTTCATTGATAAAAAAAATAAAGCCAGATGAAGTATATAATTTAGCCGCCCAATCTCATGTTGCAGTTTCTTTTGAAGTTCCTGAGTACACTGCAAATGCTGATGCTGTAGGTACATTAAGAATTCTAGAAGCGATAAGAATTAATAATCTTGAAAAAAAAACTAAATTTTATCAAGCAGGAACTTCAGAAATGTTTGGAAAAGTTCAGACTGTGCCACAGAATGAAAAAACACCATTCTATCCCAGAA
>MDTB01183855.1_pt1 | contig 20542 bp, 9 predicted proteins | sample 811161 | NCBI WGS metagenome assembly MDTB01 (sample SAMN05326650, study PRJNA326480) | marine metagenome | isolation source: seawater | place: Mediterranean Sea | collected 2009
AAATCATCGGCAAGAATGTATACAAGATTGGGCTTAGCTCGGTCACCGAAAACAATCACCGGAAGAAAGGAGCAAATAAAAAGTAAGAGAGATTTCATAATTTAAAGGGAATAGCGTAAAAAAACGGCTACCTCACGAGAGGTAGCCGTCTGAAAAAAGTCAGCTTTCTAAGCAGGAAGCTTCCATTTATCGCGACAAGGTTGATCGATCAAAGAATTTGCAAGCGCGTGATCGACGAACTGCATCTTCTGAGGATCAAACTTAAGGTTGGTATTTAAGCGATGTGCGATCTTACCGAGATTAATAAGAGTACAAGAGTTAAACCCATTCTGCTCGTTCAGCGCGAACTTCTTCTTCTCACGGATCGCTTGGTGAAAGTCAGTTACTTGCGGGGCAGGCTCTGGAAGTGATTTCACCTTCTCGGAAAAACCTTTCACATCCGATTTGAAACCCTTGAAGATCTTACCTTCTGGCCCCTCGATAAACGCGGCACTTTTATCCTTATTTTCGCCATCCAAGACGATCGTTGTCCCATCGGCATATTTGTATGTGATACGGCGCCAGCTACCAACGGCATCAATGTCCTGAGGGTCAGCATCAATTTCAACCGAAACCGGAAGCTCGTCGTCTTTCCCCAAAATATACTGAACCGGATCGAGATAGTGTTGCCCCATATCTCCAAGCCCACCCCCATCATAATCCCAGTATCCTCGGAATGTGCCATGGGTGCGGTGCGCGTTATAGGGACGGTATGGAGCTGGCCCAAGCCAGAAGTCATAGTCAAAGTGGTCCGGCACTTTCTGGATCGGTAAATTTGTCTTACCAGACCAGTTGAACTTCCAATTAAAACCAGTCACACCCGATAGAGTCACCTTGTGTGGCCCTTTGCCAAGCAGACCACCATCGACCGCCTTCTTGACCTGACGAGCAGTTACGCCAGAACCATAGAAATTCGATTTAAACCGAAACCAAGTGTTGATTCGGAAAGCGACACCAGCTTTCTCGATCTCTTTTTTCATCGCCATTCCCTCACCGATCGTCCGGGACATGGGCTTCTCTCCCCAAATCGCCTTTCCAGCCTTTGCCGCCGCAATCGCCATGTGAGCGTGCCAATGGGGAGGAGTGCAAGTGTGGATGATATCCACGTCATCACGAGCGATCACATCACGAAAATCGTGATAGCCTTTCACATCCTTATTGCCCCTGCCTTGCACTTTCGCCATCTGGCCTTTCAATCGATTCGAATCAACATCGCACAGCGCTAGGATTTTGCCCGGCATGCCCAGATGGGAGTTACTGATTCCTCCACATCCAAGAATGGCACGGGTTAACTGGTTAGAGGGTGCGGTCTGACCATTGAGGCCAAGCACACGGCTAGGCACAATCGACACAGTCGCTAGCGATGCAAGCCCCCCTAGGGCCTTTCGACGAGAGATATTGTTACTGGGTAATGAATTCACGGTTAGTTGTTGTTACGACGCAGCATGATCCAATTTGTCAGTTTTGCGCGCATTAGTAAGAGTCCTTAAAACCGCTTCGTAAGTCAACGCCTCTTCTCAGGACGGATAAGCTGGTCTCCTTTGGGGAAGGATGAGTTTTGTGTTCATACAGAAAATTCGTTTAAGGAGTCGGCAGAAGAGATTTTTATCTTGGAGGAAATTTAAAAAATTACACTCGTCCTTTACTACCCCTAAAGGGGTAGGTTTGACATCCTACTCCAACATGAAATACGACTGACTAATCAAAATTTTTTATGATTAAGGTAGGAATTTAATTGCTCAAATAGACAGAGAAGATCAGGGTCCGCCCCTTCCCTAATCGTTTTAAAAAGCATGGAATTGCAAGTAATCATCACCCCTCTCTTTGGAGTCATCGGCCTCGTTCTTGCGGCTATCATTTTTTTTGATATCAAGAAGCAGAACGCCGGCGGCGGAAAAGCCGAGAAAATCGCCGAGAAAATTCATCACGGGGCCATGGTCTTTATGAGCCGTGAGTTCAAACTGATCGCCCTCTTCGCAATAGCTCTAGGCCTCGCTCTTTTCCTTTTCCAAAAACCCGAATACCGTGGTCCTCAATCGATCGCTTTCTTCATGGGATGCCTCGCTTCCTCGGCCGCCGGTTACATCGGAATGAAAACGGCTACCCTCGCCAATGTCCGCACCTGTGTGGCAGCCAATGAAAAAGGACCTGCTCGCGCGCTTAAGATCGCTTTCTCCGGCGGCGCCGTTATGGGGCTCACTGTTGCAGCGATGGGGCTTCTTGGGCTCGGAACCCTCTTTGCCTTCTACTCCGAAAGTGCAGCTTACAAAGATCACCTCCCTGAAATTCTCGAAGGCTTCGCGATGGGCGCTTCTCTAGTCGCCCTCTTTTATCGTGTTGGCGGTGGAATTTTTACGAAAGCTGCCGACGTTGGAACCGACCTGGTAGGTAAGGTCGAAGCCGGCATCCCCGAAGACGACCCCCGCAACCCGGGCGTGATTGCCGACAATGTAGGTGACAACGTTGGTGACGTCGCCGGTATGGGTTCTGACATTTTTGAATCTTACTGCGGGGCACAAATCGCAACGGTGGCCATTGCCGCTTCTTCAGGCGCCGCTTATGCAGCACAAATTGGGGCCAGCGAATCAATGCTGATGCAGCTTCCTCTCATTCTGACCACCGTTGGAATTGTCTGTTCAGTCCTCGGCATCCTCATGGTGAATATCAGTGCAGGAAAAAATCCCGCGCTAGCCCTTCGCATTGGCACTATCGGAGCCGCTGCACTTTTCATTATCGCGGCCTTCGGCGTCACCAGCTTCTTCGAACTCAGCGCAAAACTCGGCGTCGCTGTTCTTTGTGGTTCCATCGGAGGAGTAATCATCGGCCTCATCACCGAACATTACACCGGCGGCAAACCAGTTCGGACCATCGCATCCCAAGGTGAAACAGGCGTGGCCACTCTTGTGATCTGTGGACTGTCGGTGGGACTTCAGTCCGTGGTCCTCCCTATCCTCACCATCGCCGCCACACTTTACGGTTCCTACGAATGTGCCGGTCTTTACGGCGTCGGACTTGCCGCAATCGGAATGCTCGGAACTGTAGGTATCACCATGGCTATCGATGCATACGGTCCAATTGCCGATAACGCCGGCGGTATTGCAGAAATGGCCGAGATGGGTGATGAAACCCGGGAAATCACAGACTCCCTCGACGTCGTCGGAAATACCACTGCCGCAATCGGGAAAGGCTTCGCGATCGGTGCGGCTGGTCTCGCAGCCCTCGCGCTCATTACAGCCTTCATTCAAAAAACCGGAATCTCACTTGATCTCGCTTCGCCAGATTCTCTCCGCTACTTCTTCGTCGGACTCCTGATTGGAGGAGCAGTACCCTTCTTCAATGGCTCCCTCACCATGGATGCGGTGGGTAAAGCCGCTGGCAGCATGATCGAGGAAATTCGCCGACAGTTTAAAGCCGAGCCCGGCATCCTCAAAGGGACAGTTGAACCAGACAGTAACCGCTGTATTGACATCGCTACCAAAGCAGCCACCAAAAGCATGATTGGACCTGCCCTTCTCGCAGTTGGGACACCAATCGTCGTTGGATTCGGCTTCAATTTCATCGGAGCCGAAGGAGCTCAAGCTGGAGCCAAAACTCTTGCCGGATGCCTTATTGGAGCTCTCCTCGGTTGTGTTCTTCTCGCACTTTTCATGTCCAATGCTGGTGGGGCCTGGGACAACGCTAAAAAGCACGTCGAAGACGGAAACAATGGTGGCAAAGGCTCCGACACGCACTCCGCTAGCGTCGTCGGTGACACCGTTGGTGACCCCCTCAAGGACACCTCCGGTCCTTCGATGAACATCCTTATCAACGTTATGGCCATCGTCAGCCTCGTTATCGCCGGACTCCTCTAAAAAGACCGCTAGGCCCCTGATCTCTCAAAATATAAAATGACGTTCGCAAGAACGTCGTTTTTCTTTTCTGCACGCTGAATTATTGGATCTCCTCCATTTCTTCCCCTATTCCATCAGAATATCCCGATAAAATATCCCGATAACGAAAAAAACTCCCCAGATCTTTGTAATAGAATCGCTTGGTTTAAGGACTTATGAAATTTCTGCTGCTTCTCTATTTTTTCACCCTCCCCCTTCTTGGTGAAACCCGACTCTCGCTAAGCGATCAGGTCATCGGCCCGAACACCAAAATCGAACTCATTTTCGATGTAGCCATGGTCACCCCTGATGCGGTTGGTAAAACCATTGACAATTCTATCCTCACGATCAAGCCGGCCTGGAAAACGAAGGTAGTTTGGCGATCACAGAACATCGCCACAGTCATTAGAAGCGAAGCTCCAAAAATCGCCACAGAATACCAATTCTTTCTTACCAAAAAACTCAAGGCTGTCGATGGCACAGTAATACCGAAAAAGGAACTCAAATCAGCCAGCTCCGAACCCTTTCAAATCGTTCGCTCAGTTCGTAATGGCTCTGTCCGAACTGGCGAAAGCCTTTTGATGTTCAACGACGACGTCAGCGCAACCACAGCTGCTCCATTCTTCCAATTCGTGAGCCCCGAGACTGACGAGCAAAAAGAGCAGATCATCGCAGCCCGCACCCGCAAGGCCACTTGGGGGGACCTTCGCAGTCGCTACTACTATCAACCATCCTGGCAAGAAAGATTCACCGGCAAAAACCGCCGCTATGATAATCCAGCCCCCGAGCCCACCGAGATCATCAAACACGCTCTCGTTGTTGAACCAGTCACTCCACTCCCGATTGGTAATCTTTGGTCACTACGACGTCTCTCCTCACTCCCAAATACAGCTGACACCGCCTCCATCAACACGATCAATCATTATGCTCTCGGGAACGTTACGCCCTTCACAACCAAGCTAGTTGTCCCGGTCACTACACCCGACCAACCACGCACTATACGCATCAGTTTTAACCAAGCCCTTTCAAAAGATCTAAAATCAGCCGACTTCCTGAAGCACCTCAGTTTTAAAGATTCCGTCAAAGGCCTAAAGGCCACCTTCGATTATCGTCGCACCTCCGCCACTTTGCACGGCGATTTTAACAGTCGTGACACTTATCGTTTCACCCTCTCAAAATCTCTCTTTTCAGCTGATCGCCTCGCACTTGAAAAACCCATAGTTACAGACCTTAGATTCACCCGCCTCGCTCCAAAGATCCTTCTTCCGAGTTGGGACGAAGCCCAACTCTCACGCGGATCACGCACCTATCAAGTGAAGTCGGTCAACAACCAGTCACTACGAATCCGCATCAAACGCCTCAGCCCAAAGGATCTCATCCGGGCCTCGCTTGGTTACCGTCACTACACGGGCAACGGGCCAAATTCCGAGCGTATTAAAGAACGTATCGCTATCCCTTTCGAACTAATCACGGGCAAAGTGGTTGCTGATATAGTCGTTAAAATCAATGCCGATCTCGATACCACTCACACCCACACTCTCGACTGGAAAAAATATCTTCCTAAGAAAAAACTCGAAGGAGCCTTCTTTGTCTCAGTAACCGGAACTGCTGCCCATCACCCCGACCTTTCAAAAGCCAGCAACAAAATCGCCCAGTCCCTCGTTCAACTAACCGATATTGGTCTTGCTTGGAAGCTAAGCAATGACAGCACTTTTCTTTATGCTTACTCCTGTGAAAGCGGAAAGGCCCTTCCGGGCGTGGAATTCGCACTCTTTGGTGAAGACGCTGCACCCTTTGAAAAAGCCGTCACCGACTCTGACGGGACCGCCTCTTTCTCCCGGAATGAAAAGCACCGCCTCCTGCGTGTTCGCAACAAAGGCGACCTCCTTATCCTTCCCTTCGACAAATCCCTCTCGACCGTCTCAATGTGGCGATTTCCCATCAACTATAATTGGAGATCTTCCCCTACTGACAAGCGTATCGTCGAACTCTTCAGCGATCGAAATCTCTATCGCCCAGGGGAAACCGTCCATCTAAAAGGAATCGTTCGCTATCTCAAAAAAGATAAACTCAACCTCCCCATCTCGATCAATCCAAAGATCGTTCTTATGGACCCACTGCGCCGAATTATTATCGAAAAAAATCTCCCTCTTTCTAGCTCCGGCTCCTTCGACTTCACCCATACCCTTCCGAAAACTACTGTTGGCAATTATCATTTCCAACTCACCTGGACCGATGAACTTGAAGCCGCCGAAGAAATCAACGACTACTGGACAAAGCGCGCCGCCAAAAACTCTGCTTCGTTCTCACACTACTTCTCCGTTCAAGAATTTAAACGTAACACCTTCGAAGTTAAATCCTCCCTAACCGACAAACTTGCTTATAAGCTCAACGCTAAATATTTCCAGGGAACACCTGTTGCTAATGGCAAGGTGAAGTGGTTTTTCCGAACCACCCCGACCGGATTCTACCCAACCGAATACCGTGACTTTCTTTTCGGTAACCATCGAGGTTATGACCCTGATTACTGGAATCACTACTTCGGCCACTCGGACAATAGTAGTGGTCTAAACCGCCAGGCTAGCCATTCGGAGAATGGTGAAACTGAACTCAGTGAAGACGGCAGGCTAGCCCTCGACTTCGATTTGCCCGAGCTCAACTTTCCTACTCCACGGCGTGCTACGGTCCAGACCGAAGTCATGGATACCAACAACCAAACCCTCTCGACAAAAGCCGGAACGACACTTCACTCCTCGGATTTCTACCTCGGAATTCTCCGGCAGGATCAAATCACGAGAGTCGGCAAAGAAATCCCCCTTAAGGCTGTTGCGGTGACTCAAAAAGGAAAACTTCATGACGTCCCCGTAACCGCAACCCTCACTGTCGAGCGCGAGGTCAATAAACAAACCAAATCAAAAGCTCCCAACGGCCGCGTCGTAGTGAAAAACGAGAGCTCTATCGTCCCAGTCGCTACCCGAGAAATTATCCTCGCAAACGGCAAACTTGATCTTCCATTCACCCCAAAGGAACCTGGGAAACATTTTTTCACCCTCACCTCAAAAGATGCTTCCGGCCGCTCAATAAAGACCCTCATCACCCGGAATGTTTATGGGACAGACGAATACCCTTGGGCTTATGAAGATGGGATGCGCATTAAGCTTGTTCCAGAAAAACGTCGCTACCAGCCCGGTGAGACCGCCCGTATTCTAGTTCTCTCCCCTATCGAGGGAGAGGCCCTTATCACAATCGAACATCAGGAGGTCGTTCGTAAGTTCCGCAAGCCACTCACTCTTGAGAATCCCATCATTGAAATCCCACTCGAAGAAAACGATGCGCCCAGCGCTTTCGTCTCAGTTCTAATCATCAAAGGGTCCGCTGACTCCAAGCGCAAGAACCCCGAACCACAGCTCCGCCTGGGATATTGCGAACTTAACGTTGACCCCGCAGAATCACGACTCCAGGTCGCCCTTTCAACTGCTCAGCGCGAAACCAGGCCCGGCGATATCATTGAGGTATTAGGGACTGTCATGGATCACAAGGGAAAGCCTGTTCCCGCCGCTGAAGTAACCTTCTACGCCGTCGATGAAGGATCACTCGCTGTCATGGGTTACATCAATCCAGACCCACTCTCTACCTTTCACCAGCCCCGCGTGATGAGCTTGAAGAACGGAACTTCTCTCACAAACCTCATCCCCGAATCCGTGGACGACCGTCAATTTGGCAACAAAGGATTTATCATAGGAGGTGGTGAAGCCGAGGCATTGGCAAAATCCAGAAACAATGTGACAAATGAAGAAAAATCACGCTCCGACTTCAACCCCACCGCCACCTGGATGCCTGCGCTCGTAACCAACAATGATGGTGCCTTCTCGGCCCAGTTCAAGGCACCCGATACCCTGACCCGCTACCGACTGATCGCCGTCGCTACCCACAAATCTTCTCGCTTTGGATATGGTCTCGGCGAAGCTGTCGTCAACAAGCCCTTGATGCTCGAACCCTCTCTCCCTGCCTTCGCTCACGAGGGCGATCGTATCCGCGTAAAGGCTTTGCTTCAAAACACGACCGACATCGCTGGCACTTGGAAAGTCGAGCTTCGGCTGGACTCAACCACCACCGCCAACAAAACCCTCATGACTGAGGTCGACATTCCAGCGAAAGGGCAAGCTCCCGTCGAATTCGAAGTAACTTTCGCCAACACCGGCACTGCCAAATGGCGGTGGTCGGCCAAACCGATCGCACTTTCAAACAACACCCTCCCTCCTGATTACGAGCAAAGTTTCTCCGACTCCGTCGAGTCAACCTTAGAGGTCCACTACCCGATGCCACTACTTCGCGAAGTCCAATTTGTGAGCTTCAATGATCCCACCAAAAAAATTAACCTCCTTGAGAATTTCTCAGAAGAACTCGTCGCCGGACGCGGCCATCTTGAGGTTGAATTTGCCCGATCCCGTCTCCTTGAAGCAGGCGCAGCCATCGACTACCTTCTCAGCTACCCTTACGGTTGCGCAGAGCAAACGACCTCGTCCACTATCCCGTGGATCGCTGCAAAAAACCTCCGCCATTTTACCCCAGGGTTCCAGAAAAAGACCATCGATCAAATCGATAAGGCAATTCAGGCCGGAGCCGACCGACTTCTTGGAATGCAAACCTCCGACGGTGGAATTGGTTACTGGAGTGGCGACGGAATTTCATCCGACTGGGCCTCATCCTATGCCGGCCTTGGATTGATCCTTTGCAAAGAAGCCGGTGCCAAGGTGCCCCAATCTTCCCTCGAACGTCTCGCCGGCTTTCTTTCCTCGAAGCTCCGTAGCCTCTCCGGCATCAAGAACAGCTATGATTATGAAAACTACGCCCGCGGGCTCTATGTCCTAGCCCGACTTGGAAAAGCAGAAAACGCCTACCACTCCAAGCTTCTCGAAAAAGTAGAAAGCCTCCCCCAATCGGCTCGCGCATTCCTCGCTCTCGCCATGCACACTGCGAAACACGATGGGGCCGAAAAAATCCTCAAGATGGATGGGGAAGCCGAAAACAATAGCGGCTACTGGATGCCGTATCGTAATTCCAACGCCATGTCCCTCTTTGCTTGGTCAACCATTAAGCCGAACTCTAAAGGCTGTGAAGACAACCTTTCCAAGCTCCTAGAAAAACGTTCTCCGGGCGGTCACTGGCACACCACCTGGGCTAACGCTTGGTCACTCCTTGCCATGGGCGCTTATGCCCAGGCCCACGAAATTTCTCAAGAGGACATTGAACTAATAATCGAAACCTCTGATGGCAAAAAAAAGATCGCTATTCCAAAAGATCAGCCTTCCTACACCCTCAAGTTTCCTCTGGAAGGAGGATTTAAGCTCCGTGCCTCATCGAGTGAAAAAATCTACGTTTACAGCAAAATTGCAGCTAAACCCAAAATCGCACCAATTCAGCCCGTCTCCAAAAACGGCCTTTCAATAATCCGTAATTACGAACGGGTAAAATCCGACGGATCCACCGAAGAATTAAAGGGTCCAAAAATAGGAGACCTAGTCAAAGTTACTCTCACTGTCTCTCTCCCAAATAAACCGATGCGTTATCTCGCCATCGACGACCCTCTTCCATCATCATTCCAAGCTGTGAATACCGACTTCGAAAGCCAAGCCGGACGGGTCAAAGACCAGAATAGCTGGAAAATCTCGCACCGCGAAGTCCGACTCGACCGTGTCCTTTTCTTTATCGATAACCCACTTATGTCCAGCAATGTCACCATGACCTACCACGCTCGGGTAACACACAATGGTGAAAACTTTATCCCATCCACCAAAGTCGAGGAAATGTATAACCCCTCAAGTTTCGCACTTGGAGCCACCCAAAATCTCAGAGTCAGGTAACGAAACCCTACCGATTACTCACCTAACCAAACAACAGGAACAACCTTTCGATCTAACAGGTGAAATCAACCTTGGACGTCTGTTATTCTTCAGTCACTATTTCTCCCATGAACATCATCGCACTCTTTTTCCTCACTGCGTCAATCCTCATTGCCGCTCCCACGATCAAAGTCACTCAGACCTTTAAAGGCCAAAACATAAAACTTCCGGTCGCTCTTGCGATACCACCCGACGGCACGGAACGCCTCTTCTTAGTCCAGCAATTTGGAAAAATTACGATCCTGCCCAACGACCGCTCCTCCGACGAGGAAATCACCTTTCTTGACGTAACCGACCGACCACTCATTAAGCAGCAGTTCGAGGAAGGAATTCTTGGTCTCGCATTCCACCCAGATTACGCCAAAAATCGGAAGTTCTACATCTACTATTCACTCCAGGATCCCAAGCACACCCGCGTTAGCGAAATGCAAACCTCCGCCGATGACCCCAACAGGGCCGACATCTCAACCGAGCGCGTCCTGTTGGAAATCCCTCAACCTTTCTGGAATCATAACTCAGGCAATATCCTCTTTGGCCCTGACGGCTACCTTTACATCGCAATCGGCGATGGCGGAAAAGCAAACGACCCCCAGCGCTTTTCTCAAAACACCTTTGTTTACAATGGCAAGATCCTCCGTATCGACGTGAATACCCGCGCTGGAAACCGTCCCTATGGTCTACCTTCCGACAATCCCTTTCTAAAAAAACCCGGCCATCACCCCGAGATCTTCGCCCTTGGCCTTCGTAATCCTTGGGGCCTCACCTTTCACCCAGAGACCAATCAACTCTGGGCTGCCGACGTCGGCCAAAACGCTTGGGAAGAAATCAATATTATCACCAACGGAGGAAACTACGGATGGTCCTACCGAGAAGGAGCCCATTCGGCTAATGCACGCACTGATGCTCCACCCAAAGGAGCTGAATTCATCGATCCCATCCATGAATATGATCGTAGTAGCGGACTCTCCATCACCGGAGGAATTCATTATCGCGGCAAAGCCATTCCTGAACTTCAGGGCAAATATATTTACGGGGACTTTGTTCACGGCAACATTTGGGCTCTTGATTTCCAAAATGGAAAAAAGATTAGTAACACCAAAATCTTTAAACGCACAAAGGGCACCATCAAGCCCACCGCATTCGTTGAAGATGCCAATGGAGAGTTCCTAATCCTTTCCCACGATCACAAAATTTACACCATATCGCCGAAGAGATAATGCGAGATTTTCAGCTCCTCCCCAACTTTTGATGGTTGGCCGAGCCACATAAAATGATCCTACCTCCATCAACCCCGCGATTCCTCGCTCTTCTTTTTCTCCTTCCAGTCATCCCACTTCTCGGGCCACTCCCGAAGAAGCTGAAAAACCCTCCCTCCGCACACGGAATCCTTCTCGATCGCTACGGTAAGGAACTTACTCATTTCCCACGAGAAGACTACTTCCGCCACCAACCAGTGTCACTTCAGGAAGTCCCGGTTCACCTTATCAAAGCCACACTCTCGGCCGAGGATAAACGCTTCTTTGACCACCCCGGTATCGACTATCTTGCATCAGCTCGAGCCTTATACAAAAACACCAGCAGAAATCACATTACTTCGGGGGCCTCTACCATTACCCAACAACTGATTAAAATCTCTACTCCAAAAAAAAAGCGAACCCCGGGTAAAAAACTCTCGGAAATCATGCTGGCGCGGCGCCTCGAAACACGGTGGTCCAAAGATCAAATTCTGACAGCTTATCTGAACCGACTCGACTATGGCTCACACCGCCAGGGCTGCGCCGAAGCGGCTAGATACTTTTTCAAGAAACCACTCGCCGATCTTTCCCTCGCTGAATCTGCACTACTAGCCGCACTGCCCCAGGCCCCTTCGCGGCTTAACCCCCGCCGCAACCCGCAAGCAGCATTGAAACGTCGTAACTGGATCCTCGACCGCCTTACCTTTGAATTTGATTACCCCTCATCCAAGATTGAAATTGCTAAATCCGAACCCTTACAACTCGCAAATCCCAAGACCAAAAACCCCATACCCCACCTAAGTAATCGCTTCAGCGAAGGCGCCCGACTTAGTATCGACAGCGAGCTACAAAGAAAAACTCACGCTATTCTCGGTGAAGAGCTTTCGAAGCTAGATCAAAAAAATGTTCAGCACGGGGCGCTTGTCGTCATAGAAAATGCTACTGGAGAAATCCTCGCTTTTCACGGCTCCTCGGATTTCGAAAGCTCCAACGGCGGCCAAGTCAATGGAGCTCTCAGCTTGCGCTCCGCTGGTTCTACTCTCAAGCCCTTCACCTATGCTCTCGCGTTCCAAAACCAAGGACTCTACCCCGGCACCATCATTGCCGATATTCTAACCGACTATCAAACAGAAGAAGGCCTCGACGCTCCAAAAAACTTCGACCGTCGTCACCACGGCCCAGTTTCAATACGCAACGCCCTTGGAAGCTCGCTTAATGTATCAGCAATGCGAATGCTTAATCAACTAGGCGGACCAGAGCCTCTTCACACGCTCCTCAATAAACTCGACGTAAAACTCTCCCTTCAAGCTGCCGAATACGGACTTGGGCTTACCATCGGTAATGCCGAGGTCTCGCTCCTTTCCCTCACTAACGCTTACGCAACAATCGCCAGGCTCGGCGAGCACTTCCCACCTTCCTTGATCCACCAAAGTGAAACGAACTCCATCTACCCCCTCACCCCCGAGGCCTGTTTTTTAATCACAGACATCCTCTCCGACAACCAAGCCCGCGCCGGAGCTTTTGGAAATGATTCTATCCTTCGGCTTCCCTTTCGCTGTGCGGTCAAAACCGGAACTTCTTCTGATTTCCGGGATAATTGGTGCCTTGGATTTACCGCACATTTCACCGTCGGGGTATGGGTCGGTAACTTTGACAATACCCCCATGGCTGGGATCTCTGGAGTCACAGGTGCCGGGCCGATCTTTCATCGCACCATGTTGGCTTTACACCAAGAACACGCACCCGCGTTCCCATCACCACCACATTCCCTCGCCCGTATTTCAGTCGACGAACGAACAGGACATTACTTTCCAACCCTACCAAAAAAAGGAACTCCCTACCACAAGCGAGAACTCTGCCCTAAAGATCGGCTGCCATTGCCTGTTTCAAACCAAGATTATCACCCTGATAAACGAGCCCTTCTTTCACTCGATTATGCCGAGTGGTTTCAATCGGATGATAATATTAAAAGCCGGGCTTTCGCTCTCTCTGATTCACGCCCTATCACTAGTCTAAGCCTACAATTCCTAGCTCCTCTCCCCGGTGCAACCTACTATTTAGACCCGGAACTCCCGGGTAACACGGATCAGCTAAAGTTGGGAGCAAATCTAAAAAACGTCATCTGGACTTCAGACACCCTTAACATCATCCGAGGACAAGCTACCCTTACTCCTGGTATTCATCAACTCCAGCTTACCCATCCTGAAACCCAACAAACCATTTTGTGTGAATTCACCGTTGAGGAACTCTAGTTTCATTCTTTCCCAACAAAAAAAACGATTCCTAGAGGTCGCAAAAAAGATTTGGAATTTCGGAGAAAACCAAATCGAAAAATTTACTTCTTATCCTTCTGTCCTTTTCGCTGCTCATACATCCACTCAAAAACATCCGGATTCGAATAACAAGGAGTCCAAGCATCATGTTTCACCCCAGAGGCTTCATCATACTCGGTATACTTTATATTGCCCCTTTCTTTCTTCAAAGCGTCCACCATTCGCCGTGTGAATTCCACGCTCACAACAGCATCTGCAACTCCGTGGTGAGTCCAAATGGGGATATCTTTAATCACCTTGGCCGTTCCCGGATCGCCTCCTCCACAAACTGGGACCGCTGCCGCAAAAAGTTCGGGAGCCTCCGCTAGGGCAGACCAAGTTCCAAATCCTCCCATCGAGAGTCCGGTAATATAGATGCGATCCTCATCAACCGGTAAGTTCTTGATCGCTGTCCGGACCAGTTCAATAACATCTGCAAGGTATTCGCCACGCCATCCTTTCGAATCATCAGGACACTGAGGTGCAAAAATGAAGGAAGGATTTTTTTTATGGAACCGTCCTTGGGCAAAATTGCGAACAATCCCATTAAGCTGCTTTTCATTATCACTTCCACCAGATCCTCTTCCATGCAAAAAAATCAGAAGAGGATGACGTTTCTTGGAGCTCATCCTTTTCTCGCTGTAAAAGCGAAACTTGAGACTCTCATATTCCATTTTCTCCCAATCTTCTGTCAGGCGACCTTCAAAAATTCCGCTAGGCTCTTTCTCGCCAGGTCCATCTAGGTTCTCAAGCGCCTCTGCAACCCACTTCCGATCGCCCTCTGAGATCTTATCAAGAGACAAAGTAAAACGTCTCCTGTCCGACTTGCGTCGAAGGGTCACATTTCTTTCGTTAGCGATGATGAATTCCGCCTCAAGAGTCCGGCCATCAATAGACGTCCAAGTGCGAACTTCTCCAGCCCCTACAAATGGCGACCCAGTTGCCAACATTAAAAAAAGAGCAACAACCAACTTCAAAAACCTGATTTGCATGGGGAAGTCATAACCCACACTCCGCATTTGGCGATTGAGAATTATACATATCAGCATCTCAAAAAAGGCTGATTTAAACAAAAACATTCGAAGGAGCCTACGGTCTTGCAAAAAAACCAATCTATCTAACACCATTCGCAACGACAATAAAGCCATCCCACCTTTTCTTCTATACTAGAAATCCTCCCGCCTTAAAACCCGAGCCGATTTTGCTTTCAACGATTCTTTTTGAATGAACCATACGTAGACTAAGCCCTGAAACTCGGGGAAAAAGCCCTTCCTTGGGAGACTCTCCTATCCACGCTAGCTAAGTCGGTGGCGATGGGAGAACCGTCTTGTTTTTAACTTTTGCAATCCAAACCCGGGAGGACGAGTGTCGTTTAAATACCCAAAATAATCGCTCCCACACTAGAAATATTTGAGTAAAACCACTATCCTCCGACCGTATATCTGTGGCAACAAAGCCATTTCTTTGGCAGAATCATCCACTTCTCAAAGCAGATCTTCCGCCCTAAAGTCCAATTTCAAGAAACAATGACTCGACTTCTTTCGCCACTCTTTTTGGCCATCTCAACTTTCCTCGTGGCCGCAGACGACCTACATCTCAAGCACGCCTCCGAGACTGGAATCATCACCGTTCACCGTGGTGACTCAACCATTCTCACCCAAGTCGCTGCCCCTACGACGCGACCCTACCTCCACCCCATCATTGCTCCAGATGGCAAAGGCGCTCTCACCGAATTTAGCCCCGGACACCACAAACATCAAACCGGTCTTTATTGGGGCTTTACTCGTGTGAACGGCCGCGACTACTTCCATAATCTCCAAAGCGATTACTGGAAACGTAACTCTGCTAAAATCCTAGAGCAATCCGGCTCCTCTGTTTCCTGGCAAACCTCCTACGACCTCCTCGATGCCAAGGGGCAAGCTGTCCTCACTCAGACCCAAACCTGGAGTATGTCCTCCTCAGATGAAGAGCACACCCTCGACCTCACCTGGCAAGGAACTGCGATGGTGGATGTCACCATCGGCAAATGGAAATACGGCGGGCTCTTTCTTCGCATGCCTTGGCACAAAGGTAAAACTATGGGAGAAGTGGTAAATTCCGCCCTCCAGAAAAACAACCAGGCCGAAGGGAAACGCGCGGTCTGGGTTGATGTTGGAATGGATATCGAAGGACGTGACGACTGGGGACACATCTCTATTTTCGACCATCCAAAAAACAGCGACTTCCCCCAACCCTGGCGAGTCGACGGACAACTTGGAATCGGACCTTCCCGCGCCATCCTTGGCGATTGGAAAATTCCAAAGGGCCAAACCGAAACGATCCGCCACCGTTTTGTCATCCACACTGGAAAACTCGATCCAAAAGTGCTCACTAAAAAATGGGAAGATTACAGCAAGATTCCCTACCGTGACGTCACCTTCATCTCTTCTCCTGCTAAACCAGTCCCCCTCATCGACCTTAATCAAGCCCGCCTTGAAAACATAGTTGAAATGGATCGCGAGAAAGCTTTTTCCCTCCTCTTCACCCAACTTGCAGTTACCGATAACCCCGAAATTCAAAAAGCCCTCCTCAAAGGCATCCTTCTTGGACTCGATGGGCAACGAAATCTCATCCCGCCCGCGACCTGGTTGGAACTCCGAGCCAAACTCCTTGATCAAAACAACCCCGAGCTCACCAAATACCTCGAGCAACTTAGCCAAATCTTTGGCGACAAAGAAGCTGCTCGCCGCGCCCTCGCCACGCTCAAAAACGAAGACGCCTCCATCTCTGATCGCAAGCAAGCCCTCGCATCGCTACTTACCCAACGTCACAAAGGACTCGCTCCCACCCTTAAGTCTCTCCTCAACGAACCGGCACTGCGCATCGACGCCATCCGGGCCTTTACTTCCGCTCCAACGCCTGATGCCGCCGATCTCCTCCTCAACCACTACCCCACGTTCAAACCCGACGCCCAACGTGCCATCATCGAAACTCTCGCTACGCGCACCACATACGCCGAAGCTCTTCATGCCGCTTTAAAAGAGAAAAAAATTTCCCGCGAAGCTCTCCCAGCCTACATCACCCGCTCCCTTTCTCTGATACTCGGACCTAATTTCGCCAAAGAATTCGGCCTCCAAAAACTCCCCGCTGATAAAGAAGCCGAGATCGCCAAATACAAAGCTCTCGCCGCCCCCACTGCCTTAGCACGAGCCGACGCTTCCTCCGGTCGCAAAGTCTATCAAACGATCTGCTCCGCTTGCCATGTCATGTATGGTGAGGGTGGAAAAATCGGCCCTGAACTCACCGGCTCAAACCGCGCCGATCTGAATTACCTCCTTCTCAATATTCTCTACCCCAGCGACGACATCGCCGATTCCTACAAAATGGTCACCATCGCTACTAAGGACGGTCGCACCCTTGCCGGAAACGTCAGTGAGGAAGATAAACAAAAAGTCGTCCTCAACATGATTGGCCAAAAAATCACAATCCCCAAAAGTGACATCAAATCCCGAGCCATCTCCGACTTTTCCATGATGCCGGCTGGCCTCCTGCAGACCCTCAAGAACGACGAAGTCGTCGCTCTGTTCAAATACATGCAGACCAAGCAACAAGTCCCACTCTCCAAATAAATGAAAACGCTCATCCCGCTCCTCTGCATCTCCATTTTGGCGATCACTTCTTCCCATGCCCAGAACCGTGGCAAGCAACATCGCACCAGCGACGCTCCCTTCCTCACGCCCAAGGAAGCGGTCGCCAATATGTCCATCCCGGACGGATTCGACGTTTCTATCTATACCTCCGAGCCGCACATCGGCGAACCCATCGCCTTTACTTTCGATGCGCGCGGACGCGTTTGGGTTGTAGAAAACTATAACTACGTCAACCGGCGGTCGCACAAAAACGAACAACTCAGCCGAATCCAGATTTTCGAGGACACCGATAGCGACGGCGTCTTTGACACCAAAAAACTCTTTCACGATAAAATCACCTTCGCTTCTGGTATCGCGATCGGATACGGCGGCGTCTACCTCGGAGCTCCTCCTAATCTCGTCTTCATCCCTGACGCCAATCGCGACGATATTCCTGACGCCGAACCCGAAGTTCTTCTCGACGGATGGGGCATGCAGGACCGCCACGAAACTCTCAACAGTTTCATCTGGGGGCCCGACGGCTGGCTCTACGGTTGCCAAGGGGTCTTCACCCACTCCCTCATTGGAAAACCTGGCGCTTCCAAAAACGATCGTATCTATCTCGACGCCGGGATCTGGCGCTTCCACCCCGAGACTCGCGAATTCGAAATCTTCGCCCGTGGACTCTCCAATCCATGGGGCTTTGACTTCAATGATCTCGGCCACGGTTTTGCCACCTGCTGCGTCATTCCTCATCTCTTTCACATCGTCCAGGGCGGCATCTACCACAAACAATCGCGTCCCAATCTCAATCCCTACACTTACGCACCCATCCAGACGATCCGCGACCACACCCACCTCTCTGCACACGGCGGAGCCCGCTTCTATTTGGCCGATACCTTCCCCTCCGAATACCGCGATCAACTCTTCATGTGCAATATCCACGAACATGCCGTTCTCGCCGATTACATGGAACCTAATGGCTCCACTTACATCGGCCGACACGGAAGTGATTTCATGCCCACCAACGATCTTGCCTGGGTTGGCTTCAGTATGGAAATTGGGCCTGATGGTGGCGTCTACATCCTCGACTGGCACGACACCGATATCTGTGGCAATGCCATTAATTTCCCGAAGAGTGGACGCATCTATCGCATCATGCCCAAGAACGCGAAACGCATCGCACGCCCGAACATTCCATCCCTTACCGATCTTGAACTTTGCCAACTTCAAAATCACCCCAACGATTGGTTCGTCCGCCAAGCTCGCACCGAACTCCACCACCGCACCATCTCCGGAAAGCTCAATCAAAAAGTCGTCCACAAAGCTCTCGACGAATTCTTCGTGAGCTCAAAAACCTCTCCCAAACGTCTCCGTGCCCTTTGGGCCCAACACGTTACCAAACGTTTCTCCAAAGACGCCGAAGAGAGACTCATACAGCTTCTCTCTCACTCCGACCAACACGTCCGCGCCTGGGCCATCCAACTTCTCAGCGAAGACAAAACTCCCCCCTCCTCCATCAAATCAATCTTACAGAAACTCGCCCAAAGCGACCCCTCTCCAACCGTCCGTCTCTACCTCGCTGCCGCCGTTCCGCGACTCCCTCTCGAGTATCGCTTCCCCATCCTGAACGCGCTTTCCCAACACACTGAAGATCTCGACGACCCCAAACTTCCCCGTATGATCTGGTTCGCCTTGGAACCTCTCGTCACCGAGCACCCAAAAAAGGCCCTCGCTCTCGCAGCTCAAACAAAAATCCCATTCCTCACCGAATCCGTCGCCCGTCGTATGATCAGCGGCTCTCCTCAAAATTACAAGAAACCCAACCAATCTCTCCGCGCCAAGTGGGCCAAAGCCATCGAAGCGATCGCTCCTGGCTTCAAAGTGGTAAACGTAGGCGAAGGTGGAGTCCTCGCTTTAGAAAGTTTCCGAAACGAAAAAGCCATCCAAACGCATCCCCTCGACAAGAAAACTCCTTGCTCACTCAAGCGCCAACTCCAAATTCCCAAGGGCAAATCCACCCTCCTCAAAATTCGCTGCAGCTACCATCCCCACGGCGACTGGCAGCTTCGCGTTCTCGCAAATAGCAAAGTCCTCCACGACCAAATCGTTTCCTTTAAAACGGTCAAGTCGGAGTGGCTCGAACTCGAAGTCGACCTCACTAAATTCGCGGGCCAAAAAGTCGACCTCACCCTCGAAAACCGCCCCAATGACTGGCGTAATGAATTTGGCTTCTGGCACTCTGTAAGGCTCGTCAGCAAATAGCTATAACTCATCCCTCCGTAATTTTAGGGTGTTCGCAAGTGGCTTAGTGTTTCAAAGCGAGCTGTTCTCAATCCTCTCCAATACTCGTAGCGACGCCCCAAAAAATAATTTCGAAAAGAAACTTCCTGCCTGCTTCCCTAACGCTTCAAGAAGCGAATAGAAACGGCTGCTGAAACTTTAATTTCATGGCGGGTGGGTTCCAATGAGCCCGTATCCTGATTGATCTTTAGCACGACAACATTGCTAGAGCCTTGATTACCGGCGATTAGAAACTTGCCGCTGGGATCGATGCCGAAATTTCGCGGGGTCTTACCCTGCGTAGATTCGCGCTCGATAAAGTCAAGCTTCCCGGTTTTCTGGTCAATTGCGAATGCCGCGATTGAGTTATGCCCGCGGTTAGAAACGTAAACCCACTTTCCTGTTGGATGCACCAGGCACTCGGCCGTGCTGTTGCCTTTACGCCCCGTCCCTTCCGGCACAGTAGATTCAATTTCCAGGACATTGAGCGCGCCCGTTTCTGGGTCGTGACCCAACGCTGCAACTTGCAGAGACATCTCTAAATTCGTGTAGGCCCACTTGCCGCTCGGATGAAACGAAAAGTGTCGCGGCCCGGTCGCATCCGGCAGTTTAAGAAACGGGGGGTCGTTTGGCACGATCGTTCCGGCAGCTGCGTCGAGTTTGTAGATGAGGACTTTGTCCAAGCCCAAATCCGCGACATACGCGCGTTTACCGGACGGATCGACATTCACGGAGTGCGCATGCGGCGAGGCCTGACGCGGAAGCTGAGCGCCCTGACCTTCATGCTGGATGAATCCTTCAGCCGCTGGCGAAACGATCTTGCCATCGACCGTAATTTGGTAACTTGAGGTGCTCCCGCCCATGTAGTTGGCAACCAAGAGGCACTTGCCTTCGGGATCGGTTGAAATGTGACAGGGCGCGCCACCTCCGGAATTGACCTGATTGATGAGCGTCAATCCCCCGTCTTCGCCAATCGCGAACGAACTGACCCCGCCACCCTCTTCGCCCTTGAACTTTCCATTTTCGGAAACGGCGAAAAGATACTTTTGGTCGGGACTGACAACGAGGAATGACGGGTTCTCTAGCTCGGCCGCGAGTAGCGGATCTGACAGTTTTCCGGTTCCTTCATCCAGCGTCGAACGATAGATCCCTTTGCTCTCGCCACCCGTGTAGGTTCCAAGGTAAACAAGCGTTTCGGCAGCTGCGGGAACTGTGAGAGCAAGCAAGAATACGAGTTTCTGGAATCGGGTCATTCCAAATGCTGGTTTCACAAGCCAGAGAAATCAATTGCCA
>MDTB01176470.1_pt1 | contig 20541 bp, 41 predicted proteins | sample 811161 | NCBI WGS metagenome assembly MDTB01 (sample SAMN05326650, study PRJNA326480) | marine metagenome | isolation source: seawater | place: Mediterranean Sea | collected 2009
AATATATTAGGGAGAGAGACTATGGTGAGTGCGCTTACTGTGGTGAATATGATCCAAGATTTCAGGTTGATCATATCAAGCCGTTATATGAGCAGAAAGGTGTGCCTAATCATATGATCGATATGAGCTATTGGGATGAGCGTAACCTCCAAACATTATGTAGAAAATGCCATAAAGAAAAGACCAAAGAAGATGTAGGACGTTTAGCAGAAATAAGAAGAGCAAAAAAAAGTGAAAAAAAGTGAAAATAATCCTTTACTTTAACTGCTAAAAAGGCTTAGATTAGGGTATCAAATAAATAAACAATATAAGGGTTACAACATGAATAAAACAATAATAAACGCAGTAAATCAAATGAATTCTGAGGACATCAACGAGTTAATCACAGTGATTAAAAGACGTAGACAAATTCTAAGCTCAATGGCAGCTAATTCATTTACTAGAGGTGACAAGGTTACTTTTGAAAATAATGGACGCACAGAACCAGGCGTGGTTTTTAAAGTTAAGAGAAAATATATTGAAGTAGATGTTCTAGACGGTGCGATGAGATATAATGTTCCTGCAACTATGCTATCATTGGTGGCGTAATGAGAGAATTTCAAACAACAATTGGGGCAGACTCAATGGTAGGTGAAGACTATAATGATAAAGATGGATTTGGAAGGGTCAGAGATGTTTCTTTCTTTGACCTAATCTTCAAATGTGGCTTCATATCGGAGCACGCAGTTCATGATGGTTATGCAAAGAGATTTGATGTTAATTGGACAATGGAAGATGATGAGTTAGTTATCAATGAAATTTCAGATGCAGACTCTGGAGAAGTGTATTGGTGGGATAAGTCTTTTGAAAACTGGACAGACATGGATGAAAAATTAATAACAAACTTAATGATGTGGGGTAATCTTGGAGAATAATAATCTTAAAGTAATTAACTGTAATAAACATGACAATCCTGTCATTAGAAAAAAGCTCAAGGAGGTTACTGTTGAAGAAGGAATGGAGATCGCAGCAAAACTATTTCAAATACTTAACAAAAGAAAAGACGGCATTGGGTTGGCAGCTAATCAAGTGGGAATTGATGCGCAGGTGGCCGTGGTCAATGTTCGTGAACCTTTGGTACTCATCAACCCTAAGATCACTGATAAGTCGGATGAGATTAATTATTTTGAAGGTTGCCTATCTTTCCCTGGCAAAGGAGTACGAACAAAAAGATACGAAACAGTAGAAGTAAAAACTGCACAACAAGAAGGTTCAATGATATTTAGTGGTAAGACGACTGGCATAGAAGGTGTCAAAGGCACATGGGAGTCAGATGCAAACAAGAATGATACTGCTATTAAATTATTAGAATCAGTTTGTGTCCAGCACGAAATTGATCACCTCAACGGCGTTGTTTGTATGGATAGAAGAATTGATACAACATATCGTGCAGAAAAGAAAATAGGTAGAAACCAATTAGTTACACTAAAAAAAGGTGACGCTGTTAAAGTAATGAAATATAAAAAAACAGCTAATCTTATAAAAGATGGATGGGAACTACAAGGTGCAACAAATGGATAAAATTCTAGAGTTAATGCTAAAGCGGATAGAGCAGCTAGAAAAAAGAGTTGAAGAACTAGAAAAGCGTCCAACTGTAGAGCCAGATACTAGGCCTGCTACTACAAAGCTTTTACAATACTTAAAAGACAATTCAACGAAAGTAGAAGATTAGAAATATATCAGACGAAGAAAAAATAAGTTACATTATCATTGGTATCGCTATTGGTATTGCAATAGGTTTTGTAATCAAAGCTTGGCTGGATGCTTCTGAACTGATACAAAATATCGGAGTCCACATATGATAAATGAAAAAGAAATAGAATTCTATAAAAGAATACCAGCATTCTATTCTCAAAAATCACCGATCGATTCAATTATTATTGACATGGTTCTAGAGCACTTCAATCACAGGTCTCTAGCAGGAACATATGAAGACCTCACATCTGATGAGTTCTTTGCAATAGTTGAAGAAGCACATAAACAATACGTAAAAGATGTAGAGAGCGCAACACTTAAAGCTTACATGGAGGAGCAATAAAAAAAGTTTTAAAAAAGCAAAAAAAGTCCTTTACTTTTACGCAGAAAAGTATTAGATTAGAGTATCAAATATAGGATAAAAATAAGGGTTACATATGAATAATTTAAAACTAATCAACACACCAAGGGACAGAGAATTACTGTTCAGACTTCAACAACTTCACGATCGTCTTAACAAAACCAACAGCACAAATGATAAAAAAGTTGTGCTTAAGGATTCTATGGAAAATGACGATGAACTACAAAAGTTAGTATCAATGATTTATAATCCATATTTCCAGTATGGAGTTACTTGGAAGAATATTGAAAAGCGTAAAGATCTAGACTTTGAGTTTGATGGTAGAATATTTGATCTTCTTAAAATGCTAAGTGAAAGAAATATTACAGGTCACTCAGCTCTTGGTGCTGTTAATAATTTTAGGCGTAGAATCGGCATGGACTTTCCCTTGTCTCTTATATTTGATCGAAGCCTTAAAGCTCGTGCTGATTCTAAGCTTATCAATAATATTTTCCCAGGGCTTGTACCGACATTCAATGTTGCATTAGCAAATGCATTTGATAAGTACGCACACAGAATTGACTGGCAAAATGAAGACTGGTATTATTCACGTAAGCTTGACGGTGTAAGGGTTATTTGTAGAGTTGAAAACGGTGAAATAAAATTCTTCTCACGTCAGGGAAAAGAGTTTCATACTCTTGACGTTATTAAAAAAGATCTTGCTAGCAACACAATAGGAGAAGAAAACATTGTCCTAGACGGTGAGTTATGTATTGTTGATGAAGATGGCAATGAAGACTTTACTTCTGTTATTAAAGAGATCAGGCGTAAAGACCACACAATTAAAACACCGGTATTCAAAGTTTTTGATAGCTTAACAATAAAAGAGTTTGATTCAGGTGAAAGTGAAAGAACGTTTATCGAAAGATATAAAGATTTTAAAGGCTTAGTTTTTGAATACGGTCAATTAAAATCTATAGAGCTAGTTAAACACGAACGTGTAATAAACGAAGAAGATGTGCTAAGCATTTTGGATGTTGCTGATGAAGCAGGTTGGGAAGGAATTATGATTCGTAAGAATGCAACTTACAAGGGCAAACGCTCTAATGACATTCTTAAGTGCAAGAAATTTATTGATGATGAATACATTGTAAAAGATATTGAGACAGGACCATTCAGAATCATCGACAAAGGTACAGGATTAGAATCTGAAATCATCACAATGACTAATGTTATTATCGAGCACAAAGGAAATCCAGTATCAGTTGGCTCTGGATTCTCCATAGGTGATAGACAAGTTTATCACAATGATCCTTCCAAGATCGTTGGTAAAGAAATCACTGTCCAGTATTTTGAAGAGTCTAAAGACAAGACAGGTAAATTCTCATTGAGATTTCCTGTGTTTAAAGCTGTATATGAAAACGGGAGACAAGTATGATAGCAACAGTTATAATGCTAATGATGATGCTTCTCTTCGGAATGACAACACTAATTTTTATAATTACAAATGAAAAGGAAAATAAATGAAATACTACATCGCAACAGTTGTACAGGAAATAGAAATCCCTGTCGGCAATAAGGGTAATACTAAAATCAAAAAACTAAAAGAAGAAATTCTTGTAGGTGAAGCAACATCAGTATCAGTTGTTGAAAACAAAGTTAGTGAGATGATGACTGCAAATCCGAATGATTGGGAATTAACTTCAGTAAGAGAATCGAGAATCGTAGACGTTATATGATAAAAGTTCGCAATTTCAGACTTTTGCAGGATATATATAAAAATGACCCGTGGAAAATGTTGGTCTGTTGTATAATGCTTAATTTAACAACTAGAAAACAAGTCGATAAAGTTCGACACAAGTTATTTAAAAAATATCCTAATCCTAGAGATTTGGCCAATGCAGTTGTATCAGAACTTTCTAAAATGCTAACACCGTTAGGTATGCAAAATAAGAGAGCAGTGACACTAATTCGCTTTAGCTTAGAGTATCTTGATGGATTTAGTGATCCTTCTGAATTGCACGGAATCGGTAAGTATGCAAAAGATTCGTGGGAAATCTTTCAACATAATAATTTTAATGTGCAGCCTAATGATAAAGTTTTAAATCTTTATTTGGCAACTGCACTAGAACAACAAGCACAATTAGGGAGAAGCTAAAATATGGCACTAGGTTATGCATGCATTAATATGCAACTCAGTTATCCGCAGCAGTACGGTGGAAAAGAAAAAGGTGTAGAGCGGATAACAACCGGACGAACAATGATCAAACGTACTTTCGAATCGAAAGGTACAGATTATGCGTCTGAGATTATACTAAAAAACGTCAGAGATCTGGACAAGATTATCGAGTGGAACATAGAAAAAGGATATGAGTTGTTTCGTATCTCATCTTCTATGATCCCTTGGAAGTCCGAATATAAATGGAGCCAACTTAAAGACCTGGAGGAAATTAAGTTCTGGCTAAAATCTGGCGGAGAGAAAGCGACTAAAGGTGGCCTTAGGCTTACAACACATCCGGGACAGTTCAATGTTCTTACATCACCCCATGAGCACGTAGTACAGAACTGCATCAACGACTTAACGATCCACGGCGAAGTATTCGATATGATGGGATTGTCTCGGACTCCCTACAACAAAATTAATATTCATGCTGGTGGCGTTTATGGTGAAAAAGAAAATGCACTGGACAGGTTCGTTAAGAACTTCGAACGTCTACCAGATTCAGTTAAAACCCGTCTTACCGTCGAAAACGATGATAAGGCAACATGTTACTCAGTGGAGGACTTATATCATGGAGTATACCGTCGTATTGGCTTGCCCATCGTGTTCGACTATCATCACCACAGGTTTTGCCCTGGCGATCTTACCGAACGTGATGCCGTTAAGCTTGCTGCGTCGACTTGGCCGGAAGGCATCAAACCTTGTTTCCATTATTCGGAATCTAGGAGTGAAGAAAAAAGCGACCCTAAAATAAAACCACAAGCGCATTCTGACTACGTATATCAGTATATCGATACTTATGGTTACGATGTTGATATCGTAGTCGAAGCGAAACATAAGGAGCTAGCAGTTGAGAAATATCTTGAAATACATGGTAGATAAAATAAAGCTTTCTATTATGCTAGCTTTATATGGTAGGCACTTAAAAAAGAGATTTGATAAGAATGACTTTGGCAGGAGGCCAGAATACTAAATGATTTATATAGGATTTTTTGTAATTAGTATAGTAGTAATCTGGAGAATACTAGACTACTACAATGTAGGAGAATAATATGGACTTAAATGCACTTAACACAATAGGATATTTTGAGATAATGGAGATCTCGCTTTACCTGGCTGTAATGTACACAGGTAAAAGTTTTATAGACGAATTTTTTAATAGGAGACTAAAATGAAAACAGCAAAATATTTTAGTGCTACGTGGTGTGGGCCTTGCAAACAATTTAAACCTATAATGGAAGAACTATCTAATGAGGGATATAATGTAGAATTTATAGACGGTGATGAGAATAAACAAATGGCAATTGCTGCTAATATTCGTTCAATACCTACAACACTCATTATGGACGGTGATGAAGAGATAAATCGTATTGTAGGTGTTAGAACCAAAGAAGAGATGATTAAGGAGCTTTCATAATGGTATTAGACAGTTTATTAGCAGGTGTAATGCTATTTACATCTTTTGCTGCAAGAACACCCAATACACAACCTAATCCTGATGATTATGAGGTCAGTGTTGGATTTAGTAATGATAGCTACTACTTTAATAGGCAGTGGGAAAGAGAGCTTGGTGAACACTATATAGATGATTTGTTCTGGGCAAAGTTTGATAACGGTGTTTACTTCAAGCCAGAATACATGAATAAAGAAAGTCAAGGTGTACGTTATCTAAAAATTGATGCAAGGAGAAGTTTTAAAGGATTTTCTTTTGGATTTACAAGTCGTAATACAGACGAAAACGTATTGAGTAAAAACTTTGAAACATTCATATCTTTTGGAGGAAGTACAAAGAAGCAGTATTGGGATAAAGTAGATATCGAATTTTCTTTTGATGGATACTTTCCTCCAAGTGAAGAAGAAGATAGAGATACTTTTGAGTTTGAAAACAAATTTAAAATGTCTTATCCACTAACGAAAAAAATCAGGCTATACAATATTGGTGAGATTTCTAAATTACAGGGCAATCAATTTTATAAAGCTAAAGTAGGATTTGAGGTGAGTTTATGATCACAATAAAAAGAGTTGTTACTACACTTTCAGCTGTAGCTGTAATGGGTTTTGTGATGACGACAATGATACACATGTCAAAAGTAAATGATAACATTAACAAGTTTAGAGAAGATACAGAGATTACACGATTACAAGTGCAGTCATTTGTAAAAATATCTGATCCGAAAACAATACAGTTCTATGTGAGTGAACTAAATAAAATATTAGATAATATGCACAGGTTAGGAAAGATGATTGATAAGGGTGAAGAAGTTGACCTAGCACTTGCTCGCATAGAAAAGCAATACCACATACTCGGTAATAAAATCGATGATATGGTGACGATTAAGTCTCATAAGGAAACTACTACATTCACAAGGGACCAAACTGTACAACACATAGATGAAGTCTATGAAGAGATAGACGACATTGACGTTAAGCTAGACAGGCAATATAAAGCTATGTTGAAAAAGATTGGCATAATTGAAAGAGACATAGACGATATAAAGAAACTTCTAAAAACATTTAATAAGAAAAAATTCTTTCATACACATAAATGAGACAAGCTACACTTAAAACACTATGGATAGCAGTTAAAGATCTGATGTCCACAATATTTAGCAGCTTATATACTGGGGTATTTGGGGAAGAGCAAAAACTTGATATAGAATTAAAAGAAGAAGATGTAAAAATGCCAGAGCCTGATGAGTATTTAGGGATATGAGTAAAGTAAAAAAGCAAGAAGACGGCGGAATAATATGTGATCACTTTATTGACGAACCAGTAATAATGTATTCTACTGGAAAGCTAGAGTATACACAAGAAGCAGAAATTTTTATTGGTGAAATACATGATAAAGAGATGGACAAGCTATTAGTCGAAGACATTGATGCACAAGGAGATAGACAAGATAGAGGAAGCAATGTAAAAGCACAGATGACTCAATGGTATAGAGGTAAACAGCCAGGTTACAGAAAATTAGCACAAGCAGTTTTATCATGCGCTATTGATGCAATGTCACCAAACTTTGAAAATCCTGTGATGTCTGATATGTGGGGATCAAAATATCTTTCTGGTGAAGAGGCAATACAACATCACCACTATCCTGCAGCACTGTCTTTTTGCTATTATATAACAGGTGATAAAGATCATCCAGCAATACACTTTCCAGGTTTTGACAGAAGGTATGATATATTTCCTGGGATGTTAATACTTTTTCCAGGTTGGGCGCAACACTTTGTCCCATCACAAAAATTTAAAAACCCAAGATACATTATTGCAGGAAACATGCACCACAATATTAATACAGACATGCTATTTACAGTAGGCATAAAGAAATGAACATAGACCACAGCTTGCTGACAAAGCTTATTATGTATTTAGTATTCGGAAATATCATGGCATGGTATCAACTTCAAGGACAGTTTCTTTCTAATCCATTTTTTAAGCAGCTATTTTCTAGAGATTTAGCTGTTGTAATTTTAGGGCTACCAATTGGCTGGTTGTTCTGGAGGTCAGCAACACTTTCATATGAGATATTTGGTGGAGTTTGGAATGTAAGGCTGATTGGATTTGGAATAGGAACACTTGTCTTCGGGATAATGACAATGTTTATCTTAAAAGAATTGCCCTCGTGGCATACAGTAATATCAATCGTATTAGCTGCAGCAATTATAATGTTGCAACTAGCAAACATAAAGTAAGGAGTAGTTTTGGAATATAAAGAATTATCTGATTATGATAAGTTTATACTGTTAACTGAAAATGCAAGAGGTCTTAGTGCAACTTTAACAACCTATTTAGAATTTCAAAAAGTAGAGAAGATACTAGAACTCTGTTCTAGGAGTGATGCTTCTACTATTTATTGGGATGGCAAAGATGTTGAGAAGCCTTGCAAAAGACATGAAGCAGAAAAAATAATAGATAAGCTTGCTAAGAATAAATTTGATAGTAATGTGTTTAGAATTGCTAGACGCATGAATGTAGAATTAAGAGTATGACATATTGTCATACAGTTTGCATAATTAAAATAAAAAGGATGTCAATATGACATACGGAGAGGTTTGGCACACTTTTTTCTCTATACTATATGAGGACGCTAAATGGTTAGGTTCTCAAGTTAGTTCATAAGAATAACATAAGGAGAAAAATAATGAGCTTAGTAAAATACACCAGTTTTCCTGGAATATCAAGAGACAATTTCTTAACACCTTTTGACAAACTGTTTGACAGTATGTTTGAAGAAAACTATCCAGAAGTGGCACAAACTGTAGGAGTTAATCCATTTTCTGGAGCAGCATATCCTAAGGTCAACGTATATGAATACGAAGACAAAGTGGGTGTTATGGCAGAGATTCCAGGGATAGACAAGAAAAACATCAGCATAGATGTTGAAGACGGTGTTCTCACGATTAAAGGTGACAAGCATGGTTTCGATGAAGACTCGAATGCCACAGTTCTTAGAAGAGAATTAAAACATTCTGCATTCGAAAGAAAGTTCACCCTTGGCGAGTCACTTGACGGTGACAATATAAAAGCTAATTTTAAAGACGGGCTTCTCTCAATCGAGATTCCAAAGATTGAGCCAGAGAAACCTAAAATAAAGTCTGTTAAAATAAGCTAGGTTACAATGAGCAACCGAATCATCAGCGCTGGGGATATTATGTACTATGTGAAGGGTACACAAAGCATGTCCAGCGTTGATGTGAAGGGTATTGAGTATTGGAAGAAATGCTGGGGTGTAGATCACATCTTAAAAAATGCAGACACATATTATTTTTGTAATGAGATACTTATAGCAGAACACCAAGACATCAAGGTGCAATAAAATGGAATTCATTAACTCTAGAATATTTCCCTATATAGTAGCAATTGCTGCAGGTGCTGTTGCATTTAGTGCAGCATTTTTCTCTGTATTTGGGTTATCAAAACTATTCGCCGGCGCACAAACGAGTGTTGTTATCATGGCAGGAAGCCTTGAGTTTGCAAAGTTAGTTACAGCCTCGTTTCTCTACAGATACTGGAAGACGGTACCTGCGTTTCTTAAATCATATCTACTCGTCGGCACAATTGTTCTTATCATAATTACATCTGCTGGTATCTTTGGCTATTTGTCGAATGCTTATCAAGGTGCAACTACTGGCTTTGAAAAACAGTCAACATCTCTGATCTTTAAAGAAGATCAATTACAACAAGTAAAAGATGACCAAATTTTTCTAAAACAAGAGCTAGAAGATGCAATTGCAGAATTACCTGATAATTACAGAACAGCTAGAAAAAAGCTTAGAGAGGATTACCAACCCCAAATTAATGAGCTAAACCTTAAGACACTATCATTAAAACAAGAGATAGGTGACTTAAAAATAGCATTAGTTGAAACAGGTGTTGATGTTGGCCCGGCAATATATTTAGCAAGGGTATTCAATACAGAGATAGACACAGTTGTAAAATTCTTTATATTCATTCTTGTATTTGTATTTGATCCTCTAGCAGTATCATTAGTAATTGCAGCCAGTATGGCATTTGAATTGTCAGGTACACCTGCCACAAGAAAAGAAATAATTGACGGTGGTGTTTACGAAGAAGACAAGCCTAAAGAGAAAAAGAAAATGAAATGGTGGGCATTCTATAAAGATAAGAGACCACCCACTCCTGATGTTGAAGAAGAAAATATTGAAGAAGACGTAGAGCCACCTGTTATTGCACCAGTGCGAGGACCAGAAAAAGGTGGAGTTTTTCCTAATAAAAAATAAAAAAAGTCCTTTACTTTTACGCAGAAAATGTTTAGATTACAATATCAAATAAAGAGGTTATATTAATGGCAACTAAAAGAAAAAGAAAAGTTAAAAAGAGAGATTATAAACCAATCACATCAGCTGAAGAAGCTGCATTTAAAAAGAATGGCGGCTACTTTATAGGTGGTGTAGCATATATGGATTGCAGGCAAACAGGAGATCCTGTTGCAAATGTAAGTCTAACTTCAATATCTGTTTTAGGTAGTAGAGCTCTAAGTAAAAAATGTATATCACTATTATCAGAGACAGAAAGAAAAAAGCTGTTTGGTGTATCATCAAGAAGTAGTGGTCCTTCAAGACCTAGAGGTTGGAGATGGCTAGCAGAGTTTGTTGACAGTGATGGAAATGTTTTTGTCAAAGGTGTTGAGAAACCAGAACTTAAGGGAACGCTTCCAGTTACTGATGTTGCTGCGATTAAAGCTAGACAGAAAGCAAATAAAGAAAAGCGTGTTGCTGCAGAGCAGAAGAAACTTCTTAAGATGGCAGCAGAAAAGAAGGAATTGAAAAAAGCAATTGAAGCTCAAAAAGATTTCTTAGACCATAAGGCAGGTAAGTAGTGACAAAACAAGAATGGTTAGAAGAAAAGATTATGTGTGATGAATGGGGACGTCCGCCAAGTTTGGCTGATGTTCCACTCACCATAATGAAAAGAAAAGATGCTCTCATCAAGCAGGGTGGAGACACAAAATCAATTAACAAGTTATATAAGGAGGTCATGAAAAATGGCAAAGAAAAGTAAACCAGAAATACTATGGGGTGGATACAAAACATACACCTACTTAGAGGGTGCTGGCAAAGAAGCAAAGCCAGTAAAGTTTTTAGCACGTGATGATGAAGATGCACAGCTTTATGTCAAAAAGATAGGAGCAACTTCTTGGATGAAACCTGTAGACTTGGATAAAGCTAAAAAAGTAAATGCCTAAAAAAGAAAAATATTCTAATGCTGGCAAGGGTGATAAGAGTCGAGTAACAAATAAAAATAAATTCGACAAGAATTGGGAAAAAATCTTTAAGAAAAAGGAGAAGCAGGATGTTGGAAGCAGTAATTAAAAAAGTATTACAGACTTATAAGGGAAAGCAATTGAATTTAGATTCTCCTGCTGCTGTTGAGAGTATCACAAACGATATTATGACAGCAATAGTAAATGATTGTTATTACTTAAATCTAGGAAATTTTCCTAAGAACAAATATAAGAATGATTCAAAAGAAGTATAAGATAAATAAAGACTTTTTAGATGTGAAGTCTGCGTTTGCTGATATGGATGGTATTCTTATACATAAGATGTTGCCCTTTGGCTGGGGACTTGACAGTCATAAAGGACTAAGAAGGCGTGCTGTGCTGAAAATATATGCAGGATCTAAGTGCTATAAGTTTAAGGTTGCAATGTACAGCTCAACAAAAGATAAATATTATTTGCACATAGTAAATGCTGAAGATGCACCTTATAACATTAAATTTCTTAGTACAAGAATATCTGTAACAGATAAAAAAAGTAAAACAGAGATCGAAGAAACTTTAGAATTTACAACAAAAAATAAGTGGCTTGATAAATTTTTAAGTCTATTTATTAATATGCACTATCTGCTCAAAGGGATAAGATACAAACTGTTCTTTATGAACAAGTAACGGAGTATGAAAATGAGAAAATCATGGCCAGAAGAAAGAAGTGAAATAGCCATTTGGCTAACAGGTTATCTGTCTATGTATAAAAAATGGGTTGATAAGATACTCGATGATGATGATTCAGAAGTTACTAAGACAAAGATCTTGACTTTACTTTCCGATTGGATTAAACAATTAGAAGAAATGAAAGTTAATATAATAAAGATGTCAGATAAGTTGCCAACACCTCCACCTATCTATACAGATGAAGATGAAAAGAGAATGGATATAATCGGACAGAATGGCAATGATGGGCAACATTACGATAAAGACGATACTTATTAATATGAACTTAAAACAGCACATACAAGAAGTTTCTAGCAATACAGCAGGTTATTCTGCAGACGCCGGCGAACCTGATACAGGTTGGCTTCCAGGAGGAGATGCGAGGACTCTTGGATATGGTAACGGAAAGCCAGAACAGTGGTTTGATTCATTGGAGTATATTCAAGTAGATTTTCCAGTCGCCAGTTTTATTTATGGGTCAAAAAAGGCAGATAAAAAACTCGCATACACAGTCAATAAGTCAGCTGAGATAACAGTTCTTGACAATGACATAAAACAAATTGATAAAGACTTTGCTGAGATTAGAAAAAATCAGGAAGAACTTTACAAAGATTTAAAGAGGAATTTAAAATGATCAAAATAGACATAAGCGTAGGCGACACAGTTTTAATGGGAAAATTTAAAAATAAAAAAGTTGTTGTTAAGTCAATAGGCAAAGATGAATATGGAATGCCAACAATAAACGGAAGAGGAATAGTAAAATTCCGCCCTACAGAAATGCCAAGAGAACAAAGAGACAAAGCAATAGATAGTATATTAAGTGAAATGGGCTAATGAATAAAGGTTACTTATCACCAAATGAATTCGAAACAGAATTACCATTATTAGACTGGGAATGTCTCAGGCTAGAAATAGAAAGTTTTTATTACAACAATAGGAAGTTATTTGACCAACTTACTCATGGTGAAGATATGAGCATTAAAGAAGCAGCACAAGAAGTTTTTTATAAACTCATATCTGACTATGCAGAATATAAAGATAAAACAGAAGGAACAATGTTAAATTACACACTAGCGGAGGCATAATGCAGCTTAATTTACCATACAGTTACAATGAAGAAACAATGAATATTTCTTCTTTACAATTGCAAGATTATCCATATATAGTATCAACTAATGGAGCAAAGATAATGACTAAAGAAGAAATTATTTTAAGATTAGAATCTGCCATAGACAATAAAGATTGGGCAGATATCGAATTACTATTAGACGACTTACAGATCGAAGAAGTAGACACAGAACAAGGATACGACCAGTTTGTTGATGATGAATGGAATGACTAATGAAAAAAATACACAAACTAAAAATGTCTGATTTCCCGATACCCACGACAAAAGTACACAAAACTAAAAAGAAAAAATCAAGACAACAAGAGAAAATAGAATTATCTAAAAACTATAATCTAGATATTGATTAAAAAAAGTTACAAAAAAACAAAAAAAGTCCTTTACTTTAACCGGAAATAGTGTTAGATTTAACCATTAAATAGGAGACTATAATATGCAAAACATTAGCAAATACTTAATCGCAATAGCATTTATTACTTTAATGAATGGATATGTTGCGACCCGGTTTATGAAAGCTAACAAAGAAACTTACCGTGAACATTATGAGTTTCTTGCAAATCAAAACAAAGATCTGTCAGAACGACTCTCAGAATTCTATCAGCACGGTATTAAAGTTGATGTAACAATGTATCAACCAAATACAATACAGTGTGATGACACACCAAACATTACTGCAGATGGAACTAAAATAAGAATTCATCATGCATCAAGATACAAGTTTGTTGCATTGTCTCGCAATTTACTTAAGAGATGGGGTGGCCCTTTTGACTACGGTGATTTTGTTTTATTAAAAGGCGCAGACGGGAAAGACGGTGTTTACCAAGTTAGAGATACGATGAATGCTAAATGGGTTAATGTTGTAGACATATTAGAATCTGAAAATGTTAAGCCGTATAAATTTACAAACGTAGATATTTTTAAATTAAATTGGACAAAGGAGAATGCATGAAAATTAGTGCAGAACAGATCGAATCAAATTGGTCTGAGTTACGTAAAATAATAAATGATACATTTGAAGGTGAGCGCTTAGAAAAAATAAACGCACTACACGATCATTTTGAAGACAGAATGACATTAGCACCTGCATCTGGTAGAGCTTACTATCACAATGCATTTCCGGGTGGTTATGTTGCGCATGTATTAAATATAGTTCAGTGGGCACATAAGTATTATGAACTATTTAAAGATCAGGGAATGTTCTTAGACGACATTACAGAAGAATCAGTTACATTTGCAGCAATGTTTCATGATCTTGGTAAAGTAGGAAATATGGAAGATGATTATTATCTCACAAATAAAGATGAGTGGAGAGCAAAAAAGCTTCAAGAATATTACAATCATAATCCAGCAATACATTATATGACAGTTACTGATAGAGCAATATGGATATTAAATCAATTCCAAATATCAATGTCAGAATCAGAATACATAGGTTTAAGGCTTGCTGATGGATTATATAATGAACAAAATAATTCTTACTTCTTTGAAGGTGCAGAATGGAAGTCAATGAAAACTAATTTGCCACATATAATTTCTATGGCGGATACATCAGCAGCTAGGCAAGAAAAAGAAGCATTCATGCTGTCAGGAGAATCTCGTATAGACTTTCCAAAGTATATGAAAGGTGAGACTAAAGAAGAGGTATTGGTAAAAAACCTAGACACTGATAAATTAAAGGATCTATTCTCATGATGCTAGAGATTATGTTATGTACATTTGTTTTTACTACTATAGTGTCACTCTATATTATTGTTAATCTATATAGAAAATGTGACAAGCTAGAGTTATGGACAGATGCCACATACCAAATGATACAAGGCACATTAGCTGACTTTAGAAAAATAGACTCTACAGGTCATTTCGAGTCTGATGATGAGATAGGCGCAATATTTGAACAGATGAAAGAAACAATAAATTACTTAGAACAAATAACAGAGGAAAATTAAAACATGCCACGCAAAAAATCAAAAACAAGAATGTATTTTACAGAAGAAACTGAAGCAGCAATTGTAGCTTATAATGCTTCTGATTCACACAGAGAAAAGAATCAGATTTATAATGAGTCTCTTAGACAGCCTTTTGAAAAATTAGTTGAAAATATAATTCACACTTTTAAGTTTTACTATTTTGATTATCCAATTGAGAGTGTCAAACATGATGTTATATCTTTTATGATAACACGATTAGACAAATATAAACAAGGGAAAGGCAAGGCATTTAGTTATTTTAGTGTTGTTGTTAAGAACTGGTTGATTTGTCACAATAACAACAATTATAAAAAGATGAAGACACATAATGATGTCCTAGACTTAAAACATAAAGATGTAAAAAATACTTCTTATGATGATAACACAGTAAAGACACAAGAAGAACGAGAGTTTTTTAAATCTGTAATTGATTACTGGGAAGAGAACATTACAAAAGTATTTAAAAAAGAGCGTGATATTAAAATTGCTTGGTCTATTGTAGAGTTAATGTCTCGTGTTGATGCAATAGAAATCTTCAACAAGAAGGCATTATACATCTTGTTAAGAGAAATATCAGGACACAGTACACAACATATAACTAGAGTACTTAATGTTATGAGAAGCCATTATAAGAATCTCTATACTAAGTGGGACAAAGAAGGTGACATTGTAGTACCCCCTATTACAAAACATACTAATTAGTAAGTTCTAGTATATTTATAGCCAAAGGACGTTCTAATGTCAGCTGACTATGAAATATTTAAGGGCACAACAGTATCAGATCTATTTAAAAAGATAGATGATAATTCCAAGCGAAATAAGATACAGATAGAATCTCTTATACAGGAGATGATGACATTCATCAAAGATCCACAAAGTGCGCAAACATTATTTCCAATGATAAGTGACTTCATGGAGGCAAATGTAAGAAATGATGAGTTGTTAGTCAAGCTAGCAGCAGTTGTGCAAAGAGTTATGCAAACAGAGACAAAATCTGTAGAAAGTGATTTTGGCTTATCTGATAAAGAAAAAGAAGATATTATTGGCAAGTTAGAAGAAGCCACTGCTGGTATACAAAAAGAAGTAGACGATATCGCGCTTAATATAAAATAGAGGATAAATATGAGTGATTCTCACGAAACAGTCCTCATCGATAAATTACATAATTCACAGGTATCGATAGACCCGACTAATGATCTGCCTGATGAAAGACGTGTAAAAGAAATCGTTGATGCGATTGTTCACAATGAAAAAATAGTAACAGTACAATCAGTAATTGGTGAAGTTGTTGATGTCGTGATGGATGAAAATGACATAGATGGAGAAGACATCACAGCACTACACATTGGATGTATTAAGGTTAATACTGGAAGTGTACCTTTCCCTATTTTACCAAAGAATGAAAGTGGCTGGATATTTCCTCTAGATTCACAAGTAAAGTGTTACCCAATTCCTGGAGAATTAGTAGCAATTATAAATTACGGTTCTCAAACATATTATTTCCAACCGCTAAATATAAATAATAGTATCAATAATAATATCTCACTTGGTACTATGTCTACACAGCAAGATGGTATCGCAACAACAAAAAATATCCCGGAATACATTAAAAACTTTAAAAGAAAAACAATTACACGTCCAGTAAAAAATTTCCCGGGTGACTGGGCTATCAATGGCAGGAATGATCAGTCAATTAGAATAGGAACAGATGTAATTACAAATACAGATGCAGTACCAAATCCTGATAATGCAGTGATAAAGATTTCGATATCTTCTCAAGAAGAAAATGCCAGGAATACATTGCTACCAAGAAAAGAAGATATAAATTTAGATCCAGCATCTCTTTGGATGACAAGAAACGAAACTGTCAAGATGGATATTGAACCAAGACTAGGAGATGACTTTACACCAAATGAATTAAGCGGCACTCAGATAGTAGGAAACTCTGACAGGATAACTTTAAATACTAGGAGCGGAAAAGATGCAGGACAAATTAACTTATTTGCAGGTAATACAGCAAATATATTTGCAAAAAATAATGCAAATCTAGTTGGTAATAATGTTTTGATAGGCGATGTAGAAGATAATAATCTTCAGCCTGCTGTATTGGGTGACAATCTTGTAACACTTCTTCATCAGTTATTCCAACAATTAAATAGCTTTGCATCACAATTATCATCAGCGACTGGTGTAGGAAATATAGGTGGACCTGTTCCTCTCCCTTCTATTATGGGTGCAGGTGCAAATATGTCAGGTTACGCTGGAACAGCTGGGCAAAAAGAAGCACTAAAAAATTTACTTCTAAGTAAAAATGTTAAAGTATCTAAACGTCCTAAGACAGGATTGTAATGGCACTAGACTGTAATAACATAACATCATTAAAAAGAAATCTATCAGCAGGTTCTACACTATTGCTAGGGGATCAGATTGTAGATGGCGAAGCGATCTATCAAGGAGGAGAATCTGGTCCTTCTGGTATTTCAGATGAAGAGCTATTACAGAATCAAGTAGCAGCAGAAGTCTTTGACATAGAGCTCTCAAGTATTTCAATATTCAATACAGGAGATACGCTAGGAGCTGGAGAATATATAACAGAGACAGGTTTCGTGGCAGGGCCCAATGGTATTGAGGTCATCCACTCTGGTTATGGAGGAGACGCAAGAATATATGCAGCAGGTGCTACTCTAGAAATAGGTGACATAGTTGTTAATGGAAAAGTAATTGGTCCTGATGGTAATGAATTAGATGCTCCTGTTTCAATTGATGAAGAAGGTTTTACTGTAGGAGAAGGCGGTGCTGTTGTTACACCTGGTGGCGCAGATTCAGATGATGCATATTGTAGCCTCCAAGAGTTAGCAGGAAAGCCACAAAAAGGTGATAGGTTAGATGATCTTGCAGCAAAATTAGATTTTGATGTTAATATCCCTGGATTATCTGGTGACTGGTGGGTGAAGATACAAAAGAAGATAAATGCACTTACGATGATGCAAGGGAAGTTTCTTTCAAAGACTCAAAACCTTATTACTTTAATGGAAATGGAACCTGACAAAGCATGTGATCTTATTCCAGATGTCAATAAGCTTGTAAAGCTTATGAATAAAGTTTTAAAGTCTATTAGAAAGATCAATAAAATTTTAAAGAAAATAAACAAGACAATTAAAAAGATTAAGAAAGTTGTTAAGCTTATTTTAAAACTTATTAAACCACTAAGAGTAGTGCAAGCAATACTATTTATGATCCAAATGATAGAAGGTATACCTATAATGATAGATGCAGCAGTTAAGAATATGACTGCAACAGAAAAGGTATTACCACAATTAATTGCTCTCTTGTCAAAGATAGTTGCACAATGTGCAATGAACAGAGGTGCAGAAGCAGGACTATCAAAAGAACAATGTGAAAAATTAGGCGGTGTCTATGTCAACAGAGCATTAGGCGACTTAGGTGATGCTAGTTCAATAGATGGTGCTCCGGGACTTCCTGATCCTAATGCTGATTTGGAAGGACTAGTACTTGATCTGAATGACGGCGATGACGATGATAATTTATACTTTCCTCCCAATATGGATCTTAATGCAGGTGACACATTAATTGATGGAATTGCTCTAGGTGATGGAGGAGAAACTTTACAAGCACCAGCAACAATACCAACAACAGGAAACTGGACAATGGGTGAAGACGGAGGAGCTGGTATCTCTGAAAATGGTATATTAAGCGAAGAAGAAATTGATGCAATATTAGACTCACAAATTTTAGATCTATCAGACTGCATGACAGAATTAGATGATATGATAAAAACAACAAGCTACAGATAAAGGTAAGAAAAATGAATAAAAATCAAATAGCGACACTAAAAAAACTTATAAAGGAAATGGTGTCAAAAGAAGTTGCTAAGCAAATGCAAATTGTAATATCAGAAATAACAAATCCACCGGTGAAAGATACTGTAAGTGAAATAGCAGCTGAGCATGCTATCGACGCAAACGCAGCAGCTAAGCCAAATTTAAATGTCAAAGATCCTGTATTGAAAAAAATACTGAATGAGACAGAAGGTGGAATACAAAGTGGACAAGAACCATACCCAACAATGGGTGGAGGTGCTTATACTTCTGATAGGATGACAGAAGTTGCAGGTGTTACACCAGCAGGACAGCCTACAGGTGACATGCCAGACTTTATGAAAAAAGCAATGAGTGGTCATTCAGCAAAAGTTGTTAAAGCAATAGAAAAGAAACATGGCTCTAGATAAAAAACGTCTTCTAAGAAATATCGCTAAAATAGAAAACGATAAGACAGCACAAAATACGTTCTTAAAGACAAAGCCTAAAATTCAGGAAATGAAAGAGAATGTAGAGGAGGCTGCAAAATTAGCAGATGCAATACATGACTACGTATCACAAGCAGAGGTTGAAACCGGAGGCGGAGGCGGGTTTAGAACTCTACCTGGTGGAATACAAATTCCAATTCCAGGAAGTAAGAATATCTTGTCTCGTGTACCACTCATCGAAAAAGATAGTTTGCAATTTTTAGCAGATGATATAGTAGAACTTTTAGGCATAGCGATACCGACTGCACAGCAAAATGTGACCATTGAAAATATGAAGACAGGTTTAGAGCTTGGTATTGTGACCACAAATGCAGGTATACGATATTTAACTACAAGGAGAAGAGCATCTCAGCTTGGCGGCTCCTTTCAGCCAATAACAGATAACTTGGCAAAAGAACTAAAAAAGAATGCAGGCAAAGGTAAAATAAAGTAATGGCAATCGAAGATTATAGAAATGCCTCAGCAAGATCAAGAGATAAAGACCCTGATGCTAGGATAGGTATATCATTGCCGATTAGAAGCGGTCAAAATGGATTTTTTAAATCATCTACAACATTGCTGGAGCAAACAAAAACTAATTTAAAAAATTTACTGCTTACTGTAAAGGGCGAGAGGTTAGCACAGCCTGAGTTTGGTAGTAATATATTTAATTTGTTGTTCGAAAACTTTGAGCCTGGGCTAGAGAAAAAATTAGAAGAAAGTATAAAAAAGACAGTTGCTCAGTGGTTGCCGCATGTAAACATAAAAACACTTATTATAGATGCGCAAGATGATCAGAATTTTGTTGGCATATCTATTGGATTCTCTGTTAAAACAGATCCAACAGCAACAGAATCAATATCACTAACACTGGCAAGAGGAGGATAAAGATGGCTAGCACTAAACTAATGCCAAAACAAGTAAATTATCTCAATAAGAACTTTAATAATTTTAAAGCAGACTTAATTGAGTATGCAAAGACATACTTTCCTCAAAGCTATGCAGACTTTAATGAAGCATCTCCTGGCATGATGTTTATTGAGATGGCATCTTATGTCGGTGATGTTTTATCATTTTATATTGACGAACAATTTCGCGAATCTTTATTGGCTTACGCTGAAGAAAGAAAAACTGTATTTGATATAGCACAGTCTTATGGCTATAAACCTACAATAGCAACTCCCTCTACAGCAACAATAGACTTTTATCAAACAGTTCCTGCAACAGGCACTGGAAATAATGTTGTGCCAAACTACAATTATGCTTATACAATAAAAGCAGGAAGTGTAATTGAAGCGGCAGATTACTCAAGAACATTTAGAACCTTAGACGATGTTGATTTTAACTTTTCTAGCTCTATGGACGCAACAACATCAGAAATATATGAAGTTGAC